>Ga0307511_10002301_pt1 | contig 19947 bp, 25 predicted proteins | sample 13_EM_MG_FD_200266 | JGI IMG/M metagenome (GOLD analysis project Ga0307511, IMG submission 200266) | Populus trichocarpa ectomycorrhiza microbial communities from riparian zone in the Pacific Northwest, United States - 13_EM | ecosystem: Host-associated > Plants > Roots > Unclassified | place...
GGCCGCACGGGCCTGGAGAATAGAGCCTACCCGCAGGCTGAGTATTTGCGGCGCGCCCGGGACGCGGCGGCCGCCGCGCAGCTGCGCGATGAGGATCGGGTGGGACTGCAGGGACCTGCGATCGGCGCGAAGCTTCGCGCGCAGCGGCTGGAAGCGGTGACACGGGTCAAGGCGGAGTTTGCGGGCCAGCTGAGCTAATGAACGAGCGCCAGATCCGGCGCCGCGCTCAATGCCGCTGAAAACGCCGCAGGCGTTTTCAGCCAATGAACTAGCGAACGATGCCCTGGTGCGCCATCGCCAGCAGCGCCACGCCCAACACGATCCGATACCAGGCGAACACTGTGAACCGGTGGGCTTGTACGTAACGTAACAGCCACTGCACGGCAATGAAGGCCACCACTCCGGAGACCACGAAGCCGATCCCGAGCTGTGACCAATTCTCGCTGAGGGCCTCATGGCGCGCTTTCAGGAGCTCGTAGGCGGTGGCCGCGAACATTGTTGGGATACCGACGAGAAACGCGAACTCGGTGGCTGCTGGCCGCAGCGTCATGCCGGCGAGCATGGCGGCGAAAATTGTCGCTGCCGAGCGGGAGGTCCCCGGAAAGACCGCGGCGAGGATCTGGCACAGTCCAACCCAGATTGCGACCGACCAGGTGAGCTCGCCTGACCTGGGCTTGTCGGCCACATAGGCCTCGATGACGAGGATGGCCACACCGCCAACCAGCAATGCGATCGCCACGGGCAACACGGTTTCCGGCAGCTTGAATCCCATCTTGGTAGCGGCGAATCCCAGCACGAGTGTGATCAGCACCGACACGGTCAGCTTGTACAGGTAGTCGCGGTTCTGCGGCTGCCGGGAATGCAGCAGCAGCTCGGTCAAGCGCCGCTGATAGATCAACACGATGGCGAGAATCGCACCCGCCTGGATGGCTACGTTGAACAGCTCCGAGCGCGCTCCGAGAAATTGCTCGGTAATGAGCAGGTGACCCGTGCTGGAGATGGGCAGGAACTCGGTGATGCCTTCGACGACGCCGAGGATGACGGTATTCAGAGTTTCGGACACGAGGGTTCTCGCTGGGGTTGGGGGGGCGCCTAGCCCGGGACGCGCAGTCCGCGGGTATGTTAAACGGTCACAGGGACGTTCTCAGGTCCTGGTGGGCAAATCCGCGCAGCGGTTGCTGCAGGTTGCGGCAGAGTGCCATTACTTTGAAGGACTCGCCCATTTCACCGGGCAGAAGGAGTCTGCGGGCTTCGCCAGCCAGGCGAGCGCGCTCCGCGGTGTCTGCCGGCGCAGCGGTGAAGGCTTCGATACCCGTGCCGAGGAGGAAGGCGGCTTGCGTAGCGAAGCCGGCGACCTCGAGATCGGCGTCAAGTGCGGCTTCTCCGACCCGGGTGAAGTCAACCCAGGCCGTGATGTCCTGGACGGCGATGTTAGTAAACGGATTGTCGTGCGCCCGCTGTTTGAAGTAGCAGCGCAACGTGCCGTCGGTTCGCTGTGGGTGATAGTAGTGCGCGCGCGGAAGACCGTAGTCGAAGAGGAGCAGCATGCCCTGGTCGAGGCATTGACTGACACTCGCTATCCAAGGCTCGACGCGGAGGCAAATTTCAGAGGTATAGCCGTCGGCGAGGGTAAACGGAAGCTCATCCATCAGAGCGTTGGCAGCAGCAACGAGCGCGTCGGGCGCGCCGTGCTGGGGCACTGACGCGTCGGCGGGCGAGCCGCTCAGCGTCTCCCGCCGAGCAGGCATCTCTTGCCACACAAATGAGTCGCCATCGAGTGCCACGCCCACTTCCCTGAAGCTGCCGCCGTGTACAACGAATCGTTTGAAGGGCAGTGCGTCCAGGACTTCATTGGCCAGCAATACTCCGCGGATTGGCGTCTGAGGAAGACGGTCCAGCCAGACGACTCGATCCCGGAGTTCCGCCGGAAGTTGCTGTATTCGGCTGCGCTGACGGTCGGCAAGGTCGGCACTGACTTCCAGGATTGCGTACCGATCGGGCAGGACCCCAAGCGCGGCAAGAGATTGCAGGATGGTGGCGGCCATTCGACCTGTGCCGGCGCCCAGCTCGAGGATTTCGCCACCCGTCTCGGCCAGCACGTCGGCGCACTGCCGGGCCACGCAGCGGCTGAAAAGGTCGGACACCTCGGGCGCGGTTACGAAGTCACCGCCCGCCCCAATCTTCACGCTGCCTGCACTGTAATAGCCAAAGCCCGGAGCATAGAGCGCCAGCTCCATGAATGCCTCGAAGGAGAGCCACCCGCCAGCCGCAACGAGCCGCTCCCTGATCAGGGCCTCGGCAGCTTTAGAGTGACGTTCCTCGTCTGGCGATAGCGAAGGCAGCATTGAGTGCGCGGCAGATGCGGTCATAATCGCTTGATGTCAACGAATCCGCACGGCGCGCTGACCGGCAAGGCTGCGCTGATTACAGGTGCCGCACGCCGGGTGGGGGCTACCATCGCACGCAAACTGCATGCGGCGGGAGCGAATGTCGTCCTGCACTACAGGAGCTCCGCGGAAGCGGTGCAGGCGCTCGCGGCTGAGTTGAATGCGATACGACCCAATTCCGTGGTCGTGGTCGAAGCCGATCTGCTCGACCTGAGTCAGCTGCAGATGCTGCCGGCTATCGCAACAAGCAACTTCGGAACGCTGGATATTCTCGTCAACAACGCGTCGACGTTCTACCCGACACCGATGGGCGACATTACCGAGATCGATTGGAACGATCTCATCGGCACCAACCTGAAGGCGCCGCTGTTCCTCTCTCAGGCGGCCTCGGCTGCACTTCGCATCAGTAACGGCCTGATCGTCAACATTGCGGACATTCATGGAACGCGACCGTTGAGCCGTCATCCGGTGTACAGCATCGCGAAGGCTGGGGTCATCATGCTGACCCGATCACTGGCCCGGGAGCTAGGTCCGAGCGTCAGGGTCAATGCGGTTGCGCCCGGGCCCGTCATGTGGCCGGAAGACGGCATGGATAAGGAGCTGCAGGCCAGGATCATCGACCGCACGGCGTTGAAGCGCCCTGGCTCGCCCGATGATGTGGCGCGCGCGGTCCTTTTCTTTGCAACCGAAGCGCCGTACATCACTGGTCAGATTCTGGCTGTGGATGGCGGCCGGAGTGTGGGTGGCCTGTAAGCTCTGCGGAGTCAATGCGAGTCATGGCGTGCGACGCTCGATCAAACCGATGCCATAACTCTCCGATCGTCAGGCCTGCCGTGGGATGCACGACTTGCGGAGCTATCTCCGCCAGCGGCCCTAGCATGTAAGGACGCTTCAAGAGGTCCGGCCGGGGCAAGGTCATTGTCGGCTCGACGCATACGACGTTGTCGTAGAGCAGAACGTCGAGGTCCATTGCGCGAGGAGCCCACCTGGGAGCGTTCCGCGGCCGTCCACAGAGTGCTTCTACAGCGTGCAGATGCTCGATCACCGAGCGCAACGGCAGGTCAGTCGTGAATCCGAAGACGCCGTTGACGAAGTCATCCCCGTCGAACCCGACGGCTCGATTGCGATACCAGGAGGAAAAGCGTGCGGCCGGGAATAGGCGCTGCAGCTCGCGCACGGCCTTTGCGATGTTCTCCTCCGGATTGATGTTGCTTCCAATGGCAACGTAGACGTTCGACATGCTGTTATCGCACAGCAGACTGCGGGAGATCGGCGCGTGTACGCTCGATCGACACACCAACGTCTCGCGAGCCACGGATTGCGCCCGGCTTGTTTACGGAGACCCGAATCCACGCGATGTCAAACTCTTCTAACACCAAAAGAGCCAGGCGATGCGCCAGCGTCTCGACCAGTTTGAACTGCGACGCTTCGACGAAAGCGATCACTCGTTTTGCGACTTTCTTGTAGTCGAGCGTGTCTTCAACCTCGTCACGAACAGAAGCATTGCGGCAGTCAACAGGCAGCTCGAGATCGAGCACGACCGTCTGTTTGACGAGGCGCTCCCAATCGATGAAGCCGATGGTGCATTCGACGGCGAGGCCATGCAGGAAGATGGTATCACCGGGGGGAATCAAGCTGGTCATAGTCGGGACGAGTTGCTCGAGTCGGAATGATGTTCAGACCGGTACTGACGGAAGATCACTTAGATCCCACTGCGCGCGGGCGCGAATGGCCAATGTATCGTGCTGGCCCGCGGACAGCCGCGCAAGGCCGGCCACCGCGATCATCGCCGCATTATCAGTGCAAAATTCGATGCGCGGATAGTACACGCGACCGCCCCGCTCCCCTACCGTCTTGGCAAGTCGGGCACGCAAGGTTCGATTGGCGCTAACGCCTCCGGACACAACGAGAGCTTCCAGCCCTGTCTGCTCGAGCGCACGCACAGCTTTGGCCACAAGGGTTTCAACAATTGCCTCTTGAACCGCGTGGGCGACGTCAGATTTGAGTGCTGTCGTCATCTCGTGTGCGCGAACCGCGTGCAACACCGCAGTCTTGAGTCCCGAAAAACTGAACTCGAGGCCAGGGCGATCGAGCATGGGGCGAGGAAACGTAAATTTGACGGCCGATACCGCGGCGCCTGTGCGCTGCTGGGCACTGCTCGTGGCGGCATCCGCCATGCGGGCAAGTTCCGGTCCGCCTGGGTAGGGCAAACCCAGCAGTTTTGCGGTCTTGTCGAACGCCTCACCCGCCGCGTCATCGCGCGTTTCGCCCAGCAGCTCATACCGACCGATTCCCAGCACTTCGATCAGCATCGTATGACCGCCGGATACAAGGAGCGCGACGTGCGGAAAGGGCGGCGGATCGTCCTCCAGCAAGGGAGCCAGCAGATGACCCTCCAAGTGGTGCACCGCGATGGCGGGGACGTTCCAGGCATAGGCAAGACTGCGTGCCAGCGCAGCGCCGGTGAGAAGCGCGCCGATCAGGCCGGGCCCTGCGGTATAGGCAACGCCATCCAGGTCCTGGGGACCGGTGCCGGCCTGCTTCAGGGCACTTTTGACGAGGGGCAAGAGCTTCCGCACATGGTCCCGGGAAGCCAGCTCGGGCACTACGCCCCCATATATACGGTGTAGCTCGATCTGGCTGAACAGCTCGTGGGCCAAAAGACCCTGTTCCGAGTCCAGAATGGCGGCGGCGCTCTCGTCACAGGAGGATTCCAGAGCGAGAATGCGCATCGTTTTTGCCTTTGCCCGAAGGCTCATTTAGAATCCCCCGCCCTTTTGACCTATCCCCACCGCTGAGGTTTCGATGCCGAGCGTTCGAGTTCGAGAGAACGAGTATTTCGATGCCGCCTTACGGCGTTTCAAGCGCGCCTGCGAAAAGGCCGGAATTCTCACCGAGCTGCGCCGGCGCGAATTCTACGAGAAGCCCACCCAGGAGCGGAAACGCAAGAAGGCCGCGGCGATCAAGCGGCATATGAAGCGTATTTCGCGCGACGGGATGCGCGCCGCTAGATAATCATGGCTCTCAAGGACCGCATCACTGAAGACATGAAGACTGCGATGCGGGCCGGCGAAAAAGAGCGGCTCGCAACGATTCGTCTCATTCTGTCCGCGATCAAGCAGCGGGAAGTGGACGAGCGCATTACGCTCGATGACGGCCAGGTGCTGGCTGCGATCGAGAAGATGGTCAAGCAGCGCAAGGAATCCATTACGCAATTCGAGGCGGGTGGCAGAGCGGACCTGGTCGCCAAGGAAACGGCCGAAATCGCGATTCTCCAGACGTATCAGCCAGCGCAGATGTCGGACGCCGAAATCGATGCGCTGATTGCAGAGGCCATTGCCTCAACGGGCGCCGCCTCCATAAAGGATATGGGGAAGGTCATGGGCGCTGTGAAAGCCAAGGCTCAAGGACGTGCCGATATGGGCGCCGTGAGTGCCCGGATCAAGCAAAAACTGAGCGGGTGAGCTCAAGCTCTTGCCGGGACGTGGCCTCCTAGCTGTCGCCTGCCTGGTATTCATTGCCCTTGGTTGCATCTCCGTCGTTCGAAAGCTCGAACGCGAACGGCGTCTGCTCAGAAAGCTGCGAGGGCGAGGCGCACTGGACGCCGGGAGCTCGGTTCCGCTGCGCGAGCTGAGTGAGGACGAGCGAGACTGTGCGCAATTGCTCGCCATCGCGGGCGTTTTGACTATTCGGCAGAACGGGTGCTATCTGCGCTCTACCGAAATGCCTGTTTTCCGGCGGAAGCGCGTGCGATTGGCTCTGTCGGGCGGCCTTGCCGCCCTGGTCCTGGCGTTGGTCGTGGCTGTGTTAATTCTTCACCGGTAGTGCAGCGAAGGCGCCCTTCCCCGGCCAAGTAGAGGATATGGGACTGATCCCCCAAACCTTCATCGACGAGCTCATCGCCCGCGCGGATATCGTCGAGGTGATCGGGTCACGGGTGCAGCTGAAGAAGGCCGGCCGTGAATTCAAGGCGTGCTGCCCGTTTCATAACGAGAAGTCGGCCTCGTTCTGGGTGAGCCCCGAGAAGCAGTTCTATCACTGCTTCGGCTGCGGAGCGCATGGGACGGTCCTGCGTTTCCTGATGGAACACGATCACATGGCCTTCCCCGAGGCGGTCGAAGAACTGGCGACTCGCCTGGGGCTCGAGGTACCTCACGAGGGAGCCAACGCTCCGGGAGGTCCTCGTAGGGTCGATGAGCCCCTATATGACGTGATGGGGCGCGTGACCCGGTTCTATGTAGAGACGTTGGCACGGGATGAACGTGCCCAGCAATACGTGGCCAAGCGCGGCCTCGATCGGGAAACTGTGGAGAAATTTGGCATCGGCTACGCACCCAATTCGTGGAATGAGGTCCTTCGGCGCTTCGGCGCGAATGACGACGCGCGGCGCGCGCTCGTCGATCTGGGACTCATCATTGAACGCGAACGGGGTCAGATACGGGACGGAGAGCGTCACTACGACCGCTTTCGCGACCGGATCATGTTTCCAATACGTGATAGCCGCGGACGCGTGATTGCGTTCGGGGGCCGCATCCTCGACCAAGGCGAGCCGAAATACCTGAACTCTCCGGAGACCCTGCTCTTTCACAAGGGACGCGAGCTGTATGGACTGTATGAGGCGCGTCGCAGCCGGTCCAACCTCAAACGCCTTCTGATCGTCGAAGGCTATATGGATGCAGTTCGGTTGCACCAGTACGGCATCAACTACGCGGTCGCGACGCTTGGGACCGCGACAACGCCCGAGCACTTCAAACGCATCTTCCGCATCGTCAGTGAGGTGGTGTTTGCATTCGACGGCGACCGCGCTGGGCGGGCAGCAGCGTGGCGGGCTCTTCAACATGCGCTGCCGGAGGCGCGTCAGGGGCGGGAAATACGATTTCTATTCCTGCCGGACGGACACGATCCCGACTCGCTTGTAGGCGAGGAGGGTGCGGAGGCATTCGAGCGCCGGCTCGATACGACTTTGCCGCTGTCGGAGTATCTGATTCGGGAGCTTTCGGAGCAGTCAGACCTTACACATGCTGACGGACGTGCGCGCTTCTCGGAGCGCGCGCGCCCATTGTGGATGAAGCTGCCGGAAGGCGTGTATCGCGAGCTGATGCTTGCCAGGATTGCACAGGTCGTCGGGATCGCACCGCAGCGACTACAGGAGCTTTGGGAAGCCGGACAGGCTGCACCGGTTGCCCCGGCGGCTCCATTGCAACCAAAACGTGTTCCCGTGCGTAATGTCAGTGGGGGTCGCGGCAGTCTCGTCAGGCAAGCCGTGTTGCGGCTGGTGAGCTATCCCGCTATTGCCCTTGAAGTCGGTGACGAGGAAAGAGCTGCTCTGGATGCGTGTGAAGAGCCTGGAATCGAGCTGTTGCGTGAGCTGATCGACAACTTGCGCGCACACCCTGCACAGAATTCGGCGCAGGTAATCGAGCGCTGGTCCGGCAAGCCGGGCGGCGATTCGCTGGAAAAACTCCTTCAGCGGGAGCAGATCATGGCCGATGCAGTCGCTGCGGCAGGTGAATTGCGTGCCGCGCTTGGAAAACTGGCCGATCTGGTGGTTGCGCGGCGTTTGGAGGCCCTGGAGGAGAAAAGTCGTTCAACCCGGCTCGAACCCGAGGAACTTTTGGAATTTCAACGTCTTATGTTACACCGGATGCCCCGCGACGCGCGCGGCGGGTAGCAACGGAATTTGGCGTTTGGAGCCCTGTCAAATAGAATTGCGCGCTTTGCTCAATGAGCCCCCCTTGAGTTGCGGGACCCGGACCAGCACATAGGGGATCGTCTCTCTTGGTCATTTCCACACCATGACACGCAAGCCAAAGCCACCCATCGCTGCTAAGAAACGCCCTGCTGCTGCTGACTCGCGCAAGCCAGTCAAAGCGGCTGCGGCCGAGAAAGCCGTAGCCCCCGTGGCGACGGCTCGTGAAAAGGACCGTCTGAAGCCTGCTGCAACAACGCTGCGCAAGGCACCTGAGGAGCCAGTTATCGCCCCCGTGCAAACCGTAGAGCCTCCCCGGGCGGCTGAGCGCCCAGCCGATGGAAAGAACGGCGGCGCGAAGACTGCTGTCGAGAAGAAGCCTTCTCTCGGTATAGAGCGTCGTGCCCCCGTGATGCCCGAAGATCGCCAGTCTCAGCTCAAGCTTCTGATTGCCCGCGGCAAGGAGCAGGGCTACCTCACCTATGCCCAGGTGAACGACCATCTGCCCTCCGAGATCGTGGATCCGGAGCAGATTGAAGACATCGTCAACACGATCAACGACATGGGCATTCCGGTGTACGAAAAGGCACCGGATACCGAGTCGCTGCTGCAGACCGAGCCTTCGCAGCCTGCTGACGAAGAGGCTATCGAGGAGGCCGCGGCCGCCCTGGCTGCGCTCGATGCGGAGCTGGGTCGCACCACCGATCCGGTGCGCATGTACATGCGCGAGATGGGCACTGTGGAGCTGCTCACGCGCGAGGGCGAGATCCGCATCGCCAAGCGGATCGAGGAAGGCCTCGATGCCGTGCGCGGTGCATTGGCGATGTACCCGGCGACTTATGACTTCATCCTGAAGGCCTACGAGCCGGTGAAGGCCGGCCAGGCGCGCCTGGTCGACGTCATCGTTGGCTTCATCGACCCAAATGCGCCCGATGTGATCGCGCAGCCGCAAAATCCCACGAAGATGGAGCTGGTCGAGGCTGAGGAGAAGGCGGACGACGAGGAAGAGACCGAGGACGGCACCGGCGACTCCGAAGAGGAAGCAGTCGACACGGGCCCGGATCCGGAAGAGGCTGCCGCGCGATTCCTGTCCATCAGCAAGAACTACGTGGGGATTCTCGGCTCGATCGAGAAGCTGGGGGCGAAGGAGCCCAAGACGCTGAAGGCGCGCAAGAAGCTGGCCGACGAGTTCATGGAGCTGAAGCTGTCGCCGCGCATGTTCGATGCGTTGATCCTGAACCTGCGCACGCATGTGGCCGAAGTCCGGCAGCTCGAGAAGGAGATCATGATCATCGCGGTGCGCGATGCCGGGATGCCTCGCAAGGATTTCATCTCGACCTTCCCGAAGAACGAGACGAGTGCGAAATGGCTGCAGAAGCACGTAAAGAGCGGCAAGAAGTACTCGGCGCCGCTCGCGAAGTTCAAAGACGAGATCGAGCGACGCCAGAAGAAACTCGAGCAGCTCGAGGTGCAGTATCACCTGTCGATCAATGACATCAAGGAAGTCAACCGCGATGTATCGATCGGCGAGGCGAAGGCCCGGCGGGCCAAGAAAGAGATGGTGGAGGCCAACCTGCGCCTCGTGATTTCGATCGCCAAGAAATACACGAACCGCGGCTTGCAGTTCCTCGACCTGATCCAGGAAGGCAACATCGGCCTGATGAAGGCGGTGGACAAGTTCGAATATCGCCGTGGCTACAAGTTCAGCACGTATGCGACGTGGTGGATCCGGCAGGCGATCACCCGCTCGATCGCCGACCAGGCGCGCACCATCCGTATTCCGGTGCACATGATCGAGACGATCAACAAGCTGAACCGCATTTCACGGCAGATGTTGCAGGAGATGGGCCGCGAGCCCACGCCTGAAGAGCTGGCGGTGCGGATGGAGATGCCCGAAGACAAGGTGCGCAAGGTTCTGAAGATCGCCAAGGAGCCGATCTCCATGGAGACCCCCATCGGTGACGATGAGGACTCGCATCTGGGCGACTTCATCGAGGACCAGTCGGTGGCATCCCCGATCGACCAGGCGACGATGGAGTCGCTGCGCGAGACCACTCATTCGGTACTTGCGCAACTGACCCCTCGTGAAGCGAAGGTCCTGCGCATGCGGTTCGGTATCGACATGAACACCGACCACACGCTCGAGGAAGTGGGCAAGCAGTTCGACGTCACGCGCGAGCGGATCCGGCAGATAGAGGCGAAGGCGCTGCGCAAGCTGCGTCATCCCAGCAGGAGTGAGCAGCTACGTAGCTTCCTCATGGATGACTGACTGATATACGAGAAGACCTGATGGAAAAGGCCCGGCGCTCGAAAGAACGCCGGGCCTTTTTCATTGTGCGAATGATCGCCGCGCCGAAGGCTTCATTGCGGTCCGTGGGGGCCTCAGATCCCGGCTTGACCCAGCAGCGTTCCGATTTGACGCAATAGTTGCGCGATCGCGGGGTGCTCGGCCTCGAATCGCACGGCGACCGCTTCCAGAATTTCCAGGGGTGGGGTGCCCGGCTTTGCGACGACTGCGACGGGAGGCGCCCCAGCGGCGTCCGATGAGTCCTGTGGGCCTGTGTCCTCCCCGCCGGCGCCCCCAGTGGCTCCCCTGCCGAGCGCGCTGTCGATGTCGCGCATGACCGTTGCGAGCATGTCGCGCGCTTCAGGGTCGATGGTGCCCGAGCCGCTCAGGCGCTCGTGGACGCGCGCCAGGAGCTGGTGGAGGGTCTCTTCAGTCATGGGCGGGTCCCGAGTTTCGGCAGTGCGGGACCATTCTAAACAACTCCGGCCTCGTGCGCGCCGACGGTGCATCCGGCCGCGCTGCAGCTGCAGGTGGGCGCTCCTCCTCGCTGGTGGCTATAGAAGGCTGGCGAACTCGGCAAGATCGCCTTTGAAATGGTCGCCGTGCGACGGCAGGTCCGAGGTGAATTGGAAATCGGCAAATTCGAAGCCGGGGCCCACGGTACAGCCGACGAGGGAGTACTCGCCAACACTGCGCGCGGCCTGCCACACACCCGCGGGAATGACGGCGACAGAAGTTGCGCCGAGGGCGGGAGCAACGGCGCCGGCGGCATCGGGCCGCGCGCCAACAGCGGGCACAGAGTCCACGTAGCCCAACATATGGCGCACGAGCTTGCGCGACGTCGGGTCGTACTCCAGCAACTCCAACGGTGCGCCGGCATAGAAATGCCACAGCTCGTCGGCTTGCACTATGTGCCAGCGGCTGAGTTGGTGCCGCTCCAGCAGATAGTAGATGGTTGTAATCGCGGAACGCGAGCCCCGAGCCGTCTCGACTCGCGTTGGTGAGCGATAGATCTCGCGATACCAGCCGCCCTCGGGATGCGGCTGCAGCGCGAGTTTGTCCACGAGATCCCGGGTCACGTAAGACTGACTCCCTTTGTCTCGCGGAGAAAGAAGAAGCCTATGACGGCGGTGACGCTTGCGACAATGACGGGGTACCACAGCCCGTTGTAGATGCCGCCCGTGGCTGCGACGATCGCGAATGACGTTACGGGCAGGAAGCCGCCGAACCAGCCATTGCCGATGTGATAGGGCAGCGACATCGACGAGTAGCGTATCCGCGTCGGGAACATCTCCACGAGCCACGCGGCGATCGGGCCGTAAACCATCGTCACGAGGAATACGAGATAGGCGCATAGCGCAATGACCATCGGATAATCGACTTGCGACATGTTGGCCTTCGACGGATAACCGGCGGTGCCCAGAGCGGCTTTCAAGCGCTTGCCGAAATCGTCGTTGGCCGTTTTGAAATCGGCCGAGGACCGCGTGTTACCCGCGAACGAGTCAACGTACACAGCCTGCGCGCCAGTCCCGATTCGCAGGCGCGCAACGGTTCCTGCCGGCGCGTCTTCGTTGGAATAAGGCACGCCCGCCTTGGCGAGCGCTGACTTTGCAACGTCACACGAGCGCGTGAAGGTCTTCTTGCCGACGGGATCGAACTGGAATGAGCAGTCCGCCGGGTCCGCCAAGACTGTGACGGGGTTGGAAGCAACCGCGGTTTCCAGACCGGGGTTGGCGTAGTGAGTCAGCCCTTTGAATACCGGGAAATACGTCATTGCGGCGAGCACGCAACCCGCAAGGACGACCGTCTTGCGGCCAATTCGATCTGACAACGAGCCCCACACCACGAAGAACGGAGTGCCTATCAACAGCCCGGCGGCGATGATGAGATTGGCCGCCTTGGAGTCGAGCTGCAATATCTTTTCGAGGAAGAACAGCGCGTAAAACTGCCCCCCGTACCAGACGACTGCCTGACCGGCCGTGGCGCCGAGCAGGGCAAGAATCACCAGCTTGAGGTTGGGCCAGCGTCCGAAGGCTTCAGTGAGCGGCGCCTTCGAAAGCTGGCCCTGGTTCTTGAGGTCCAGGAACGCGGGTGATTCCTTCAGCTGCAACCGGATGTACACCGAGATGGCCAGCAGCAGGATGGAAACCAGAAACGGCACCCGCCAACCCTTGACCTCGAACTGGTCGCCGAACGAGATCCGACAGAGAAGGATCACGACCAGTGAAAGAAACAGGCCAAACGTAGCCGTAGTCTGGATCCAACTCGTGTAGAAGCCACGACGCGCCGGCGGGGCGTGTTCGGCGACATAGGTGGCCGCTCCGCCATACTCACCGCCGAGCGCGAGGCCCTGCAGAAGCCGCAAAGTGATCAGCATGATCGGGGCTGCGACGCCGATGGTTGCGTAGTTGGGCAACATGCCGACCAGGGCCGTGGAGCTGCCCATGATCACGATCGTGACCAGAAACGTGTACTTGCGTCCGACGAGATCGCCAATGCGGCCAAACACCAGCGCTCCGAAGGGGCGCACGAAAAATCCGGCAGCGAAGGCGAGCAGCGCAAAAATAAAGCCCGTCGTCTCGTTGACACCGGAGAAGAATTGCTTGGAGATGACGGCCGACAGCGATCCGTACAGGTAGAAGTCGTACCACTCGAAGACGGTGCCAAGCGACGAGGCAAAGATCACGCTGCGGTGGGCGCGGTCGATGCCAAAAGCCGGTCTGTTCTGAGCGTATTGCGCTGGTGTGGCCATGCCCCCCCCTGGATCCCTCTGGGGCCACTACAGCAGGTTTCTTCGGCAGCGTCAGCCCTGCAGGTGGAAATCGAACATCACCAGCTCGTCGAAGGGCTCGCCCAAGGTCAAGGCGCTCTGCATGCCGCTTCTGACGCTACTGACCGGCAGCTCGGTCTCCTTGCGGCTGCCCCGCTTACGGGCCCTGATGCGGCAGCCCACTGCCCGGGCGAAGCCGTTGGTGACCAGCAAGGTCCGCGTAGGGCCGCTCTGGGTGAGCTGTATGGTCAGTATGGGATCTGGCCCGTCCCCATTGGGCAGGATCTTGGGGCTCACCAGGCTGTCGCCGTTGGCCATAAACGACACAAAGAGCTGCTGCCCCACCTTGATGGTCACGTTGTCGTCGGGAACGTCCGCACGCGTGGGACCGGCTACTGCCGCCACGAGAGTAATCAACGCGAAATAAAAACTGCGCCGATTCATAACCCCTCGGTAATCCGGCAGACCGCGCGTCTTCGCACTGCAGCATAAATGCTACGCAACCTTGCCAGCCAAGGGAACCAAAATGAGGGTAACCGGTGTCATTTGTGACACAAATCGCTAATTTCGCCCCAGGCGGGTTGGACGCGAATGCAGCGATACCGTAGAACGAATGTTTCGTTTGGCAACCAAAAACAGAACGAAATGGACAAAATTGATCACCGGATCCTTACATCCCTTGAGGAAGACGCACGCCAGTCCTTTGCCGAGCTGGGCGAGCAGGTAGGACTGTCCAAAACGCCGTGTTGGCAGCGCGTCAGGGAGCTGGAACGCTCAGGCGTGATCCGGGGCTATCGGGCGGAGATTGACCGCGCACAGCTCGGGTTGCAGGTGGAGGCGTTCGTGCACGTCACCCTGAGTTCCGTCCAACACGTGGAGTTTGAGGCTGCGGTGCTGCGTCACCCCGCGGTCATGCAGTGCTTCACCACGGCCGGCCACGCCGACTACCTCATGCACGTCCTGGTGGCTGGCATCTCGGAACTCGACAGCCTGCTGCGCATGGAGATTTCCCAAATGCCAGGAGTGCAGAGGATTGAAACCACGGTGTGCTTGAAGACCATCAAGCACCGCACCTCCATCCTGGGGTGTCTGCGTTAGACAACTGTGAGCAGGGTCACCAACTTCCCGCCTTTGGTCTAATGGTTATAAACCAGTGTGGTTTCTAACATGTCCCGCACTCAAGGAGTTAGGCGGAAAAGCCAGAGTAATTCGCACACGGAGGCGCGGGCAAGGGTACGCGCGGCAAGTCAGCGGAACGACTCAAAAGCGGGCTGCAACTGGCTGTAAGCCAAGGATCGCGCAAGGAGCCGCCGTACCCTCGCCAAGGATTACGAGCCTGTGTGCCCGGCTCCGGCGGATTCTGACTCGGACTCGGAATCAGACTCTGACGCGCCGCCGGTCAGGGACAGAGCGGTCGCGGCTTCGCCGTTGACCAGTCCCTTCCAGGAAACGCCCTGCCCTTTGCGTTTGCCCTTCTCGGTCAGCTTCACTCCATCCGGAGAAAGCGTAACCATATACGGCTTGCCGTCGATATCAATCTCGCGCTTCAGCAGCTTGTCAAGCTTGGTAGCCATTTCACCCTCATTAGAATCCGTCGAAAAAGGATTTTACCGCACTCAGGCGGAATGGGACCGGGATGATACGCCTCCCGGGGAGCTGGAGTCGTCAGCGGGAGCGGATCGCCGGCTTGTGCGCCGCTGTTCGAGTCGCGGCTCGAGTTGCTGCGCGCCCGTTGCGAGTTCCGCATGTTGTAGATAACCGAACCGTACGCTGGAAGCCATTCATTGATGAGCGCTCTCCCGGTAGACTGCAGTCTGCGCGAGTCCCAAGCCTATTCTAAGAACGACCGGTCGCTTGATGAACAAACCAGCCGATGCCCCACGCGAGCATGCCGTCGACATTCGCTTTGGCCAGGTCGGCCTGGTGCAGCTGAGGCTCCACACTATCGACCCGGGCTCCATCCTCGACGAGCTGACCGGGCGCACGGCTACCGCGCCGCACTTTTTCGAGCGCACGGCGGTGTGTCTGGATCTGAGCGCGCTCGCCAAGCCACCGAGCTTGGAAGAGCTTCGCGCGGTTATCGAGATAGTGCGCCGCGCTGGCATGTTGTCAGTCGGTCTCGCCCAAGGCGGCGCTTCGGTGGACGCGTTAGCGAATGAGCTGGAAATGCCCCTGTTCACGCACATACGCGCGCCAAACAAACCGGTGCCGGTGGTGCAGGCCGCTCCTGCTCCCGAACCTGCGTTGCCGGCTCTGATGCAGCTTCAACCGGTACGATCGGGCCAACGCGTGTACGCTCGCGGTCGCGATCTGATCGTCACGGCAACCGTTGCCGCGGGTGCGGAGGTGATGGCGGATGGTTGTGTGCACATCTATGGGCCGCTGCGGGGGCGGGTAATGGCTGGTGTTCACGGCGACACGGAGGCACGTGTGTTCTGCCAGGCGTTCAATGCAGAGCTGGTATCGATCGCAGGTGTGTTCCGTGTCTTCGAGACGATTCCCGCGGAACTCGCTGGAGTTCCCGTACAGGCGTGGCTCGCGGGAGAAGATTTGCGCCTCGCCAGAATTGGCGAGCCATAAACAAGTCACGGCCAAAATCAGCGACTAAGGAAACGAGGAGACCCAACCATTGACCGAGATCATCGTTGTCACTTCCGGCAAGGGAGGCGTCGGGAAGACGACCACCTCAGCGAGCCTTGCCTGCGGGCTCGCACGCCGCGGTAAGAAAGTCGCCGTGATCGACTTCGACATCGGGCTGCGCAATCTCGACCTCATCATGGGTTGCGAGCGGCGCGTGGTTTATGACTTCGTCAACGTCATTCAGGGCGAATGCACGCTCAGGCAGGCGTTGATCAAGGATAAACGGCTCGAAACGCTGTACGTGCTGGCAGCCTCGCAGACTCGTGACAAGGAAGCACTCTCCTCCGAAGGTGTTCGCCGTGTGTTCGATGAGCTCACGGCCGACGGCTTCGAGTTCATCATCTGCGACTCGCCCGCCGGAATCGAAAAAGGCGCCCACCTGGCGATGTATTTTGCCGATCGTGCCGTGGTCGTAGTAAACCCGGAGGTCTCGTCGGTCCGTGACTCGGACCGGATCCTCGGCCTGCTGTCCAGCAAGACGCTGCGTGCGGAGCAAGCCAACGGCCAAGTGAAGGAACATTTGCTGCTGACTCGCTACAGTCCGAAGCGAGTGGCAACCGGCGAGATGATGAGTGTCGGCGATGTAAAGGAGATTCTCGGCCTCGACGTAGTCGGCGTAGTGCCCGAATCCCCTGACGTGCTGGCCGCATCCAATGCCGGCGTCCCAGTCATTCTCAATCAGGACAGTGACGTCTCGCGCGCCTACGAAGACGCTGTTGCACGTCTACTCGGTGAGACTGTGCCATTGCGCTTCGTCGATGAACCGAAGAAAGGGTTCCTCGCACGCATGTTCGGAGGCTGATATGGGGCTGCTCGCTTTATTTCGCCGGTCGCCCCCCTCCGCTCATGTGGCGAAAGAGCGGTTGCGCATCATTGTGCAGCAGGAGCGCAACGCACGGGGAGGCGGGCCCGATTACCTGCCGCTTTTGCGTCGTGAGCTGCTGGAAGTGATCCGTAAGTACGTCAACGTGGACCCCGCCGCGGTCCAGATCAACGTAGAGCGCGAGGACGGCCAGGAGGTGCTGGAATTCTCAGTAGCCCTTCCTGAAAAGGCGCGCTGATTGCTCGAATTGACGAGTCCGGCTCCGCTGGCGCCCGGACGGCTGCGATTGCTCGAGCCTGACGGCAGCTCGGAGTCCGCGCTGCTCAAGCAGCTGATCGACGGTACGTACGACAAACCGTTTATCGAGGACTGCGGTCCTTTGCGGTACCTGCACTTCGACCTGGACAACGTGCAGAGCGTGATGCGGCACGACGACCCCGATGCGCTGTGTCTCGCGTACACACGCAAGATGATGATATTTCTGCTGTTCAACGCCGAGCCGCGACGCATCTTGCTGCTGGGTCTTGGCGGTGGATCACTAGCCAAATTCTGCTATCGGTATCTGCCCGGTGCGCAGATCACGGTGCTCGAAATAGATCCAAACGTGTTGGCACTGCGCGACGAATTCCATGTGCCACCAGACGATGATCGCTTTCGTGTGATCCAGGGTGATGGTGTCGCGTACATCGGCGGTCGCGCGCAGCGCAGAACTGGCGAGCGCACCGGGCGTGAAGACGTGATTCTCGTAGACGCATGCGACCGCAACGGCCTGTCGCCGACACTCTCGGCGCCTGATCTCTACGCAAACCTCAGGCGCCGGCTCGCAGTGGGCGGCGTGTTAGTTATGAACATCTGCGGCGAACCTGCTGAGATCGAGAGCCACATTGCCCGGATCAGGGGCGTGTTTGGCGAGCGGCTCATCAGCCTTCCGGCCAAAGAAGACGGCAATCTGGTCGTAATGGGGTTCCGGACGGAACCCAGAGAATGGGATGGCGCGGAGCTGGACCGGCGCGCTCGCAAGCTGGAGGAGCGGTTTGGGCTGGCTTTTCCGCGCTATGTGCGCCAAATGGTCTACGGAATGCGCGGCGCTCAGACGATTTTTTGAGCCGGGCCCTCAATTTGACCCGCACCGGCGCGTCCCGGCTCAAATCCGCGGACTTGAAAGCGTCCGTCGGGAGGCGGTAACACACCGGTGCGAGTCGGTTGGATTCCTTCCCGCTCGAGGCTCCTCGAGCTCGCTCCAATGTGGAGACGGTTGGGGAGGTTGATCCTTAGTCCTGTGTCTTCGGGACACAGCATCGCGCATAGATGCTGAGCAGAACCTGAACGAGCGCGCGATTACAACCCGTTCAGTACGACCCACCCGTCCGTTCCGAGCTGCATTCGCTGCTCGAGTTGAAGGGTGCCCTCGCCCTTGATGATCCGAGCGACCATCGGAAAGACTCTCTGCGCGTCCGCGGACAGTGCCCACGGCATAGCTGTCACGTGATACGTGTAGAAGATCGTTCCCTGGCGCACGCCGGCCGTTGAGAGCGACTCGTCGAAGCGCACGATCTTGTCGATAGTGAGCTTCGCGGCACACAGATCCTTGTGATGCTCGATCGGCGCCGCGCCCGGACCGCGCGTGGTGATGTCTTTGTCAACGTAGGACCTGCGGCCTGCCTCGGTCAGCTCGTAGCGCTTTACAGGGATGGTCTCGGTGGCGCCATCATCACCCACGAAGCGCTGAGCCGAGGCCACGGTCGAAGTCACGAGACCCAGCTCCTCCAGCACAGGCATTTGCACGGCGTCGCGTGCGTTGTGCTGAAAATCTTGCTGGCTGACCTCGATGGGCCAGACGAATTTTCCCACGCAGACGTGTCCCTGCGCACCTAGGTATTTCTTTAGTGCCTGCCGCTGGGCCACATCGTCATCCGTGAGAGTGCCCAGGAAGGCCTCCAGGTCTTCCATCTCCTGGTCGGTCATGGGCGGTCATGGGCGGTGCGCTGCCGCGCGCCCGGCCGTCCAGCGGCATCTGCGTATCGATGTTGGCTTGGTACACCTTGGGCAGGTCATCGAACTTCTGCGGCACGCCGTGGACCGTTGGGTACCAGCGCTCCGGATTGGTGTCGCGCGTGTTGTAGAAGCGGATGACGTCAGCTAACGACTTGAAACGGCCGTTGTGAAAGAACACCTGCCGGCTGGCCACATTGCGCAGCGTCGGCGTCTTGAACATTCCGCCAGTGTGGACTCGTGCTGAAACAGAGCCGAAGCCAGAGCCAGTGCCGTCAAGGCCTGCTGTTGTCACTCTATCAGACCCGCGCCGTTGCTACGGCATACCGATGCTCCGACTGGCATGTCGTCGCATTCGGTATGTCGTAGCACCGACGCGCCTGGTGAAATACTTGCCGCTATGCGAGTAGGGCGTTCCGGATGCGCTTGGCGGTTTTGCCGGCGCGCGCGGACTGGGCCCCGCCCGGAGGTGATGGGCCCGCCCGGGGCAGTTCGGCCTAAAGCGATGGGCTCGCCGCGGGCGAATCGCGATCGAACTGGGCGAAGCCGCTGTAGTTCCAAGGGCGCATTGCCAGCACAAACGCGGCTCCGCTGCGCGCCTGCGTCGTAGAGCGGTCCCGTTCGATGATCTCGGCACACTCGCGCGAGGCCCCTCTCAACGCTCGCCTGAGTTGCGCCAGCGCTTCCTCGGATACGCGCCCGCCGTGGAAGAAGAACTCTTCCTGCGGACCTGCAAACGGGCTGGCAAGGAATTCGCGCAACAGCTTCTGGTGGATGTGCTTTTGCATGGGACCGCCGGGCCGCCAGCTGAAATGACGGCTGACGAGCAGTCGCACGCGATTGCCCGGCTGCAGCTCGATCACTTTGAGGCGGTCGAGCCGGATGAGATATTGAAGGGCTTCGCGCTCGGTGAAGCGGTAGTCCCGCGTCATATCCTCAAAGGGCGTGCGGATGAGCACCAGCCAGGTTATGAACAGCAGCTTCGGATCGGACACCAGCTCGCTTTCCTGGGCCAGGGTCAGCTGATTGGTCGGGGCAGCGCGGTCCGCGGACCGATCCAGGATTTCCCGCAGGCCCAGACCGATGAGCTCGCAGATCTGGTCCACGCGCTGCAGTGACAGGTCCTGCGTCGAGAACAGCCGCTTCACGCTCGCCACGCTCAATTCCAGCTTCCGCGCGACATCGGCGTAGGTGTGTCCGCTCTCGCGCAGGGCTTTTTTCAGCTCGGCGACGATTTGTGTCCGCTGTGCCAAGGAGTCCTCCGGCAGTCTTCTCGACTCAAAAGTATCACTGGATAATACCTTTTGGCAATTAGCTGCGACTTAGGCTGACAGGGTGGCGACATACGTAACCTTCGGT
>Ga0307511_10002302_pt1 | contig 19945 bp, 17 predicted proteins | sample 13_EM_MG_FD_200266 | JGI IMG/M metagenome (GOLD analysis project Ga0307511, IMG submission 200266) | Populus trichocarpa ectomycorrhiza microbial communities from riparian zone in the Pacific Northwest, United States - 13_EM | ecosystem: Host-associated > Plants > Roots > Unclassified | place...
ATATTTAAGTCAAAGATAGTTGATTGAATTTTTATTTCACATGAAAAACCATGCATATAATCTAGTGCGTATTTTTCCTTGTCATCCCTTGTTTACCATTTCCGAACCCGTAAAAATACATGAAGTTCATTTTTTTTCTTTTTCTAAATAAAATTGATGTTATTAATCTATAACATGATATTATTTTTTTTCATATCTTTCAAAGTGATAAATAGTGCTTGTCAATGATATTTAAAAAGTGATGGATTTTTTTTTTTATGATATGAATTGTAATGAACACAAATGTTTGTAATTGAATTTATGTAGATAGATATGGAAAATGAATGTGTTTATGCTATGTTTGGTGTTAACTATGATGACAATTATGATACCATGATAAATCGTGTAATTAATCATATTAATTATAGTGGTACCGGTGGTAGTGGTGGAGCTGTCAGTGATAATAATGGTGGTGGTAATGGAGGGGTTAATGCTGATGGTGACAATGGGGATGATTCCAACAGAACTAATGATGATGATGATGATGATAGTGATGAAAACAAAGATGAAAATTGTACTGATGATGAGGATGAATCGTTTTGGCTACGAGAGTTTGATCGTAAAAAACTATTGTTATGCACCGCTGGTGCTTTATACATGTATTATGCTACTTATGTGTATAAGAAACCTTGTATGGTTTCATATAACACAAGAATGAGATGGTTGAATGAAGTCGTACGAGGACACTAGAAACGGTGTGTTAACATGTTTAGGATGGATGCAACGACGTTACAAAACCTTTGTTATGACTTAGAAACATAATAGGGATTGAAACCATTAAAAAGGACGAGTGTTATTGAGAAGGTAACAATGTTTTTGCATTAGGTGCAACAAATAACAAGTCCAAGAAAGATTTCAACATTCTGGTAAAACCATGAGTCGAGATTTTGATAAAAAGTTAAAGACAATTTGTTTGCTTGTGATAGATATAATTAAAACAGAGGACTTTGAATTTTTAAACACTCCGCGAGAAATTGCGATGAATCCGAGATTTATGTCTCATTTTAAGATTAGACAAATGATGTTTATAGTAATTAATAACACAAAAATTAGTTCAGATTCTGCTAGTCATTATTTATGAAATATTGGCTATTGTTTTGTTTTGTAGAATTGCATTGGTGTGATAGACGATACATATGTTCGTGTTTCTGTTTCTCAAGAAAATCAAATACCATTTATAGATAGAAAAGGTGTGTCGACATAAAACGTAATGGTCGCATGTAGTTTTAACATGCAATTCACGTTTGTTTTGGCAGGATGGGAAGATAACATTCATGATACTCGTATTTTTCTGGAGGTTATTGACAATCCAACTATAAAATTTTCAAAATCTCCTCAAGGTAAATATATGACAATAATGAATTGTTATTTAAATTTAAAATTTGTTTATTCTATATTTTTTTATTAAATTTGTTATAATTTTCTTACTTGTCATTGTAGGAAAATATTATTTGGTTCATGGTAGGTACCCAAATGAGTATGAGTATCTTAGTCCATATAAAGGTGCGAGATATCACTTTCAAGATTTTCGGCGTCGAGGGCAACCAACAAGCCGGAAAGAGCGATTCAATCGTGCACACTCACCACTTCGCAATGTCATTGAACGTGCATTTGAAGTGTGAAAACAAAGATGGAGAATTTTACAGAACATGCCTGCATATCTATAAAAATTACAAGTGCAGATTGTAGTGACATCAATGACACTACATAAATATATTAGGAGGAAGTCACAAGAAGATGTTGCATTTACAGAATATGATCACAATCCTAATTTTATTCCTGATGATTTTTTAGCCGATGTTGTTCCATGTTCTCAAAGTCAAGACAACTAAAGGCCTTCTCGAATGAATTATGTCGGTGATGAAATAACAGATATTTTAATAAGATGATTGAAGGAAAACAATAATGTAACATTCTTATTTTTTTATGTATTACAAAAAAAAAGCTCACAAATGCTACTCACAACTTACAAAATTCACACATGTCCTTCTTGGTAATTTTATTACTAGAAGCACTTAAAAAAGTAACTTAAGCAAACACATATAAAATGTTTTCTAGACAACAATAATTTTAACTAAATATATATTTTATTATACAAAACCACAAAAAAAAATAATTTTTTAAAGAATTACTTTTTACCGACTATAATCACAAAAACAACCACTCTTCTGGACACCTGGACACGCAAACACACAACAGAGAGAGTATTAACACTCAACATTAAATTTTTCCTTTTTTTAAGAATTTTAATTGTCCAATTATTTCCATGTGCAAGCATAGATTTTCAACACGGTAGCACTCCATGTAACATAACAAAATAGAAGGACAAAATCCCCAACAGAACCATCCATTACCACAAGGATAAAATGTATTAAAAACATTAGTAGAGGGGCAAAATGCTTTGGAATATGCTTGGGAGTGGGATGCCCTCTCAAAAGTCAAAAACACGAACGACTAGTATCTCTTCTCCCGTCAAAAAAAAAAAAAAGGAAAAAAGGAAGCGATATTCGGGATAAAAAAAAAAAAAAAAACACCCAGCCAGTCAGTCAGCGAGCGCACTATTATTTACTTTGTTTTGTTCGCTGCCCGTCTCTCCTCGCCCTTTTCGAAAAACAAAATATGGAGAAAATGAGAGAAGAAGTAATCAGCTCTGGAGGGACCATGGATCCAACTCCTGCTGCCAGGTATGCTCTTTCTCTTCTCTCCATTTTTTTTGACTGTTTTTGGTCCTGTTTTCTTTTGTTAATTAAAAATTAGGGTTTTGAATTTTGTTTGTTAGCTCTGCTGGGGCATCCTCACCACCAAATTTGGGACATAATTATAATAATAACTCAAAAGCAGTGTCAGTATGGACAACTTCATTAAGCACAAGTGCTGGTGGTTCTGCTCTCGGCTCTTCTTCTAGACCTTCCTGCAGGCCATGGGAGAGAGGGGATCTGTTGAGGCGTTTGGCTACTTTTAAGCCACCCAATTGGTTTGCAAAGCCTAAGGTGCTGCTTTTTCTTAACTTGATCCATTTTTTCTTTAAGGGATCTGACCGTTTCTTTTTCTCATGTCTTGCAGATTGCTAGTTCACTGGCTTGTGCTCAGAGAGGCTGGACGAACATTGATATTAATCAAATTGCATGTGAAACATGTGGTGCACACATGACTTTTGTTTCATTATCTTCATGGACCCCTGCTGAAGGTCAGATTTTGTAATCTTCAACTGCTTTATCTGTCAACATTACAATACATATCTGAGGACATTCAAATTATCAAAACTAAAAGCTGTTGCTTAGGGAGTTGCATTGATCTATCAAGCAAAAATTATGATGGGTTTTAGGAGGATGCATTGGCCAAGGAACTCTGTTTTCTCTCAGTCTTTAATGTAAAAGGGAGATCAAAGAAGTGAAAGATAGTTTGGGTAAAAGTGGAAGAGTAATTAGGGGGTCGGTGCTACTTCTGGTTTTACTTGTTATGACCAATTGGTCTGAAAATGGAGCATTTCAGGATACGTCAATAAATGTGTTCACCTTATGACTTGACATGTGTTGTATCATGAGAAAACAGGTAATTTGGTAACATAAAATAAGTAATTTGATGAAGCTCGTAGTGATCAAATTTTTGTTCTACAATGCTCAAGAAAATTGGGGTGGTCTTTTCAATACTAGGTCTAGCTTTGGAATGCCATGGTTTGCATGTGATCCACATGTTGCATCTTTCCATGTTTCTTTTACATTTAATTGCAATACCTGTTGATGTCTCCATTTCATTTTTCCTGTTTGAACAATGCTTATTTGATCATTAATTAAGGATTAGAGCAACTGTCTGTTGCTGACATAATGGTATTCTTTGTTTTCTCTTTTATTTTGCAATTTTGGGGATGAAGTTGAAAGTGCTGCTGAAGCCTTTGCCAAGCAGCTGGATGTTGGCCACCAAGCCACCTGTCCTTGGAGAGGAAACAGCTGCCCTGCAAGCTTGGTGCAGTTCCCTCCAACTCCACAGTCTGCCCTAATTGGAGGATACAAAGATAGATGTGATGGACTCCTGCAATTTCAGTTTCTTCCCACCATTTCTGCATCTGCAATTGAGCTGATGCGGGTTTTGCGGGGACCACTGGTTGACCGCCTTCTATCACAATCACAGAATTTTATCGCTGGAGAAGGTGATTTCAAAACAGAATGCATAGCAGGACTTGAAACCACTAGAGATGGAGCATTCTGTTTCTATACTCGGGTAGGATTCTCTCATGCTCTATTGCTTGTTGTTAAGTTACGGACTCATTATTTTGTGCTATAAATTCTATGCTTGTGTAGTGCTGATTACATCTGTTACATCTTACTATACTTGTGGGATTTTCTGACAGGCCCAAAAGCTCATAAGTCTATGTGGATGGGAACCCAGATGGCTTCCAAATGTTCAAGACTGCGAAGAAAATTCTGCTCAATCAGCTCGAAATGGGTGGTCTTTTGGCCCTGCACAGGCCCAGGTCCATCTTTCACATGATCTTGGACCAAGCAAGAAAGCACACTCTGCTTCTGCAAAAAATGACACTGGAAAGAACAAAGTTTTTGCTGTTGATTCTAGATGTGATTCCAGGTCACCTTTATTAGATTGTAGCTTATGTGGTGCTACTGTCAGAGTATTGGATTTCTTGACTGTTCCTCGACCTGCTCGTTTTGCTCCCAACAACATTGATATTGCTGATACAAACAAAAAAATGGCGTTGACCCGTGGAGCAAGTGCAGCCAGTGGAATTAGTGGTTGGGTTGCTGCTGATGATACTGAGAAAGATCAGATTGAAGACCGCGATGAAGTTGCAACTACGGACAAGGGAAAATTGCTGCTGAACTCAGAAGTTGATTTGAATCTTACAATGGCTGGGGGTTTATCTTTTACTCAAGAGGGCCGAACAACAATGCCTGAGAATATTCTAGACGCAGACATGGGAAGGGACTTAATGATTGGTCAACCTTCAGGAAGCGAGGTCGGTGAGCATGCAGCTTCATATGAATCACATGGACCAAGTTCTCGTAAGCGGAGCTTGGAAATAGGTGGCAGTTCAGATGATAGGCGACAATTGATTATGCAGCGAGCTGATAGTATAGAGGGAACTGTCATTGATCGAGATGGCGATGAAGTCACAGATGGGCAACAATTTTCAGCAGGGCCTTCAAAACGTGCTCGTGATTCAGATTTTTTTGATACATATTGTTCACCATATCAGAGAGATTCATCTGGTGCTGGTCCTAGCCATTCAGTGGGTCTTGAAGTCTTTGCTGATGGAAACAGAGCTGCTTCATTTCGTCAAGGAAGTGATCAAATTGTAGGGATCCCATCGGCTAGAGATTCAACACGTGCATCATCTGTCATTGCAATGGATACAGTTTGTCACAGTGCTGATGATGACTCCATGGAAAGTGTTGAGAATCACCCTGCAGATATTAATGATGTGCATTTCCCCTCTTCTAGTACATATGGCAATTTGGACATGAATGAGACATCAGAACTGAATAATAGCAATCAAGCCCAGCAAAGCATTGGTTTCCAACCTGTTGCTGAAGTAGCTCCGGGAGAAATGGGTGTCAGCAGTACAAATGATGGTGAAGAAATTTTCAATGCAGAAACAGTTACTGCTCAAGCGCGGGATGGTTTTAGTTTTGGGGTTAGTGGAGGGAGTGTTGGTATGTGTGCTAGTCATGAAGCTGAAATTCATGGGGCTGATGTTTCTGTGCACAGAGCAGATAGTGTTGTTGGGGACTTGGAACCCAGAATAGAAGATGCTGAAAATCAAGGTCAGACTGGTGAATCTGCTCCTGATCCTGGGTTGATGGATGAGATCGTTCCTGATGAAATAAATAGGGAAGATCCTCGTGGTGATAGCCAGGAGATGCTGTCTCGATCTGTGGAAAGAGCTGCTGACAGTGGCTCAAAAATAGATGGTTCGACAAAGGCTGAATCAGTTGAAAGTGGCAAAAAGGCAAGCCAAAGCTGCAAGTTAGCATTAGATAACAATTCACATCCCTCTATGTCTTGCAATGCAAACATCTATTCAGGCTATGGAACAACCAACAAAGGGGTTTCAAAGGGTGGAAAATCATCATCTGTTAACAACTGTCCATGTGCAGAATCTGATTATGCAGTCGCCAATGGGATAGGTAAGTTAATACCTTTTTTTAGCTATCATATTGAATGCCTCTTTTTTGGGACACAGCTACTTTTATAGAATGCTGAAAATATCCCTGCATTGTGACTATTTGTGAAGTGGAATTTGTTATTGGGGTTGGTAATAACTATATCATATAGAACGTACAAAGGAGCTGAATTCCTTGGCTTCCAGTGAACTATGATCTACAATTTGATATCAGGATTTTGGACTTGTGAGTCACACTGTCTAGCTCCATATTCTGTTCTTTAAAGCACCTTGAACATTATTTTTTTTTGACATTCATTGGTTAAGAATCTCTTGGTGATTGCTTGCGTGTAAAGCGTTTACAGTAATAATGGTCATCGACAATAATAGAGAATTGATGAAGGGTTCTGGACAAATTATTGAAATACATGGTTCTGCCTCTCCCCTGCTTGTTTCTATTCTGTTCATCTATTTTTTTTCCTCTTTTGGTGTTGATACTCCTATATAGCTTAATGTAGCTGGAAACTCATGGATTTGAATTTGCTGTGGGAGAAAGGGGGAAAAGAAGAATAAACTAAAATGTTGATTGATATAAGACAGTAGTTTAGTTTCTTCAAGACTTGTAAAGTGTTTTATGGTTGATTGATTAAGATAGTTTAGTCTGTTTCAAATACTATGCCATGGCAATTACAACATGACTGTAATTTGACTAACATTTCAATGCTATTGAAGTAAAAAATCCTCTTTCTAGAACACTATCTTGTCATGCTGTTCAACTTTAATCCTTGAAACAATTTATTGTGTTTGTTTCTTTTCAACGGTATGAGATGTTTGCTTTGTTGATGACATTCATATTGTCCATTTATCTCTTGACAATTCCAATGCATCATTGCATCTGTTATAAAAACTTGATGACAAGTAGGATTTGTTTGCAAAATCCGGTGACAAGTTGGTAAATTCACCATGAAATTTCTTTTACCTAAAACATCTTAAATAGAAAATGATTTCAAGGCTTATGAAATTAGCACAGCGTTGGCTAAGAGCTGAAACTAGTCATGCACAGCGTCAGGTAAACTGAATAAGGTTTTTATAATTTGAGGGTGGGTTTGGGAATCATGATTGCTTGCCTTGACTTCTGAGAGATATAAATAATTGCATCTTCTCTTTTCCTGTTAGCCCTTGGAAATTTTGCCACTTTTGAAACAAATAAAAAATTCAACCGAGTTTTATGTTCCATTGAGTGGGAAAAAAAATGCTATTTGAGCCCATCAATCCATCTGATACTATTCATGATAGTTGTGGGTTCTTGACAGTGATTTTCTACCCTTCTAGAATTGACCCTGCTGCTTAGCATGTTGCTTTTAACTATGTAAGTTATTTATAATAGCAGTAAGAAGATAAATGAACTGTCCATGTGCATAATATTTCTATGACATGGTTCTCTTTTTTCATCGTTGGCTGACTTTCCTGTCTGACCTGGAACTTCTTTCACCACCAAGTCTTTATTGATTGCTAAAATCATGATCCCTGTATTGCATGCTCTACATTGAAACATGGGATTAGATGGAACACGATTTGATGCTGACTGGTACTGGCTCATGCACCACTATTTAGTCTTTGAGGTGGTATGAATGATCAAACCTTTTTTGAAACTGTGGCTCCTCTGCTTCTTATTTCCCTAGCTTATGTGCTATTCATTTCACTCTGGAGATGAGAATTTTCCTGTGATTTCTCTCCTTGCACTTTCTTATTACTTAAAATGAAAGCATCCTTACGTGGCGATTTTAAATTTTGAAGATGTTACTTCTTTGTGCTCTTCCATCTGTTGTCCCCATGTTATCACAGCATTTGATTCTCAGGGCCTCCAAAAGGTGAAAGCAATTATGAAGAAGCTATAGAATTTGATCCAATTATTCATCACAACAAGTTCTGCCCATGGGTTAATGGAAATGTTGCTGCTGCTGGCTGTAGTAGTCGTGGTTCTGGCAGCAATGCTGATACTGCTGCGCTCTGTGGGTGGCAGCTGACTTTGGATGCATTGGATGCTTTACGGTCATTGGGGACTATGCCAATTCAAACCGTACAGTCCGAGTCAGCTGCATCTTTGTATGAGGTTAGAAATACTCTGAAATTCTTTTCTATTTGAGCAGAATTAAATAAAGTACTCTTGATTGGTAACTTAATGGAGCAACCTCCCTAGCTCAGGATGTTGAATCTATTTCCCAGTTTCTGTTAAAAATTTATGAAAAATCTGTTTTCTTGTTTTGCAACAATGTACAAAATCATGTGTCTTAACTTTATGCCACAGGACAATGCAAGGAGAAGAGAATTCATTTCAACCTTGAGATATTATTTAAATATGCAGGGAAATAGAAAAAAATTGGACTAGTAGTATTCGTGGTAGAAGTAACAAATAACTGATGTTCATACTTTTTAGATGAAAAATGTTGGGTTTGGGTCAAATTCCATAATCAAACTTGTTTGTCCATGTGAATTTTTTTTCCAATTGTCATTTGAGTCTTCATTTATAACAAGGCGCTTCCTTTTGCTAGATTTTTGGTGATAATGTAATATTCTTTGAAATGGTGGACGGTCATTGATTCTTATTGTGATGACAGTTTCTACCCGCTATCCAGATTTAATATTGATCTAGCATTCTATGAAAATACCTCATATTTTTGGTGCTTGACATGCACATGTCATAATTTTGTTTCTGCAGGATGATCACCAAACTCCTGGTCAAAAGCTCCTTCAACGGCATTCTATGAGCAAAAGCCATGGGCAACACTTAGATTAATCTAATAGCAAAGGTACTTATAGCTAGTTACGTCAGTTAGATTTCATTGCTTCAATGCCCATAGCTTTCCGTGTTCATGTGCTGCCTTTTCTAAAAAGCCTCATGCTAGATTTTTTTTTATTTTTTATTTTTTATTTTTTATTATGATCTCCATTAAATTCTTTTTTGACAAATCTGCCTTCTCTCTTATTCTCTCCCTTGTTTTCTGGTTTGGAGTATCCTCTTTGCCTTTCCTGAAGACTATTCTCCCCTCCTCTGGGGTTTGGTGTCTCCTCTGTCTCCTCTGTCTCCCATTAAGACTAAAGCTTCCTCCTCCCCATTTAAATGTGTTATTCTATTAAGTGCACCAAAGATGGTGACTATTGGTCCCTTTTCGTTTCCCGAGCAAAAAGATGCCGAGTGGAAACTGTAAAAGTATCACCATCTCCTTATTTCCAGTATCACCATCTCCTCTTCCCGCTGTAGATTCATGTGCACCACAAAATTGGGAAAATGAAAGAAACATTGGTTTCATGTATAGGGAGCATTTGTGGGTGAAATAAGATGTGTTGGCTTTAATTGCATTACCTATATGTTCTTAGGTGAGAGCATGAGGCAAACGGATTTGGTCAATTTTCTGCTCTGGAAACCTCATCTAACATGAGCGTCTTTTGTGCAAATTCATTACTCTTAAGAGCATGGATATCTAACTTTGATCACGCACTATTTGTTATGCCATTGTTCTGTAGGACTAAAAGTGCATCAATATTGAAAGTATCTCAGGAATCGGTACTTTGGAGCTGGTGCTGGTGAAATTTATAGCAGTCTATTCTTTCCTGTGTCCTCAATTTTTTCTTCCTTCGTAACTGTTCAGTAATTTATTGATATTTCAAGAAATTGAGAACGTAGTTTTATATGGTACAACTTCTTGTATGCTTTCATAGTTTGTCCCTTGTTGTTGTCGCTACTCGAGTTGATCTGCAATGTGACAGTGAATAATTCTCCCTTGTTTGTATCTTTGTTTCTAATGGCCTCAATTCCTGCTTTGGTTTCTCAAACCAAAGGTTTGGAAATCATGATGTTTCAAAAGTTGTGATCATTGTTTTTACAAATCTCACTTTAGCATTTCTATCATTGTTTTCCTCGTCCTATATATGGAAGGATTTTTTGAATTTATACAACACAACTGGCAATCCTTTTTCCATTCGTCCCCCCCCATCCCATACCAAAATAAGTTTCGCTTAACAGGAGTTAGAATAGACTTCTTTAACATCTCTCTTTCTTGTTTCTCAACCTGGTTGCTGCCTGTGGTTGCCATTGGGATTTTGGTTCTATGCACTGGTGGTACTGGTAACTGGTTTGTTCTTAAGGTGATCAGAAATATATGATGATGCTACCATCTTGCTAACCGATGAACTTTTCCAACAGAAGGTGATTGTGTTTTTTTATTTTCTCTCGCTTCTTACTACTTTTCTCGGACAAGGAAGACACCAATGTGAAAATCAAGGGAGTTGAAGCAGCTTACAGGGATCAGACGAATGTTGGGAGGCTCAAGCTAATTTGGGTGTGTTCGGAACCTTTTTAAATTTTTTTTTTTTTTTTTTTGTTTAAAATGAATTTTATTTTTTATTTTTTTTGTTTTGTGTATTGATATTAAAAATAATATGTTAAAAATAAAAAGTTTTATTTTAATAAATTTTAAAATAAAAAATATTTTAAATTATAATCCCAAACATGCGTAAAAGAATCATTGGGAAAATCACGGCTCAGAGAAAGCAGTACCCCAGGATTGTATGGTGAATGTTAGCAGGAAAAAGTTGGTGCAAGTTTTTCGTGGTTAAATTTGATAATACCCCATTCAATTCTTATAAAACCTCAATCTCACGCGGGGTAGATGGTTATGGTGGGACGTGATTTCCAACAAAATAGACTAGAATCCTAATGACATTTTTTTCAAATAAAATCTTCAAAACCAAATGGCTTCAACATTAGGGAATTGCCGGCCGAATCTTGAAAATGCACCAAATTTAGCTATTTCACTGTTATAGAGATATTATGAAGTAGAATAATTCTTTTAAGAAATCCGAAAAAATATTCTAAAAGCATCTAATATGGAGTTATAGCTTTTCTATTTTAATTATTTTTCTAGTTAAATTTGGATTTTAATTATTTATTTCTTATTTAGTTTATGATTTTTAATTTAATTAATATTTTACTATTTATGAATCCTAATGCTAGATAGATTTTATTAATTAGATAAGTTTTGAATAGAAATCCTTTCATATAAAGGGTTTTAGGACTACTATAAATAGAGACTAGTTTATTTTATAGAGATTCAAATTATTATTTAGATTCAATAAAAAAACCAGAGAATTATATCTAGATTTCTATATAGTTATGTCTATAACCTTAGGGCTCGAGAACCCCAGTCTTATCTTTGTTATACGTTGTATCAGGTGATATCAGAGCGGGTTATAATCTGGATTGATGATGTGCCGCGAAGAGAATTGTGGGGTAGATGGTGGCATCCATCCTCGTGATGGAGATTAGGGGATGCGACTGTTTAGGATCAACTAGATCATCATTCAATAATGATAGTAGCTTTAGAGGAGTGAGTGCAAAATGAGTTTGGCAACATCAACGCTAGATTTGATGGCCTTACATCCAGGTTTGAAGCATTAGGGTTGCACACAAATATGAACTACAGAAGAAGAGAGGCACACGCCGAGGATGACGCCCGTCCTTGAACCAGTTCATGCAAATCCTCGTGGTCATTATGACTATGAGTACTCATCTGATAAAGAAGATCGAGGTAGGTTTATTGGAATTAATAGGTATAATTAAGACTACCAGATGAAGGTTGAGTTGTCTTCTTTTGGTGGTGATTTAGGAGTTGAAAAGTTCATTGATTGGTAAGTTGAAAGTGGTCGATTTTATAAGTACAAAAGAATTTTAGATTTGATAATGGTAATATTGGTAGGGTTTAAATTGAAGCATGAGGCTTTTCTTTGGTGGGATAGGCTATTAAAGGCTAGGAGGTGAGAGGATAGAAGACTTTTTAAGACTTTCCAACAGATGAAGCAATTGTTAAGAAGTAGATTTTTGCCTCCTGATTATGATCAACTTTTGTTCCATAAGTATCAGAGGTGTTCCCAAAGTTCTTGAACTCATGAATATACAACAAAATTCTTGTGCCAAGCTGAGAGAAATAATCTACATGAAAACTGATGGGAAACAAGTTGCTAGATACGTAGGCGGACTGAAACTTGCCACCGAAGATAGAATTGGGCTTCAAATGCTACTGAATGTTATTGATGCACGAGATATGACTTTTAGGGAATAAATGTTGATATAGGAGAGAACCAATATGAGATTTGATTACCAAAGAAGGGTTCGTATCATAGAGCCTTGATTTACACCTATTGTTAATCCAAACAAGTTAATGTAGGCTCCAACTATGATAAAAATAGGCTCTAAGACATTCCTAACAGAGATAACCAGAAAAGAGATAATCCATATGCTAAGTTGTCTTCTATAAAGGTTATAAATACAATTAGAAAGAACATAAATCTAATGTATATCCTAAGAGGAAGCTTGTGAATGTCAATGAATATAAGGATGAAGAGTGTTAAAAAAATATAAAATTGTATCTGGAGGAGTGTCATGAACCTGATAATGAAGGTGAGTATGAGGGTGATGATGGTCAAATATATATGGTGAGACGTTTGCTGCCAATACTAAAAGTTGATGATGAGACACAACAACACAAGCTTTTTTCCTAGGTGCATGATAAACCAACATTTTTTTTACCTTATTATTGATAATGATAGCTATGATAATATTATTGGTAGGGAAACAATTTTTGAATTAGGTCTGAACAGTGAGAAACATTTTGAACCTTACACTATATGTTGAATTAAAAAGGTGTAAAGGTAACCTTAACTAAAAGATGCAAAATTCTTTAGGCAAGTATAAGGATGGAGTTTATTGTGATATAATAGATATGAATGCTTTTAACTTGTTGTTTGGTAGGCCATGACAATATGATGTGAATGCATGGGCATGAGGGATGAGAGAACATTTATATGTTTGTTAAGGATATGATTAATTTCACTTTGATACATCTGAAAAGGGAATTCCCAACCAATAGTTTTTAAGGCTAAAGAAAAGGCATTACTTACTATTACCCGATCTGTAAAAAATTGAGACAAATTTGAAAGAGTCAAAGGAAGTACATGTTTTAATTGTGGAGTCCTTGTTGTCCGAACAAGCTAACAAGGCAATAGAGGTCTTTGCAGCTGTTAAGCCTAGATTACTGGAGTTTCTGAAATTTATTCTTGATGAGCTACCAGATGAGTTGCCTCTTATACATGATATCAAACACCAAATTGACTTGATACCAGGGGTTAGTATTTCAAATTTTTCTCATTACAAGATGAGCCTAAAAGAGGAGGAGATTTTAAGGGAGTCATAATAGAAGAATTGTTGAAGAAAAGGTTGAATCAAGAGAGCTTGAGTTCATGTGTTGTCCCTGCTTTACTGACACAAAAAAGGTAGTTAGCGTATGTGTGTTGATAGTTGCGTCATTAACAAAATCACAATGAGATACAATTTTTCAATTCCATGATTGGATGACATGCTAGATCAGTTGTATTGTGTAACAGTCTTTTCAAAGATTGACTTGAGAAATGGATACCATCAAATTCAAATTCTACTAGGGGATGAGTGAAAAATGTCTTCTAAGATAATGGACGGGTTATGTGAGTGGTTAGTCATGTCATTTGGGTTAACAAATACATCGAGCATATTTATGAGGCTTAAGAAAAAGGTTTTATGACCTTTCATAAATGAATTCATTATGGTTTATTTTGATGATATCCTTGTGTTCAGTCATAATAAAACAAATAATGTTGAGCACTTAAGGAGTGTTACGAAAGTGATGCTGAAAAACAAGTTGTATGTGAATTTGAAGAAGTGTAGCTTCATGACCAACAAATTGTTATTTTTTAATCTTGTAATATAAGCTGATGGAGTTGAAGTTGATGAAGAGAAAGTGAGGGCAATTCATGATTAGCTCACACCTAAGACAATTAGTGATTTGCAGAGTTTTCATAGCTTGACTACTTTCTATAGAAGATTTATTTAGAATTTTAGTAGCATTATGGCACTGATCAATGAATGTTTGAGGAAGGGGGAGTTTAAGTAACATGACGAAGAAGAACATAGTTTTGCTTTTAAATGAGAAGCTATGTAATGCTTTAGTACTTGTTTTACCCAACTTTAACAAGTTGTTTGAGGTTGGATGTGATGCTTGTAGAGTGGGTATTGAGGGAGTTCTTTTCTACGAGAAACATCACATACCCCTTTTCAGTGAGAAATTGAATGAAGCTCGCTTGAAGTAGTCACCTATAATAAAAAAAAAACTTCATGATGTGGTAATGGCTTTGAAAATTTAGAAGCATTATTTTATTAATAAAGATTTTATCTATATTCAAATCATGAAGCTTTGAAGTCTTTGAATGGTTAGAAGAAAATCAATACGAATATGATGACCATATGGATTACATTCCTTCAGAAGTTCAATTTTAGTTTGAAGTACAAAGCTGGAGTTTAGAAAAAAATAGTTGATACATTGAGCAGGTAAGTTACCCTAGTTACAACTTTTCATAGTATTTTAGGTTTTAAGTGTTTGAAAGAGTTGTAACTTGAAGATGTTGATTTTCAAGAGATATGATATAAGTGTTTTAATGGTCGAGCTGATTGAGATTTCCATATACATGATGATTACTTAATGAAAGATGATCGATTGTGTATCCTTCACACATCCTTACATGAGAAATTAATTCGAAACTTGCATAATGGTGGATTAAAAGGCCTTGGAGGAAGAGATAAAATAATGTCAGCTTTATTGGATAAGTATTACAAGCCTAAAATAGCTAAGGAATAATCACAAAACATTAGTTTATACATGTCTCTACTTATTCCTAAACATATTTGGGAAGATATTTCCATGGTTTTTGTGTTAGGTCTTCCATAAACTCAATGAGAAATAGATTATACTTTTGTTGTGGATAGATATTCAAAGATGACACACTTTATATCTTGTAAGAAGACTATGATTGCAATCATTGTAGCTATGCTATTTTTCAAGGACATAAAGAGGTTACACGATGTTCTAAAATCCATCATGTTTGATAAAGATCCTATATTTCTTAGTCACTTTTAGCTAACTAAGTGGAAGATATTTTATTCTTTTTTGATGTTTAACAGTACTGCTCATCCACAAATTAATGGTCAAACAAAGTCTCTAAATAGAACTTTGGGCAATCTGATTCATAACATTCATGGAGAAAAACCTAAATAGTAGGATGTTGCATTAGCTCAGGTATAATTTTCTAAGAATAGTTCCAAGCATAGCGTTACTGGCAAGACACCATTTAAGATTGTGTACATGAAGCCTCCAAATCATGTACTCGATTTACATTCACTGTTTAAAACCATTGGGTTTAAGCAAGTCAACAGAGAATCTAGTTAAACAAGTGGAAGCTTTGCATTAAAAGGTTAGGAGAAAACTAGAGCTAGAAAAAAGCATGAAGAAAAAAGCATAGGCTAGTTAAATTGTTTTAAAAAAAGGAGGTATGATCATGGTTTTCTAGGGCAAGGAGAGGTTTCATGCTTATGTTATTGATTTTTCTAATATCATGGGCATATCAAAGATCTTAAATGGTTTTCACATTTACGAGTACTTTCTAGATACTAAAATTAACTCGAGGACGAGTTTTTTCAAGCAGAGGAGACTGATGTAGAACAATTATTCTAAGAGTTTTTCTGAACTAGGTTGATAAGGTCAAGCTTGAAAAAAAAATCCGTAAAGAAACTTGGAAGCATTTGATATGAAGCCTGAAAGTACTATTTTTTAATTTTAATTATTTTTCTAATTAATTTTAGATTTTAATTATTTATTTCCTACTTAATTTAAATTTTTTAATTTTTTAATATTTTACAATTTAAAAATCTTAATGCTAAATGTATTTCATTAATTATATAAGTTCAATTAAATTTTGTTTATAAAAAAATTTAAATTTAAATTTAATATAAATATCTAATTTATTTAACAGAGATTCAAACTTGGAAATTTACTCTATAGGTTTATCTTTGCTATAGACTCATCATATTATCCAGAAACTTCAGATTCCCTTTAAGCTATCCATGCAATCCAATTTTATCCAATCAAATTGAAGCATACTTGCACGTGTCATTTTCAAATGCTAAGAGAGAAAACAAATGAGATTAGATTGTGGCAATAGAGTTCCCCTCCTCCTCCTACTGTCTCTCTGTCGGTCTTTCACCATGCCGCTACCACCAGCAGCAGCAGCAGCGTTACACTCTTCTTTGTGTTTTTCTTCTCCGAAGCAGACACCCCAACCCTCAATTTCTCAGCAACCAAACATCCAGTTATCGGTAAAGTCCAAAAGCCTCCTTCACAAGCACCCACTGTACACACCAGCCCACACAAATATCTCCTTTGAAATCAAAGAAAAGATTCTGTGTCTTGAAATCATGGGAGTTGACTCTGGCAAAGCATTATCCCAAAACCCTTCTCTCCACACCGCCTCTCTAGACTCCATTCAGTCCATAATCTTCTTTCTCCAATCCAAAGGAATCCACCAAAAGGACTTGCCTAGGATATTTGGCATGTGTCCAAAAGTTCTCACTTCTAACATCAGAACTGACCTTAAACCTGTTTTCAACTTCCTATCCCAAGACTTAAAAGTCCCAGACAATAACTTCAGAAAGGCCATCAACAAGTGCCCAAGATTGCTCGTTTCTAGCGTGAGAGACCAGCTCAAACCATGCTTGTTTTATCTTCAACGGCTTGGGTTTGAGGATTTGGAAGCCTTGGCTTATCAAGACCCTGTGCTGTTGGTTTCTAATGTTCAAAACACCTTAATTCCTAAATTGAAGTACTTGGAGAGCATAGGTTTTTCAAGAGATGAAGCTGTGGCTATGGTTTTAAGGTGTCCAGCATTGTTTACTTTTAGTGTCGAGAATAACTTCAAGCCAAAGTTTGATTACTTTGCCGAGGAGATGAAGGGGAAGTTGACAGAGTTGAAGGGGTTTCCTCAATATTTTGCTTTCAGTTTGGATAAGCGAATTAAGCCAAGGCACGTCGAGGTTGTGCAAAGTGGGGTCAAAATTCCTCTGCGACTGATGCTCAAGAGCACCGATGAAGAGTTTGGGGAGATGATAAGGCCAGGGGCTGGATAAGAGTGTGCTATAGTACATTGAGAACATGCCTATTTACCTGTTTATTTATCGTGTTGTATAAAGATGTATATATATCCTCCAATAATAATTCTGTAATTTTTCCTTCTTCTAATGAATAGGCAATTTGATTTCTTTTTTGACATGATTATCATTTGTATTATAAATATTATTATTTTTATTATAATTATAAATATTAATATTAAAAATATTATTATTTGTGTTATAAATATTATTATTTTTACTATAATTAATAATATTATAATAAAAATATTATTATTTGTCTTATAAGTATTATTATTTTTATTATTATTAATATTATTAATAAAATAATTAATAAATTTGAAAAAATATTATTATTTATATTATAAATTTTTATGATATTTTTTATGAAAATAAAAAATAAGTCTGTTGCATAGTACATGCACTTAACTAATAAATACCTAAAACATAAAATAAAAGAGTTAACACTTAAAGTTATAATAATCTCTCTTTCTCTCCTAAAAGGGTTTATGAGATTTTTCAATGGTGGTTCGTGTGGATTACTATTAGAAACTAGACACTTAGATGACTTGCCGTTTGTTCCCTTTGATGGTTTTATTTGTATATATCTTCTCTGTATTTGTTGTTTTTAAAGCATACTTACTTTTGATCTTTAATATATTTTTACATTTGATCAAAAAAAAATTATTCAAAGCCCAAAAAACTTTTGATCTTCAAATAATCTTTGTATAAACCCTAAACAACCCTAAATTTGTTTAATGAAATCCTTGAAACTCCTAAAAAAATCTTAAATTTATAGTTTTTATTGTGTATATATGTTTTGAGAAACTCAATAATTACAATTAAGGATGCTTTAAAATATTATTAGTGTGCATAAATTAGTGTGCAAATATAATTACTCATGTATTAATATTATTCAGTTTAAATTAGCTGATTGGAGATGCTGAAAGTGAAAGATGTCAATGCAAGATCTGAAAGTTTGATAATCTTATAAGATCGGCTTAATGAGATCTGCTGTGGGATCAGTGCAGTGGGTGGATTAATTAATTGGGAGACGTTGATCTTGAAATGCCTTATTGAAGTCAAATACCAAGTTACAATCAATAATTATTGACCACAAATTAAAATTTTAAAAAAAAGAAGCAAAGAACATTAGTACATTATCCATCTTTCTCATTGTTGCGTAGCATATCTTGTCTCTCATTGTTCAGAAATTAATCAAGGAACGTTGGAAAGCATGCAGAGGATGAACATGAACTATTCTGAATACATGATTTGTTTTCAATTTCCAGCAATTTGCGTCGCACACATCTATTCTGGATATGTTCTTCATTCTCCGTTTAGTTGATCGAGCTAGCTTCTCTTGTTGGTTTTCAAAGCTGAAGAAACTGAGTGCAAAAAAAATCCTGAATCGTCTACTAGTTAAACAACAAATCTTGGGAGATGAAAGAAGCCCATGCATCCTGTAACCAACGTAAAAAAACTAGAATTATATATATTGAAACTTTTTCTCATGATTTAACAGCATAAATTAACCAGCCTAACATCTTAAGCAATTTTCTTTGTTGTATCCCTTTCTGTGTTAGGTTCCAGCCATGGCAAAAGGCAAAGATTTACCTGCAGGATGGAGAAGGCCTTCTCTGCGACATATTTCTGTGAGAGTGTACCTCCTCTTTGTTGCAACTTGTCAGGATGGAGACATAGCCTTGCTTTCTGATAAGCTTTCTTTACTTGTGAGCTCTCAATGAGGCTTGTTAGGGCGATTGCATACCAACCGCTATTTGGCCATAGAATCTGCGTTCATTCAAATATTTATAAAAAGATATATCATTGCACTATATATTAATTTGGAGAAGCCCTTAAAAACAAGCAAAGGAAAACGCTGAAGTACGTAATATATAGCTAAATTATAGAATATACGTGATGAAGTGTGGATAGCAGCAGACGGATATTAGTTTCCTTGCCAGCTGACCACAGCCTAATGTCTTCATCCAATAACTCCATCTCCATCTGTAGGTTTTTTTTTTTTTTAATAGAAAAGGAAACAAAAGCATCAATTAAAATATTTATTACTAATTTAATTAATGAATGGTTAATTTTGCAGTGCAACGATGCTTACATCTTTTTCTGATTTTTCTACTTCTTCTCTTCTGGATTTCTTCAGCTCTTCTTCCTGCAGAAGTAGAAGGGGAAATATATCTCAGACTTAAATTGTTCCCACATTTAATCTCTTTAATTTTCAAAACAATACTCATATTCAAAAAATGTAGTTATGTCTCTTGATTCTTTGTTAAAAAATGGTATTTGAAATCCTCTCTTGATCCTTAATTTGAATGTGAAATCTGTGAGTTTAAAAATCAAAGCTGGACTAGAACATTGGGGAACTTATTGGGTCTACAATACTTTAGAAGGTTTCACGATGATCTAGCTACGATATTGTCATCGATGCTGAATGCATATAATCTTGACAATATTATAGCAAATGATCCAGCATAAACGGAAGCTAACTAGCTTGTAGCAAGATAACAGTGGTATTTATTTCGTCTTGTTGATGCACTGCTATACAAAATACTAAATATTTGAGTGTTCATTTCTTTGTAGTTAATTGGTTAATTCTATATAGCATCGATTTTGTTCGTACAAATATAATTAATTTATTAATAAAAAATTATTTATTTTTAATATTCAATAAATATTTTATTAATGAATATAATATTTGATTAATAAATATAAAGTAAATATAAATT
>Ga0307511_10002303_pt1 | contig 19941 bp, 21 predicted proteins | sample 13_EM_MG_FD_200266 | JGI IMG/M metagenome (GOLD analysis project Ga0307511, IMG submission 200266) | Populus trichocarpa ectomycorrhiza microbial communities from riparian zone in the Pacific Northwest, United States - 13_EM | ecosystem: Host-associated > Plants > Roots > Unclassified | place...
GATCGAGCCGCTGCCGCTGCCGCCCTCGGTGCTGTCGCCGTCGCATTCGCCGTGCAGGTCCATCAGCACGGTCTCGCCCGGGTGCGCCGACAGGAAGGTCCGGGCGTGGGTGAGCACGTCGTCGAAGTTCGCGTTCTGGTAGACGTCGGTGTGGTGGACGGCGAAGGCGGTATTGTTGTTCACCACCCGCACCCGGATGTCGATCGCCCGCACGCCGGCGTTCAACTGCGCGTCGAGGGTCGCGGCGCTGTCGCCGTGGTCCTCCTGCGCCTCGTAGGCCCAGGGCGCCAGGCCGCCGTGGATGGCCAGCGTGTCGTGCGTGCCGGGGATCGTCAGCGCGCCCAAGCTGGTCTGCGCCGGCAGGCCGGCCATCCAGTCCGGGTGGCTCTCCGTCGTGAGGCTGTTGAACGCGTCGTTGGACGAGATCGGCTGCGCGTCCGCCGTTCCCGTGCCAGCGAACGCGAGCAGCAGGAGCAGGGAAGTGGACAGCACGGCGGCATGCCGCATGGGGTTCCTCCATCGCGGGGTCGGTCCACAAACGACCCGTACGCTGGACTGGACCAATGGTGCTGTCAAGGTCGGTAGCGGTTCCCTGACAAGATCGGACAGGATCGGGCCGGCGCCCGCCGCGCACGTTGGCCGGAGCCGTGCGCGACGGGTTCGCCGCTAGGCCGTCGGCGCGATCACCACCGACGTGCCGGTGGCCGGCTGGATGTCGGCGATGTCGTTGAAGAACATCTGCGTGCTGCACACCCGGCCCGGGATCGGCACGCCGACGCAGGCCACGCCGTGGCTGGGGTCCTCGGCCGAGTTGATGCCCAGCGCGATCACGAAGCCGGGCGGCCCGAGCGTGATCACCGGGCCGCCGCTGTCGCCGTCTCCGATGCCCTCCGAGCCGTCCCGGGTGCGGGCCTTGATCTCCTGGATGTTCACGCCGTTGATGTTCACAGTGGCGTGGCTGAGGATCTGGATGTCGCACCGCGGCCCGGAGAACGCCCCCAACTGGCAGATCAGCTCGCCGGCCAGGGTGCGGCGGGCACCGGAGATGCCCAGCAGCGACTCGCCGATGCCCTGCCCGGAGGCATCGGGTCCGCCGTTGTAGATGTCCGGCTCGGCGGACGGGGTCGACACCAGTTCGACGTCACGCTGCGGCACGGTGAGTGGCGTGGTGCCGATCGGACCTCCCGTGGCGGTCTGCCACTGGTCACCGACCTGGCCGCAGTGGCCGGCGGTCAGCAGGAAACGCTGCCCGAACTGGTTGGCCACGCTGAAACCGGACGAGCATTCCAGGCCTCGGCCCGGGTTGACGATGGCCGCGCCGCCGTTGAACGGAGCGGTGTCGTTGAACCGGCCGAAGTCCGGCGCCGGTGCGGGGCCGTAGGACACCGAGGTGGCCACGGAGCTGACGACGGCTGGCGTGACGGCGCCCTCCCGCGTCACCATCAGGTCGAGGCCGCTCGCGTCCGGCCGGGCGGACGCCACGACGACGGTGCCGCCGGCCGCCTTCGTGCCGACCAGCCGGTTCGCCTCGGCGTCGAGCTCTGCCTGTGAATACCGGGCGTTCCGGACGATCACGTCGCCGTCGCCGCCCAGCGCGCCGACCGCCCGCCGCAATGCCGTCGCCATGACCGGGGTCCGGTCCCCGTGCCAGTACAGGATCACCTGCCTGTTCTCCGGCGAGATCGACACGCCGGCATAGTGCGCGCGGTCGCCGCGCAGCGCGGTGTCCAGCGCCGAACCGGCGTCGGCGAGCGGAACCTGTTGTCGCATCAGCTGTTGGTCCGCCGGGGCGAGCCGGCCCAGCAGCGTCGAATAGGGTGTGCCGGCCGCGATGGCCGGCACGGGAACGGCGGTCGCCGCGGCCACGGCCGCGGCGACCGCCAGCCACCGAAGTTTCACATACACGAAACGCACCTCCGTCAGGAAAAGCCTGTGGGTGCCGGAAATCCTCGCCGCGGCGACACCCGCGCCACCACCGTCGGCCGGACGGTCGCCGGGGCCGGCCGAGTGGACGGTGCCACCCCGGTCCGGTCGGAGGATGCCGGGACCGGTGCGCCGGTCGATACTGGGCATCCATCGGTTGGGGAGGTCGGGTGGCGGCCGGACGCGCCATGTGGGACTACGCGCAGCTCGCGATCACGGTCGTGGCCGGAGTCGCCATGATGGTCGGCGCGGAGATGGACACCGCTGGACCGACCGCGTCGCTCGCCGCGCTGGCCGCGCTGTACTGGTGGTACCGGCGCACCGGGCGGGAGGCGCTGCGCACCAGGCAGACCGGCGCGGCGGTGCGCTACCTGGCCGGCGCGTTGCCGCTGACGGTGCTGGTGTTCGCCGCCTGCCCGCTGGGGGCGCTGATGTTGTTCATGCTGTACCCGCACATCTGGACGTTGCTGCCGTTCCGTCGGGCGTTGGCCGTCACGGCGGTGACGATCGCCCTGGTCTCAGTGATCTTCGTGTGGCACCTCGGGTTCAGCGCGAACACGGTCATCGCGGCGCTGGCGACCGCCCTCGGCGCCCTCGTCCTCGCGCTCGGCATCGAGACCTGGATCAGCAAGGTCCTGCACCGCAACCGCACGCAGGCCGCCACCGTCGCTGAGTTGCTGGCGACCCGGGCGGAACTGGCCGCGGTCAACCAGGACCTGGGCGCGCTGGTGGAACGGGAGCGGCTGGCCGGCGAGATCCATGACACGCTCGCGCAGGGCTTCACCAGCATCCTGATGCTGTTGGAGGCCGCCGACCTGGACCTGGAGACCGACGCCGGCCGGGCCCGGACGCGGCTGTCGCAGGCGCGGGCCACCGCGCGCCGGAACCTGGCCGAGGCACGGTGCCTGGTCGCCGCGATGACGCCGCCGGACCTGGCGGCCGCGTCGCTGGCGGAGGCGCTTCGGGAGCTGGTGGCCCGGTTCGGGCGGGAAACGGCGGTGGCGACGGAGTTCGACGTGGTCGGCGTGCTGCGTCCGCTGCCGACGGCGACCCAGGTGGTGCTGCTGCGCGCGGTCCAGGAATGCCTTGCCAATGTGCGGAAACACGCCGGGGCCGGTCAGGTCCGGGTCTGCCTGCGGCTGACCTCGGACCTGGCCGAGGTGACGGTCCGCGATGACGGACGTGGCTTCGCCGCCACCGACCGCGGCTGCGGACTGGACACCATGCGCCGGCGCGCCCGGGAGGCCGGTGGCGTCTGCGCCGTCCACGGCGAGCCGGGGCCGGGCACCACCGTCGTGGTCGGGCTGCCGTGCTGATCACCGTGTTGATCGTCGACGACCATCCCGTTGTGCGGGAAGGGGTTCGTGCGTTGTTGGCGGCGGAAGCCGACCTGGCTGTGGTGGGCGAGTGCGCGAGTGGCGAGGAGGCGGTCACCGCGGCGTGCGAGCTCGCGCCGGATGTGGTGCTGATGGACGTGCGACTCCCAGGTATCGGCGGCGCGGAGGCGACCGCCCGCATCGTCGCCGCCACCACCGCGAAGGTGCTGATGCTGACGACGTATGACAACGAGGCCGACGTCCTCGCTGCGGTAGCCGCCGGCGCGGTCGGCTACCTGGTCAAGGACAGCCCGCGAGCGGTCGTCGTCGACGGTGTGCGCGCCACCGCGCGCGGCGAGACGGTGCTCTCGCCGACCGTCGCGTCCAAGCTGGTCAACCGGATGCGGCGGCCCGGGCCGGCCGCGTTGACGGCGCGCGAGCTCGACGTGCTGCGCTGTGTCGCACGTGGACTGTCCAATCCGGACATCGGCCGGGCGTTGTTCATCGGCGAGACCACGGTGAAGAGCCACCTGGCACGGATCTTCGACAAGCTCGAGGTGGACGACCGCACCGCGGCCGTCACCGTCGCCATCGGCCGCGGACTGCTGCCGGCTGTCCAGTGACCGGTCAATTGTGAACGAAGATCCTTGTGAACCAACGGATCCGGAGGTCCGTGCCGGTGTGGTCGGCGACACCCCAGTCGCCGCGCATCTGGCAGAGGACACGGTCCATGTTCAAGCGAGCACTGTTGAGCACGCTGGCCCTGGCCGTCGGTGTCACGCTCACCACCGGCGGAGTGGCCGTAGCGTCGTCAGCCCCACCCACCACCTTCTACGCCGCCACGCTGGCCGGCGCCAACGAGGTCCCACCGGCCGATCCGGCCGACGCGGCCGCGGCGATCGTCAGTGTCACCGGCACCCAGGTGTGCTTCGCGGAGCGCTGGTCGCACCTGACCACGCCCACCGCGTCGCACATCCACGCCGGCGCCGCCGGCGCCGCCGGTCCGGTCAAGATCGCCTTCTTCGCCGGCCAACTGCCGGCCAGCATCACCGCCCTGACCGGGTGCACCACGTCCGACGCCGCCACGCTGGACGCGATCGCCGCCGACCCCGCCGCCTTCTATGTGAACATCCACACCCCGCTGTTCCCGCCCGGCGCCGCCCGTGGCCAGCTCACCCGGCTGACCCACCCGGTCGACATGGGACAGTTCCTCGGGCATCCCAATCTCGCCGCGCTGGCCCGCGGCGCGAACGAGGCGCCCAACCCGGGCGCGCCGAACGGCCTGGCCATCGGGTTGTTCGACGTCGGGGCGGGCAGCGTCGGCTTCGCCGTGACCTGGCAGGGCTTCGCGTCGCCCTTCGCCGCGCACATCCACAGCGGGGCGGCCGGCGCGCCGGGACCGGTTGTCGTGCCGTTCTTCGCCACCGCCACCCAGGCTGGGCTGCCCGCGACGCTCACCGGCGTCGCCGGCTCCGTGACCGCCGATCCGGCGCTGCTGACCCAGATCCGGCAGAACCCGTCGGCGTACTACTTCAACATGCACACCGCCGCGTTCCCGGCCGGCGTCGCCCGGGGCCAGCTGGTGTTCCTCATCTCCTGACCGAGGCCGCGTGCCGGGACGCCGCCTCCCGGCCCACGGCGCCACATCGGGTCTCCCCGCTCATCCCCGAGTTATGCAACCAAAGGTTGCGCCTCAACCGCGGTTCGGCCTAAGGTGCAACCATCGGTTGCGAATGAGGAGGGTTCATGGAGTACGGCGCCATCGAGCGGGAGCTGCACATCGCCGCCGCCCCGGAGATCGTCTACGACGTCATCAGCAGCCCGGAGCACCTGGCCGAGTGGTGGGGCGTGGACGCGAAGTTCGAGGACGGCACGATGTCCTGGCACCGGGAGCACGGCTCGACCACGGTGCGGTGCCAGGTCGTCGAGGCCGAGCCGCCGAAGCGGTTCGTGTTCCGCTGGCTGCACCCCGACGGCGAGGCGGCCACGCCGGAGAACTCGTTCCTGGTCGCCTTCGAGCTGTCCCCGGCCGACGGCGGCACGCTGCTGCGGCTGACCGAGGGCGGCTTCCGGGAGATCGGCTGGGAAGCCGCCAAGCTGGAGGAGCACTACCGGTCGCACAGCATCGGCTGGGACGAGCACCTGGCCGACCTGGTCAAGTACGCGGCCGGCCGGTGACGCCCGCGATCGACGACGAGCTGTGGGCCGCCCTCGGCGACCCGACCCGCCGCCGCCTGCTGGACCTGCTGCTGGCCGACGGCTCCGGCACCGCCACCGGCCTGAGCGAGAACCTGCCCGTGACAAGGCAGGCCGTCGCCAAGCATCTGCTGGTGCTGGAGCGCGCCGAGCTCGTTGTGTCCAGAAAGGACGGTCGTGAGGTGCGCTACGCCGTCAACGAGGCGCAGTTCGCCCGAGCCGTCGAGCAACTGGCCGCCGTCGGCGCGGCCTGGGACGCCCGACTGCGCCGCATCCGCACGATCGCCGAGACGATCCAGGCGAGGCAGCGCCGCTAAACCGGTTGCGAGAGGTGGGAAGATCGGCTGGCGCCGATTCGCACTGGGGGTTCGATGCCGGGCAGTCTCCGGTCGCTGCGGGAACCGGTGTTCCGGCAGTGGTTCTTCAGCCAGATCCTGTCCGCCTCCGGCGGCGTGACGGAGGGCGTCGCGCTGTCCTGGCTGGTGCTCGGGCTGACCGGCAGTGGCGTGGACCTCGGTCTGATGTCCACGTGCGCCTTCCTGCCGTTGTTCCTGGTCGGCCCGTACGCGGGCGCGCTGGTGGACCGCGTCGGCCCGCGGCGGGTGCTGATCGTCACGCAGTCCCTGATGGCGGCCATCTCCACCCTGACCGCGGTATTGGCGCTGACCGGGGCTGTGCAGGTGTGGATGCTGTTTGTCATCGCGTTGGCGACCGGATCGGTCAGCACGCACGACGCCACGGCCCGGCAGGTGTACGTCTTCGACCTGGTCGGCGCGGAGCGGGTGAGCAACGCGGTGGCGCTGAACGAGGTGGTGGTGAACGGGGCCCGGATCCTGGGCCCCTCCATCGGCGGCGCGCTGCTCGGATTCTGGGGTGTGGCCGCCTGTTGTGTGTTCAACGCGCTGTCCTTCGTGCCGTCGCTGATTGTCGTGCTGCGGCACCGGGTCGAGGTCACGGCGCATCCGCCGCGATCCGAGCGGGTCAGCGGACTGCGTTACGCCTGGCGGAATCCGGTGATCCGGGCCTGCCTGCTGCTGGCGGCGGCGTCGGGAATGCTGTTCAGCCTCAACGTTCCGGTGCCGCTGCTGGCCACCGGGGTGTTCCATCTAGGTGGCGCCGCCTTCGGTCTGTTGATGGCCACCTTCGGCGTCGGCTCCATCCCGGGCGTGCTGCTGGCGGCCACCAGCCCGAGCCGGCCCGCCGGCTCGCGGGTGGCGATCCTGGCCTGCGCGACCGGGGTTTCGATCCTGGCCACGGCCTACGCTCCGTCGGTGCCGCTGGTGTTCGCCGGTATGGCCGTGACCGGCTGCGTCTCGATCTGGTTCATCTCGCTGGCCAACACCTTGGTGCAGCTGGAATCCGACCCCGACATGCGGGGCCGGGTGAACGCGGCGTGGAACATGGCGCTGCCGGGCTGCTCGCTCGCGACGAGCCCGTTCATCGGCTGGGTCGGGGGAGTGGCCGGCCCGCGGCTGGGTTTCGGCGTGGCCGGGCTGACGCTGTTGCTGATGGCGGCCATCGGCTGGCGGTCGCTCAGCCGCGTGCGCCTAAGCGCTGGCCAGTGAGTCCAGGTACGCGCGGCAGGTGGCGCTTTCTGTCGAATTGGTTGCGTGGAGTGCGGTGTCACGCTGCTTGTGTTGGCCACTGGATGCAGTGGGGTCGTACGTGTGTCGCTACGAACTCCGCTACCGCGGCGAAAACGTATTCGGCGGGAACCTCTGTGCCGGCGTCGATCTGAAAATGGTGACCGCCACGCCAGTAGTCGACCATTTCACCAGTGGTCTGAGTCGCCTGGGGATGCATCCGGAGACGGCCGTCCCACCAGGTGATGAAACCCATTGTGCCATTGAGGCCGACCGTCAGGGTCGGGGCTCGTCGGTCGGTCGAGTCGAGGACGAACGTCCACGCCTGACCAGGCTGGTCCTGGTTGGCCTTGCGGAGTTCCCCGATCAGGTCGAACTGGTCCGACAGCCATCGCACGTCGGCGCCACCCTCGGCGAGCTGCTCGGCAGGTGTCGGCGTGGTCACGTGCGTCGCTCCCCGTAGGTTCGCTCGAACGGCTGGTTGGCCGCGAGTTTGATTTCGACGTGGTGTTGCAACAATTCCGGGTTGATGTCGAGTGACTCGAGATGGTGTTGCGCCGCGACGCTCCAGACGGGGTCGAAGCCCGACGACATGGCGGGAAGTTCTCGGTTGCCGATGCGGGCGACGCCAACAGTCCGTTCGCGGGATCGCGGTGTCACGCGTTTGGGCAGGTGTGCCGCGAGGGCTGCGGCTGCGGCTGGGTAGCGGTCGCCGTGCGGGTTATTGCTGGCCGGTGTTTCGTTCATACCACGAAAGAGGTGAAGTGAGGCGTGAGCTTGAATGGAGTGTGTGAGCGTGGATGGTTCGGTGTGCGGTTGTGGAGCGCAAGGAGCATTTCGCGAAGGTACCGGTATGCGATCGCGCCTCGCTGGCCAGGCAGCTCGGCGCGTAGCCCGCGTGCGCCTAACCGTTGACCAGTGAGTCCAGGTACGCGCGGCAGGTGGCGCGCATGCGGTTCACGGTCATGTTCCGTGAGCCCAGCAGCACCTGGATGGCCAGCCCGTCGATCATCGCGACCACGGTGTTGGCCACCAGCACCGGATCGCCGTCCCGGAGCAGGCCTCGGTCCTGTGCGTCGCGGACCAGGCCGACCACGGTCCGCCGCCATTCGCCGTAGATGCTCTCGTTGAGCTCCTGGAGCTCGGGCTGGCGCAGGCCGTGCACCCACAGTTCGGCCCACACCCGCCACGCGGCGACGCTCTCGGCGTCCACCGGCGCGTACGACTCGACCAGGCGGGCCAACAGATCCAGCGGATCGCCACCGCTGGCCAGCACCGCGGCCCGGCGTTCCAGCGAGTGTCGGAAGTTGTGTTCGAACGCCGCGTGCAGCAGAGCCTGCTTGCTGTCGAAGTAGTAGTGGATGGTGCCGGAGCTGACGCCGGCCCGCCGGGCCACGTCGGTCAGCCGCAGGTCGTGGATGCCGGCGTCGGCGATCACCGCGCACGTGGCGCGCAGGATCTGCGCCTTGCGCTCGGCCTCGACGCTGGGACGCGGCACGGTCACTCCTCCCGATGGGTGTGACCGCGAGTATAGAAAACTGGCTGGCTGGTCAGAGATGCCGGGAGATCACCAGGCGCATGATGTCCGAGGTGCCCTCCTCGATCTCCTCCAGCTTCACGTCCCGCATCCACTGCTCCACCGGGAACTCCCGGGAGTAGCCCCAGCCGCCGAGGGTCTGCACGGCCGCCCAGGTGACGAACATGGCTGTCTCGGACGCGGTCAGCTTGGCCATCGCGGCCAGCCCGGTGACCCGCTCGCCGGCGTCGATCTGCCGGGCGGCGTGGTGCACCAGCAGCCGGGCCGACTCGATGCGGGTGGCCATGTCGGCCAGCCGGAACGCCACCGCCTGGTGCTCGATGATCGGCACGCCGAACTGCTTGCGGGTCCGGGCGTACTCCAGCGCGAACTCGTGGGCGGCCCGGGCCGCGCCGACCGCCGCCGCGCCGAGGATCACCCGGGAGATGTCGAACGTGCCCATCAGGCCGTGGAAACCGCGGCCCTCGTCGCCCAGCCGGTCGCCGGCCGGCACGAACACGTTGTCGAAGAAGACTTCCCGGCAGACGATGGCCCGCTGGCCCATCTTGCGCATCGGCTCGCCGAAGCGCAGCCCCGGCGCGTCCCGTTCGAGCAGGAACGCGGTGACGCCGGCGGACCGCTTGCTGCGGTCGGTCTTGGCGAACACCACGTAGTACTTCGCCGTGCCGGCGTTGGAGATCCACGTCTTCTGGCCGGTGAGCTCGTAGCCGCCCTCGACCCGCCGGGCGGTGGTGATCATCGAGGCCGCGTCCGAGCCGGCGTTGGGCTCGGTGGTGGCCAGCGCGGTCATCGGCGCGTCCGGGCCGCTCAGCGGGGTCAGCCACCGCCGCTTCTGCTCCTCGGTGCCCAGCTCCAGGATCGGGTCGGCGTAGAAACCGTTGGAGCACAACAGGTTACCGATGCCCGGGTCGCCCCAGCACAGCTCCTCCTGCACCAGGCACTGGGTGAACACGTCGGTGAAGCCCCCGCCGCCGTACTCCTCGGGGAGCATGAAGTTGGTGATCCCCACTTCGCCGGCCTGGGCGAACAGGTCCACCGGCGTCACCACGTCGGCCTCGTCCACCGCACGGGCCCGGGGCCGGATCTCCCGCTCGGCGAAGTCCTTGCACAGCTTGACGATCTGGCGCTGCTCGGCGCTGAGTGGCCAGGCCGGGAAGTGGGTGGTCATCGGATCTCCTTCGTGGATATCCCCGCCTTCAGGCGGGGGAGGAACCGAAGCTTTGCGAAGCAGGGCACCGAAAGACGAATCGCCGCCAGGCGATTCGTCGTGGGCCACCCATCACCCGTTCGGGTTCATAAACAGGGGCGCTAACGTGTGACGCGTGACCAGTCCCGTGAAGCGGGCGTTCAAGTACCGCTTCTATCCGACCGACGCGCAGGCAGCGGAGCTGTCGCGCACGTTCGGCTGTGTGCGGAAGGTGTACAACCTGGCGCTGGCTGCCCGGACTGAGGCGTGGACGGTGCGGCGGGAGCGGGTGAACTACAACCAGACCTCGGCGTTGCTGACCGGGTGGAAGAAGACCGAGGAGTTGGCGTACCTTAATGAGGTTTCGTCGGTTCCGTTGCAGCAGTGCCTGCGGCACCTGCAAGCCGCGTTTACCAACTTCTTCGCCCAGCGGGCGAAGTATCCGCGGTTCAAGTCGAGGAAGAAGTCCCGCCGGAGCGCGGAGTGCACCTGCAGCGCGTTCCGCTTCCGCGACGGCGCGCTGACCCTGGCCAAGATGGCCGAACCGCTGGACATCGTGTGGTCGCGTCCCCTGCCGCAGGATGCGAGGCCCTCGACGGTGACCGTGAGCCAGGACGCGGCCGGGCGCTGGTTCGTGTCCCTGCTGTGCGAGGACCCCACGGTGGCGCCGTTGCCCGCCATCGACACGGCGGTCGGGGTGGACGCCGGCCTGGAGCACCTGCTGACGCTGTCCACTGGGGAGAAGATCGCTAATCCGCGGCATGAGCGGCGCGACCGCGCCCGTCTGGTAAGGGCGCAGCGGGCGCTGTCGCGCAAGGCCAAGGGGGACGGCGCGAACCGGACCAAGGCGCGGCACCGGGTCGCCCGCATCCACGCCCGTATTGCCGATCGCAGGCGGGACCATCTCCACAAGGTCACCACTCGGCTCGTTCGTGAGAACCAAACGATCGTGATCGAGGATTTGACCGTGTCGGGGATGCTGCGCAACCGTAGCCTGGCGCGGGCGATCTCCGACGCCGCGTGGTCGGAGTTCCGCAGCCTGCTGGAGTACAAGGCTGTGTGGTACGGGCGTGAGGTGATCGCGGTCGATCGCTGGTTTCCGTCGTCCAAGCTGTGCTCGGTCTGCGGCAGCGTGCGGGACACGCTGCCGCTGCACATCCGTAGTTGGACGTGTGGCTGTGGCACAATCCATGACAGGGACGTGAACGCGGCGCGGAACATCTTGGCCGCCGGGCTGGCGGTGTCGGCCTGTGGAGCTGGTGTAAGACCTCAACGGAGTTCTCCGGGCGGGCGGTCGGCGATGAAGCAGGAAGCCCTACGGTGCGAGCTGTAGGAACCCTCCTCGTTCACGAGGAGGAGAAAGTCAAGCGTGGCGTGCCTCCTGACGGGCTACAGGGAAGATCAGGGCGTCGACGGCGAGCGGCCCGTCGGGCCCGACCCGGACCGGGTTCAGCTCCAGCTCGCCGACCTGCGGCGAGGCCGCGACCAGCAGCGACACCCGGTGCACCAGGTCGGCCAGCCCGTCCACGTCGACCGGCGGGCGGCCGCGCCAGCCGCGCAGCAGCGGACCGCAGCGCAGCCGGCCGAGCATGTCCCGGGCCGCGGCGGGGGAGACCGGCGCCAGTTCGGTGGCGATGTCCTGGCGCAGCTCGGTTTCCGTGCCGCCGGCGCCGACCACGACCAGCGGGCCGAACTCGGGGTCGCGGCGGGCGCCGATGAGGATCTCCACGGTGTCCGGGCGGGTGTCCTGCTCCTCGACGACGTAGTCACCGGGGCCGAGACGGGCCGCCATCTCGTCGTACGCCGCGGTCAGCTGGTCGACTGTGGAGAGTCCGATCCGGACGCCGCCGGCCTCGCTCTTGTGCTCCAGCCAGGCGGCTTTCAGCACGTAGGGGGCGGTGAGCCGGGCCGCGCGGGCCAGATCCGCCCGGGCGCGGACGACGAAGCCCCGGGGGAAGGCGACATCGACCAGCACCTGCCGAGTCTCCCAGTAGCCCTCGGGCAGGGCGTCGAGGGGCCGGGCCTGGTACGGCAGTGCCAGTGGGGAAGGCGGGGCAAGTCCGGCCGGCCGTCCGAACGCGACCAGGCCGCGCAGGGCCGACAGGGCCGCCTCGATGCGGTCGTACGTCGGCACGCCGGCCGCCCACAGGGCGCGGGCGGTGGCGCTGTCCGCGCCCATCGAGTGCACCACCACCGGCTTCCCGGCGTTCGCCGCGGCCGCGCCGATCCGCTGCGCCACCGCGACTTCCCGGTCGCCGATGGCCGGAATGTCCAGCCCGTACCGGCCGAAGTAGCCGGTCAGCACGGCGGCGTCCACGTCCGCGGAGCGCAGCACCGCCTCGGTGATCCGGGCGTAGCTGGCGATGTCCTGTTCCCCGGCCCCGGCCAGGTCGACAGGGTTGTGCGCGGCGGCCCCGGGCGGCAGCGTGACGCCGATGTCGTGGGAGAACGCCGGCACCGTGAGCCGATTCGAGTGGGCCACGTCGGCGGCGATCCCGCACTGCCCGCCGCTGTCGCCGATGATCGCCACCCGGTTGCCGCGCGGCGGCCGGGCCGCCAGCAGAGCCCGGGCAACGTCGATCAGCTCGGACGGCGTGCTCACCCGTGCGACCCCGGCCGCCCGGCACGCGGCGTCGACGACGTCCAGCGGCGAGGTCAGGGAACCGGTGTGCGAGCGGGCCAGGCGGGTGCTGGCCGCGCTGCCGCCGACGGTTAGCAGCAGCGTCGGCTTGCCCACCTCGCGCAGCCCCCGCAACGCGCGCAGCAGCAGCGAGCCGTCGGTGAAGTTCTCCAGGTAGACGGCGACGACCTCGGTCGAAAAATGATCGGCGAGGTCGGCCAGCAGCTCGGTGGCAGTGACGTCGGCGGCGTTACCCAGCGAGACGAACCGGGAGATGCCCAGCCCGTGCCGCTCGCCCAGCAGCGCCAGCTCCGAGCCGACCTGCCCGCTCTGCGACACGATGGCCAGCGGGCCGGCGGTGAAACTGCCCCAGGCCAGGCACAACTCGGTGGCCGTGTCGACGATGCCGAGGCTGTTCGCGCCGACCAGCCGCGCCCCGCCGGCCCGGATCCGTCGCGCCAGCTCCGGTTCGGCCGAAACGCCGGCCGCGATGCCGAGGAATCCCTTGACCCCCAGGGAAAGTCCCTCGGACACGACGTCCGGCACGTGGGCCGCCGGCACGCAGAGCACCACCAGTTCCGGGACCTCGTCCAGGCTCCGCAGGCTCGTCGCGCAGAGCTGCCCGCACACGACGCCGCCGCGCCGGTTGACCAGGCGCACCCGGCGGCGACGGGCTCCGGTCAGCGCCCCGGCCGCCAGCCAGTGGCCCCACTTGGACCGGTCCTCCGACGCGCCGACCACCGCGACCGAGGCGGGGTCGCGGAACACGCCCAGTCCACGCATCGCCGCTCCACAGATAACTGGCTCATCAGTCAGTTATCGTGCGGGCGGCGACAATGATTGTCAACTCGCCCAGGGGGTCAGGCCGAGGCCATGGCCGCCAGCCGGGCGATCGCCTCCCGGCTGCGCGCCCCCTCGGCTGTGCCGACCAGCAGTTGTTGCCCGGGCGCGTCCCGCACGTCGAAGGTCTGGTATGTGAGCTCCACCCGGCCCACCTCCGGATGCGCAAACACCTTGTACGCCCGGGTGAGACCGGCGACCGACTGATCCGCCCACAGCTCCCGGAACTCCGCCGACTCCTCGGTCAGCTCCGCCACCACCGCGGCGATCCCCGCTTCGGCGGGGAAGCGGCCGGCGTTGAGGCGCAAGGCGTGCACGGTCGCGCGGGCCACCAGCGTCCACTCCACGAACACGATCCGGGCCGCGGGATGGGTGAACAGGATCCGCGGCATGTTCCGCTCGTCGCCGAACGGGGACAGCAGGGCATCGGCGATCCGGTTGGTCGCCAACACGTCGAACGCCGACCCCAGCACGTACGCCGCCGAGAGCGGAAACGCGTCCAGCAGCTGCGACAGCGACGGATGCACCCGCTCGTGGGCCACGTCCGACACCCCAAGACCGGCGAGCCGGTGCAGGTGGTCGTGGGCATCGGGGGACAGGCGCAGGGCCCGGGCCAGCGCGGCCACCACCTGCGCGGACGGATTCCGCTCCCGTCCCTGCTCCAGCCGGGTGTAGTAGTCGGCGCTGACCCCGGACAACACCGCCACTTCCTCACGGCGCAGCCCGGTCACCCGGCGCACGCTCGTGTCGGGCAGCCCCGCGTCCGACGGCGCCAGCCGGGCCCGGCTGGACCGCAGGAACTCGCCGAGCTGATTGGCCATGTGCCGATGCTAGAACAGCGGCTTGCGGCCGATCGCCCCGTAGGCGCAGCTCAGCTCGGGATGGTCGTCCACGTCCTCGGGCGACTCCGGCCGCCACTGCGGCACGTAGACCACGCCCGGCTCGACCAGGTCCAGGCCCTTGAACAGCCGGGTGAACCGGTGGCGGTCGCGGGCCGTGAACGGGCTGTCGGTCTCGTCGTACAGCCGAATCACCCGCTCCACCTGCCCGCCCTCGGTCTCCTGGGTGCCCTGGGAGATCATGATGTAGCTGCCCGGCGCGATGGCGTTGCGGTAACTGGCCACGATGGACTGCGCGTCGGCGTCGGACTCCACGAAGTGCAGCACCGCCGACATCAGCACCGCCACGGGCTGCGACAGGTCCAGCAGGCCGGTGACCACGTCGCTGTGCAGCACCTCCCGCGGGTTCCGCAGGTCGGCACGCAGCGCGACGGCCTGGTCGTTGCCGTCCAGCATCAGGGCGGCGTGCGCTATGGCCACGGAGTCCCGGTCCACGTAGACCACCCGCGAGCGCGGGGCGGCCGCGTGTGCGATCTCGTGCACGTTGCCGGCGGTCGGAATGCCCGATCCCAGATCCAGGAACTGGGTGATCCCCTGGTCCAGCAGGTAGTGCACGGCCCGCCGCAGGAACCGGCGCGAGGTGCGCAGAATCAGCGGCAGGTCCGGCAGCGTCTCCTGGGCGCGGTGCGCGAACTCCCGGTCGACGGCCAGGTTGTGGTAGCCGCCGAGAAAATAGTCGTACACCCGGGCGGCGCTGGGAACATCTGGATCCAGCCCCGTTGGCATCCACGCGGATTCGTGCACGTGCCTGACCTCCCGATGACCCTTTATTGCCGCGGAAATCCTAGTACAGCCTCACGCGGTCGCGGTGACCACAAGGGTAGGTGGTTTTCGGAGATAATCCTCGAAGTGGTTGACATCGGCCGTCGGCGCGCACCGCGGGTCCCACCACGTCACGTGGCGGAAGCCGGCGTCGAGCAGGGCCTGCTCCTGCGTGGCGCGCGACCAGTAGTGCGGCGTCACGTCGATGCAGCCGCCGAGGAACTCGCTATGCAGCCGCACCGGATCACCGTCGTGAAGTTCATTCGAACGGGCTATCAAGTCGAATCCGTAGCGGGTGTAGTAACCGGGATCGGTGGCGAAACCAGGATTGATGGTCACGGTCACGAACCTTTTCCCCGGCCCCGACAGCGCGGCCCTGGCCGTCGCGCACATCGCCGTGAACGCCTCGACCGTTTCCGCGTACGGCAGCAGGTGCACGGCCAGCACCACGTCGAAACGGCCCGAGATCGGCTCGGCGGCGTCCTGGAGGGCGAAGACCGCGCCGGACGGGTCCTCGGCCTCCCGCCGCCGGGCGTACTCGATCATGCCGGCGGCGCCGTCCACCCCGACCACCGGCCGCGCGCCCCGCTCGGCCAGCCACCGGGTGTACGAGCCGGCGCCGCAGCCCAGGTCCAGCGCGGCCAGCCCGGTCACGTCGCCCAGCGCCGCCAGCACCGAGTGCTGCTCCACGTCCCGCCGGTACGGCCACACGTCGAAACTGCGCTCGTACAGGTAGGCCAACTCCTCGAACTGGCTTGCCGAACTGGTCGTCATGGCGCTCCTGTCCAGGTCACGGGCAGCTGCATCGGGCGGGTGAAGATGCGGTTCGGGTCCCAGGGCAGCTCCCGCTCGCTGACCGCGAGGTCCAGCGTCGGGAACCGGGTGAACAGCCCGGAAATGGCCTCCTGCAACACAACCCGGGCCAGCTGGGAGCCGAGGCAGTAGTGCGGCCCGGCGCCGAAGGTGGCCGATCCGTCGGTCTCGCGGTGGATGTCGAACCGCTCCGGTCGGGCGTAGTGCAGCGGGTCCCAGGTGACGGCCTGCATCGGCACCACCACCGCGTCGCCGCGCCGGATCAGCGTGCCGTGCACTTCCACGTCCTCGCGGGCGATGCGCGGGAAACCCATGCCGCCGTTGTGGAAGTAGCGCAGCACCTCCTCGACCGCCTTGGGCCACAACGCCGGCTCGGCCAGGCACTGCCGGAGTTGCCAGCGGTGCAACATGAGGATCATCGGCCCGGTGGCCAGCGGCGCCACCAGCGGGTCGAACGAGGTGACGAAGATCAGGAAGACCGTGCCGAACAGCTCGGACTCGCTGATCACGCCGTCCGCGCGGGCCGCGAGCAGCATGTGCACCGGGGAGCCGGGCACCGGATCGGCCCGGTGCGCCGCGATCAGCTTCGTGATGAACCGCTTGGCCGCGTCCGTCTCCGTCGCCACGGCCTCCGGCGTCGAGGACATGTCGAGGGTCATCGGGTACGTGCGACGGCATTCCTGCGCCAACTCCGCCGGCACGCCCATCAGCTCGCCCATCGCGTCCAACGGCAGCACCGCCGAGTACGACTCGATGAGGTCGACCGGGTTCGGCCCGTCCGCCATCGCGTCCAGCAGTCGATTCACGTGGCGGGCGACGAGTGGGCGGTGGCGTTGCACGGCGCGCCGGCTGAACCAGCCGCTGAGCACCTGCCGCACCCGGCTGTGCTCCGGCGGGTCGAGGTTGAAGATCGCGTCGTCCACCGAGGTCAGGTCGTCGCCGACCATGCGCGGCGAGCCCGGCTCGGCGAGGTTGCGGCTGAACCGGTTGTCGGCGAACACCTTGGCCACGTCGTCCTTGCGGGTCAGCATCCAGCCGGTGACGCCGCTGGGCAGCCGCACCGGGCAGACCGGCTTGGCGCGCTGCGCCCATCGGGTCAGTGGCGGCAGCGCGCCGGTCTCACCGAGGGGAAAGGGATAGTGCAGCGGCAGGTCCGGTTCCGCCGTGCTCGTCATGATGTGCCTCCCGATGGTCGACGACTGCCCAGCCCTGCCCGGGGTCCACGGGGATAGTCGAGTTGCCGCTCGCGATCTCGGTCATCAGGGGCGTGACACGGTGGTACACAAAAACGCTGTCGGTCACGCCGAAGAGGCTCGGGCCGTCCGTGAGCAGTGGAATTTCGGCAATCACATAGCGCACGCCCGTGTCGATATCACCGGCCGTGACCTCGCGGCCCGCCGCCGAGTTCCCGACCACTTCCGCGGCTATCTCGCGGCAGGCCCGGCGAAGGGGCGGATCGGTCAGATACGCGGACCGCGAACGGACGAGCGACGCCCGATATGCGGCGGTCGCGTGTAACCGGGTCCAGCTCATCACGTGCCGTGCCGCGTCGGGCACGCCCAGGTCGGTGAGGGCGCGGAGGGCGGGGTTGTGCAGCTGGCGGTAGGCCCGGCGGGCCCGGTGCACCGCCTGCGCGGGTGGGTGGCCCGCCGCGATTAGCGTGTAGGCCGCCTCAAATCCGGGAATGACAACGTCCATGGACCTGAATCGGGGATGAAGCCAGAAAATCAGCTTCCTTATGTATTCGGGCTTGTAACGGGCGTTCTGCGGGCTCAGCCCGACCAGAACATGGTCCGAGTGGTCCTTGCCATCGAGTGACTGCGCGATTGTGAACACGATGGAGCCCCTCCCTTGCCCGTGCGCCATGAAGCCGACGGACCGGGCAAGATACACGACTAGGCATTGTGCATGGTCACATCTGCAAATTTCGGCACAAGTCTAGATCGCGTTCGTCCACGTCGAACAGAGCTAGTTCGTGTGAAAGAACGGTAACCCGCAGCGACCGCCACTCACCCCTGCGGGTGGCCCGTCACCCCAACGAGCGAGCCGGATTGTTCGTCTCTGTGGGCCCCTCATCCCGCCGCGATCACTCCGGTCGGGCCCGCCACCTGCGCATACCGCGAATTCTCGCCACTGTCGGGTGACTTTCGGCGGCGATCTCGCCCGCCGCCGCCCGTCCGGCGGCCGATGGGTGTCGGCCGCCGGATCTCATCGGGTCAGGCCTGCGCGGACTCGGCCCGCTTGGGCAGCTTCCAGCCCGGGCGGACGAAGTGGCAGGTGTAGCCGTTCGGGTAGCGCAGCAGGTAGTCCTGGTGCTCGGGCTCGGCCTCCCAGAACGGGCCGACGGCCTTGACCTCGGTGACCACCTTGCCGGGCCACAGGCCGGAGGCGTCGACGTCGGCGATGGTGTCCTCGGCAACCCGGCGCTGCTCGTCGCTCGCGTAGAAGATGGCCGAGCGGTAGCTGAGGCCGATGTCGTTGCCCTGACGGTTCTTCGTGGTCGGGTCGTGCACCTGGAAGAAGAACTCCAGCAGGTTGCGGAAGCTGGTCACGCTGGGGTCGAAGACGATCTCGACGGCCTCGGCGTGGGTGCCGTGGTTGCGGTAGGTCGCGTTGGGCGTGTCGCCACCGGAGTACCCGACCCGGGTGGACAGCACACCGGGCTGGCGGCGGATCAGGTCCTGCATGCCCCAGAAGCACCCGCCGGCCAGCACCGCGGTCTCGGTCGTGTTGCTCATCGCTCCCTCTCTCCCATCCCGTTCCCCCGGTCGACACAACACCGGCCAGGACGGTTTTGGTCCCGGCTGTGACGTGCGTCCGGTCCAGCGTAAGCACTGGGTAAGGACTCACATCGGGGGGAGCCCGCCCCGGTCCTCCTGGAGGCGGTCGACGATCGACAGCACGATCCGCCTGGCCGGCACCATGAAGCCGACCGCGGCGGCGACCATCGCCACCCACATGCCGGTGTTGACGATGTTGGCGACGTCGATGGCGTGCGCGAGCGCGGACAGCGGGTGGGTGTAGAGGATCTCCGCCTGGACGGCGGAGCCGATGATCAGGATCAGGCCGATCGCCGCGGTCTGCGCCCGCATGGCCAGCCGGTACCGGGGCACGTCCCGCCAGGCCAGTTCAAAGGCCCTGGCCCGCGTCGGATCTCCGAAGTCGGCCAGCGAGGACGTGCTCACCGCGGTCATCGGCCGCTCGCGCAACAGGGTGGCCAGGCAGAACAAGCCGCCGATCGACACGTAGACCGGGCCGCGGACGGCGGCGATGCGCGGATCCTGGGTGACCAGCACGAGCGCGAGCGAGGCGGCGACCTCGAACAGCACGAGCAGGCCCAGCATGTCGACGCGTCGGTGACGCACTGTGGCGATGACCGCGACTGTCGCGACGCCGAAGCCCGGCAACGTCAGCGACCAGAACACGTCGACGCCCACGGCGCGCAGCGCGTAGTACCCGCCGATCGAGACGACGATCTCCAGCAACATCGACAGCAGGCCGCCGACCCGCGGTCGTTCCTGCGCGACGGTCGACATCGGATCCCCCGTAGTACGTGATGGACTAGTACGCTACATCCTATAGACAGCCACGGGCAACTGTCGCCTGACCGTGCGATGAGCGTCACCTACCGATTCGGTCGGTTTACCTACCAATTTGGTCGGTCGTTGGGTTAGCGTCGACGGCGTGAAGTTCCGGCAGCAGGTCGACCAGGGGATCCTGGAACGCGCGGCGGCGCTGTTCGCGCAGCACGGGTTCGCGCACACGTCGCTGCAGTCGCTGGCCGACGCGGTCGGGCTGTCCAAAGCCGGGCTGCTGCACCATTTCCCGAGCAAGGACGCGATCTACGCGGCGGCGCTGGAAGAGGGGCGCGCCCACGGCCGGCGCGCGGTGGAGCAGGTCGCGGCGATCGAGCCAGGACCGGTGCGGGACCGCCGGGCGCTCGAGGCGATGACCGACATCGCGCTGGACCGGCCGGGACTGGTCGCCCTGCTGCTGCGGCCGCTGACCACTCTGGACGCGGACATCGAGGCGGACGGCAACGTGTTCGCCTTCGAGGCGTTCGCTGTGGACCCCACCGCCGCCGACCCGGACCGGCTGATCCGGGTCATCGGCGCGCTCGGCGCGCTGGCCGTGCTCTGTCTGGCCGCGCACCAGGCCGGCGACCGGTCGGCGTGGCGCGCCCAGATCATCGCAACCTGTTTCGACGCACTCGGCCACGAGCGGAAGGCCTGATCACCGTGGCACGTCTACTGCACCGACTCGGCG
>Ga0307511_10002304_pt1 | contig 19935 bp, 16 predicted proteins | sample 13_EM_MG_FD_200266 | JGI IMG/M metagenome (GOLD analysis project Ga0307511, IMG submission 200266) | Populus trichocarpa ectomycorrhiza microbial communities from riparian zone in the Pacific Northwest, United States - 13_EM | ecosystem: Host-associated > Plants > Roots > Unclassified | place...
TACTGCGCCCAGGTCGCGACCCTGGGTCGTTGCATAGATTTGCACCATTGGCGCGATATCGTATTGGGAGACGACGGCGTTGGAGCTCGTTCGCTTGACTTTCGCTACGCCACCCAGCACCTGAGGCACCGCTGAGCCGGGTGTGGTTGCACCCGTGGTAATGGGCATATTCCGCAGGGAGCTGAGCGAGTCGACCTGATATTGCGGTGTCTGCATGACAATGGGGTACTGGACGCCGTTCTTCGGGTTCAGCCAGAACGTGGGTGCGACCTGGTTGGTGCCCGCAAGCATGACCAACAAGCTATTGGTTACGTCGCGCTCGGTTAGGCCGATATACTGCGCGCGGGCCCGGTCCACGATGACGTTGAATCCGGGGTTGCTCTGGGACTGCTGAATCCGCGCGTCGGCGATTCCGGGTATCCGGCGGATTCGGCGCAGGATCTCGTTCGCGTAAGTAAAGTCGGCGCTCAGGTCGGAGCCGCGAACTTGCAGGTCGATTGGCGCCGGAGCGCCGAAATTCAGGATCTGACTGACGATATCGGCGGGCAGGAACGAGAAGGTCGCCCCCGGGAAGCGCACGGGCAGCGCCTCGCGCAGCTTGCTGACATACTCGGCCGTCGGGCGGTGACCTGGATTCAGCGAAATCTGAACATCTCCGTCCTGCTCGCCGATCGTACCGGTGTTGTTATACGCGAGATTGATGCCACTGACGGGCATTCCGATGTTGTCTACCAGTGTGGCCAGGTCTGCTGGGGGTATGATCTTGCGGATCGCACTTTGGATGTTGCCGAACGCAGCGGCGCTGTCCTCGACGCGCGTGCCGACCTGAAGGCGTACATGCATCAGGATCCGCCCCGAATCGACGTCCGGGAAGAAGTTGCGTCCTAGAAGCGGCACCATCAGGAACGACGCAAGAACGAAGACGAGAAACCCAGGTATGAACACACGGCGGTGAGTGAGCGCGAGCTGCAGTAGGCCACGATATCGAAGGCGGGCATGCTCGAATCCCTCCTCGAAACGACGCTGCAGGCGAACGAGCGGGTTGCGAGAAGTCGCGACCGACTGACCCGTACGGGAATCATGGCGGCGCAGCAGGTACTTGGCCATCGTCGGCACGAGGGTACGGGACAGGATGAAGGAGAAAATCATTGCAAAGATGACCGCCTCTGCCATGGGAATGAACAGGAATCGCGCGACACCCTGGAGGAAGAACATCGGCACGAAGGCGATGCAGATGCACAGCGTCGATACGAACGCCGGTGTTGCGATCTGGTGAGCCCCATCGAGAATGGCCGGCTCGACCTCCTTGCCTTGTTCCAGGTGCCAGTTGATGTTCTCGATTGTTACGGTTGCGTCGTCGACGAGGATTCCGACGGCCAGCGCGAGACCACCGAGCGTCATGATGTTCAGCGTTTCTCCCAGCACCGACAGCGTCGCGATCGAAGCCAGGATCGCGAGCGGGATCGACGTGGCGATGATCAGCGTGGAGCGCCAGCTGCCTAGGAATAGCAATATCATCAGACTCGTCAACGCGGCGGCAATCACCCCTTCGCGCATGACACTGCTGATCGCGCCCGTCACGAATACCGACTGGTCGCCGATCGCGTTGACACTCAGCGCCGCGGGAAGGCTCGCTTTGAGCGTGGCCATCTTCGCTTTGATACCCTGAATGATCGCAAGAGTGGATGCGGACCCGCTCTTCTCAACGGTGAGCAACACTGAGCGTCCGCCATCCACATGCACGATATTTGTCTGAGGCGGATAACCGTCGCGAACGTGTGCAACGTCGCGCAAATAGATGGTCGCGCCGTTGACGACCTTGATGGGCAGATCGGCCAGCCCGCTAATCTCAGTGGGCGAGCTGTTGAGCTGCATCGTGTATTCGAATCGGCCGATCTTTTGCGTGCCGGCCGGCAGGACGAGATTTTGCGTTGCAAGGGCGAGAGCAACGTCCTGTCCCGACAGTCCCCGTGCCTGAAGAGCGGACGGGTCGAGGTCGATCTGCACTTCGCGCGTCTTGCCGCCATAAGGCAGAGGCACGGCGGCACCAGGCACCGTGATCAGCTGAGTGCGGATGAAGTTCGTTCCGATGTCGGATAAGGCTTGCTCGGACATCCCCTTGCCGGAAAGCGCGAGTTGGATGATGGGGACCGTCGAGGCGCTGTAGTTGAGTATCAGCGGGGGCGTCGTGCCTGTTGGCATCAGCCTGATCAGGGTCTGGGATATTGCGGTGACCTGTGAGTTTGCCGTGCGAATGTCGGCGGTCGGTTGGAAAAAGATCTTGACGACTCCGAAACCCGCATACGAGACGCCCTCGATGTGCTCGATGTCGTTGACCGTCGTGGTGAGCGCACGCTCGAACGGAGTCATGACGCGCCCGGTCATTTCATCTGCAGGCAGACCGGTGTATTGCCAAACGACGCTGATCACCGGGATCTGGATATCCGGAAAGATATCGGTCGGCGTACGCAGGGCTGACAGGGTGCCTGCAGCGAGAATCAGCAGCGCCAACACCACGAAGGTGTAGGGACGCTGAAGGGCAATGCGGACCAGGGCATACATGACGACAGAACTTCCTAACTAAACGCCATGACGGCGGCCGCAATTCCAAAAAACCACGCCATGCCCATGGCGATGATCCACAGGGGATTGCGCAGGTCGTTGGAGACCGTTGGGACTGAGTCGTCGTTTGCTGCGGGCGAGGCATCGGTGACCGAAACCGAAACAGATGGCGCCGGCGGCTGCAGCTCCGGTTTGAGCTTGGTACGTGTCATTTCGCTCTCCTTTTACGCAGGCGTTGCCTGCTCACCGTCGATCCTGGTGGAGGAGAGTTGCGCCTCGGTTTCGCGGCGCACTGGCGAATGTTTCAGCTGTAGCGATGCGACTCGCTGAATGTCGGTCAGTAGAGAATTTCGACCGGAGATTTGAAGATGTAGCCGACTCCGCGCTCGGTGACGATGAACTGCGGCTGCGACGGATCCGCTTCGATCTTCCGGCGCAAGCGCAGTACCTGAACGTCGATCGAGCGATCGTAGACCTCGTTGTCGTACACGCGACTCGCATCGAGCAGTTGATCGCGCGTCAGTATCCGCTCGGGGGTCGCGAGCAAGGCGGCAAGCAAGTTGAACTCGCCGTTCGTCAAGTCAATGCTTTGCGTATCGCGCTGCCTCAGGCGCCGTGTTCGCAGATTGAGCTCGAAATCGGCGAATCTATAGGCGCGAACCTCGCGCCGCTGGGCCTGCGCCACCGCGGTGCTCTTCGTCCTTCGCAGCACGGTTCGAATGTGTGCCAGCAACTCACGGGGACTGAAGGGCTTGGTCAAATACGCGTCGGCGCCGAGCTCGAGTCCCATTACGCGATCAGCTTCGTCGCGCACGCCGGTGAGCATGATGATGGGTATCGCCGATTGGTCGCGCAGCGTTCGGGCAATCATCATGCCGTCTTCGCCCGCAAGACGCAGATCCAGGATGACAAGATCGATCGCCTCATCCGCGAGAATCTGGGACATTTGCGCGCCGTTCAATGCCACGCTCACGCGCAGGGCGTTCTCCGCAAGGTATTCCTGCAACAACTCGCGAATCTGCGGGTCATCGTCTACGACCAGGATGTGCGGCTGCGGTTGCGTGTTCATGGGCTGCGCCGACCGAGAGTTGCCATTTCAGTTTACCACCGTCGGCCGGCTTCGCAGAACTCGGGCCACTGAGTCGGCCAGTTCGCGGCGCTGAAGCGGCTTGCACAGGAGCTCATTCACACCAATCACTGCCGCCGCCTTCGCAAGCTGCGTACCGCCGTGGCCGCTCACGAGGATGATCGGAACACCCGGTCGGCATCGGCGGAACTGGCGCGCGAGCTCGGTTCCTGTGAGGTCCGGCATCGCCTCATCGGTGAGAATGAGATCGAAACGCTCCGGCTCGGCCCGAAACGCCGCTAACGCCGCCGCGCTGGAATCGAAACCCACAGCCTCGTACCCTAACTCGGCGAGCATCTCCTCCACCAGCGCCACGAGCGCTTGCTCGTCATCGACGATCATCACCGTTTGACCGTTACCGCGCGGCAGCTCTTGAACAGCTTCGGTGGCGGGTTTGTCGGTTTCGCCGGCGGTCGGCAGCCAGATCTCCAGACTCGTTCCTTCGCCTGCCCGGGTTCGCACATCAATCGCGCCCCCCAGGTCGGCCACGATGCCGTGCACGAGCGACAGGCCGAGGCCTGTACCAGCTCCGACACCCTTGGTCGTGAAGAAAGGATCGAACATCCTGTCGAGCACCGCGGGCGGAACGCCGGTACCGGTGTCGCTTACGATGAGACGCGCATACGGCCCTGGGGCGAGAGTGCCGCGCGCGAGCGATAGCCGTTCGTTCAGCCCGACGCGCTCGAGGACGACGCGGAGCAGGCCGCCTTGCGGCATTGCCTGGAGCGCGTTGGTGAAGAGATTCATGGCCACCTGATGCAGATGTGTGGCGTCCCCGATCACCGCGGTATTGCCAGCTTCGAGCTTGCTCTCGACGCGTATTCCGGAGGGCAAGGAGGCCTGAAGCAGCTCGAGTGTTTCCTCTATTACCGACTGGACGTTCACTGGAACGCGCTCACCCAGACCGCTGCGGCTGAATCCGAGGATGCGATCGACGAGCGCCCTGGCGCGCCCGGTGGCGTGCATGACGTTGTCGAGGTAGCGGCGCAGAGGGGTTCCCTCCGAAGATTGCTGGTGCGCAAGCTCGCCGTATCCCAGGATCGCTCCCAGGATGTTGTTGAAATCATGTGCGATGCCACCGGCGAGTGTCCCGATCGCCTCCATCTTCTGTGACTGCCTCAGTTGCGCCTCCAGGTGCTCCTTGTCCAGTTGCGCCTGCCTTTGAGCACTGACGTCAATTGCAGAGCCCACGAAGCGATACGGCTTGCCTGCCGCATCGCGCAGACAACGGCCGCGTGCATGCAGCCAACACCAACTGCCGTCGGGCATGCGGACACGGTATTCGCACTCGTAGCGCGGCGTGAGTCCGTCAAAATGATCCCGGAGTGCCGATTCGCGGCGTTGCACGTCGTCCGGGTGGACAACAGTTCGTGCCATCCACGCGCTGCGCGTCGTGAATTCGCTGTCTTCGCTGTGACCTGACAACATTTTCATCTTTTGCGAGATGAAGAGTTGATCGGCCTGGACGTGCCAGTCCCAAAAACCCTCGTTAGCTCCCTCCATGGCGAGGGCGTAGCGCTCTTCGCTTTGACGCAGCGCGTGCTCGCTGGCCTCTACGCGCCGCAACTGGCGCAGCAGAGCGGCAATGGTCCACCCCCCCAGTAATGTCAGGATGAGTGTGCGCACGGCGACCCGAATCGTTTCATCGCGCCACGGCCGCAACGCCACGGCTGCTTCGCGTGTGACCGTCAGCACCAGGTGGGTATCTCTCACCGGCGCAACGGCGATGAAGCCGTATTTGCCATCGATGGGATTCATGAGGCGGGTTGCCGGAGCGCTCGGCACCGCCGTAAGCTCACGGAAACTTCGCCCGATCAGAATGGGCACCGCTGGATTACGCACGAGCAACCTTCCATCGTCCCGCAGAAGGTGGACTGCGCTGGCCTGGCCCAGGTTGACGGCTCCATAGAAGTGCTCGAGATCCTCGAGGTCGACGATTGCAGTGACGACCCCAGCGAATTTGCCGGTGTCGTCGTCGAGTCGGCGGGAGATCACGACGCCCGCACGGTTTTCTGAGCGAGTCACGAGTGGCTCGCTCATGAAGAAACCTTTTGCACTCCCATCGCGTTGAGCGATGAAGTATGAACGGTCAGAGACATCGAGGTTTGGAGGAGAGGAGCCGCGTGAACGGTGACGCTGGATACCCTGCGCGTCAACAAGCGTAATCAAGCGGACCTGCGGCATCCCGGCTGTGCGGGTCGCAAGGACTTCGTCGAGACGCTCCGGTGGGATCTCGCGACTGTCGCTGCCATACCAGCGGGCCGTGTCGTCAAGCAGGAGATCGACAGCTCGCCAGGTCCAGGCGGTCTGCTCGGCGAGCGCGCTTGCCACGTTGTTGATCTCCCGATCGGTCGCTATCACGGCATGGCGGTAGGAGCGCCACGCGTCGTAGAAAGACGAACCGCCGAAGGCGAGCAGGGCGAGGACGCCAAGCGCCAAGACGCCCAGCCGAAGCCGTTTGAAGCGGATTGAACGGCTTGGGGGTGAATCGGTGTCCAGTGGTGGGGGCATTGGTATGTGCGGTGCTCAGCCCGGAACGCCAATGATAGCGCGCACGGCGCCCAGCAGATCGGTGCGGGTCAATGGCTTTGCAATGACCTGTTGTACCCCGAGCCCCTGGGCGATTGCGCCGTTGGCGTACAGACCGGGAAGAAACTGTCCCGAGATCGCGATCAACGGTGTTCCAGGATGCATTGCCTGTATTTCACGCACGAGCTGCGCGCCTGCGTGTTTGGGCATGGACAGGCTGACGATCACGAGATCCGCCAGGAGGTCGCTATGCAGGTCGTGCGATGCGGCCGCATGGACACGATAGCCTGCTTCGCTCAGCCATTCCTCCAGCAGCGCGCGCATGAGGTCATTTTCCTCGTAGATCACAATGTTTGACATTTTTCCGGCCCGAAAAGCCCACTCATGAGGGTCTCTTATTCACGTGGACGGACAGGACATGTCCGTCTCGGCGAATCGTCTCGATCGCGTTCCGACAGCGGTAGCTGGGACCCGGTCCGGTGAGCTCCAGAACCAGGAGTGAGTCGTTACGCTCCCGCCGCAAGCTCAACAGATAGCCGACCTGATTGCTCAGGAGTGAGCCCAGAAACCCCTCATCGGTGGGGTTCGGGATGTCCGGCGTAAGCTCAACCGTAAGCCGTACGTCGCAAGAGACCGGCGCCGCGGCAGAAGCGGTGTTGAAGGCGAACACTGAGAGCAGCACGGCGGCGCCGAAGATGCCTATTCCACCCGCCCATCCCCTGATCACGGCACTTGCGCCGTTGCGGCCTGCGCCTGATCTGGTGTGGCAGTGATTTTCTCATCACTGAGGAACTGCGCTATGAGAACGGTGATGAACACCGCTGCTACGAGTGCGATCAATCGATAGGTCTTCATAAATGTCTCTCCAGCGGGCCTTCATTGGGGTCGTTGAGGTGGATTCTGGGTGGGGTCTGTAAACAGCGTGTTTCGCCGCCAGCGACCTGTATTTCAGACGAAACACAAAATGCCTGTTTCAGCTGAAACGCCAGGTGCAACTGGCGGAAACGACCTCGTAACTCAGTTGCCGCATCGTCCCCACAAGCAATATGTCGACTAGAGGGTGCTCACAGTGGCTCGCTTGGAACAGTTGGCGCCGCAACGTCAGGAGCCTCCGCAGGGCTCGCACCTCGTTACACCCCGACGGGGCTATCTGCATCACGGAATTTACGTCGGCAACGGCAAGGTCGTGCATTACGCGGGACTTGCAGGTGGGTTGCACAGAGGGCCAGTCGAAGAAGTCCCTCTGGCGCGATTCACCCGTGGCCGCCCCGTGTGGGTCAAGTCTCATGCGCCCTCGAACTTCGAGTGTCGAGAGGTGATCCAGCGGGCGCGCTCGCGGGTAGGCGAGGACTGCTACCGGCTACTGACGAACAACTGTGAGCACTTCTGCGAGTGGTGTCTGCGCGGCGAGCATAGGAGCTATCAGGTAGAGGCATTGATGGCCCGCCTGCGGGTGCTGTGTGCAACGTTCCGCTTCCTCGCACAGTCGGTGTCTGTGCTCGGGCGGGTCGGCCTGCGCCCGACGCGGGTTGCCACAGATGCATGAGCGACCTCGCAGCGGTCATCGCCGATCCGTTTCGATAGAAGTTTCCGGGCCGGCTAGGGCGTCCCGCAGTGACATCAGCCCCGTGCAGGTCGGGATATTCGCAGCCGCCTGTGGCCTCGCCGTCGCCAACATTTACTACTCACAGCCGCTCATCGGTCTGATGGGGCCGGCTCTGGGACTGCGTCCGGGCCTGGCCGGCCTGATCGTGGCTCTGACACAGCTCGGGTACGGCGCGGGCCTTTTGCTCCTGGTGCCTCTGAGTGATGTGTTCGAGAACCGCGCCCTGGTGATAAGGGCCCTCGGCGCGGTGACGCTCGGTTTAATCGCGATCGCGCTGTCGAACTCGGCTATGACTCTCCTGCTGGCCTCATTTGTCGTCGGCGTGTTTTCAGTCGCGACGCAGATTCTCGTCCCATTTGCCTCCCACCTCGCTCCCGAGAGTTCGCGGGGCAGGGTAGTGGGCGCTGTCATGTCGGGCCTGCTGGGCGGAATCATGCTTGCGCGGCCCTTCTCGAGCTATATCGCCGCAACACTGGGTTGGCGTGCAGTGTTCTACATCTCGGCCGGCATGATCCTGACGCTGCTGATGTTGTTACGGCGGGTCCTGCCGCAGCGTCAACCCGACTCCACACTGACTTATTCGCAAATCCTGCGATCGCTTCCCGTCCTGGTAGCAAGCACCCCGCTGCTGCGGCGGCGTGCTTTTTATCAGGGAATGATGTTCGCGGGCTTCAACCTTTTCTGGACGGGGGCGCCGCTGCTGCTCGCCAATGAATTCGGCATGGGCCAGCGAGGCATAGCGCTCTTCGCGCTCGCGGGCGCGGCCGGCGCGCTCTCGGCACCTGTTGCCGGTCGCCTGGCAGATCGCGGTTTGACGCGACCGGCAACAGGATGGGCATTGGTTGCAGCCGTGTTGGCGTTCGGGGTAGCTGTTGAGGCTCGACTCATACACTCCCTGTCGCTCCTCATTCTCGCCGCGTTGATACTGGATGCAGCAGTTCAGGTATGCCAGGTCCTGAGCCTACGCAGCATCTATATGCTCGCACCGCAATTGCGCGGGCGGCTCAACGGACTGTTCGTCGCCTTCGCTTTCCTCTTCGGCGCCGCGGGCTCCGGTTTGGCGGCTGCGGTGTATACCTCCCGAGGCTGGACTACGGTCGCCGCTGTCGGCGCACTATGCGCCGGCGCGGCACTCGCGCAGTTCGGCACCGAGTTCCGGCGCGAGAGCCGACGGCTGCTGTTTCCCACGTAATAGGCGGACTGCATCTATCGCTTGAACAGCGCCTCGGCGGACCCCGATCGGGCCGCCTGCCAAGTGCGATTTCAACTGAAACGCCGCCGGGCGTGAGCTGAAATGGTCCGCACACCGACCGTCTATAAAGTAACACTCGGTCGATAATTCGCCGCAGGATAACTTCAGGAGGGTTGAAGCATGTGGTTGGCCAAGATCGCTTTGCAGCGCCCGTATACTTTCGTGGTGCTCGCCCTGCTGATCCTGCTGCTGGGTGTCTTCACCACGTTGCGCATCCCGATCGACATCTTTCCCAATATCAACATCCCGGTGGTGGCTGCCATCTGGAGTTACACTGGATTGTCGCCGGATGATATGGCGAAGCGCATCGTTCTTCTCACCGAGAAGGCTGCGCAGACGGATATCTCCAACGTCGAGCATACCGAGTCGCAGTCGCTGAACGGAATTGCGGTCGCCAAATACTTCTTTCAACCAAACGTGAACGAGGATCTGTCGTACGCCCAGATCACTGGAGTCTCGCAGACACTGCTGAAGAGTGCGCCACCGGGGACGACACCTCCCTCCATTCTTGCCTACAACGCGTCCACCGTACCGGTCATCCAGCTCGCGCTATCCAGCTCGACGTTGTCAGAAGCGCAGATCTTCGACCTTGGCTCCAACGTCGTTCGCACCAACCTGGCTACCGTAGCAGGGGCCGCCATCCCGTTTCCGTATGGCGGCAAGCTGCGCCAGATCCAGGTCGACCTTGATCCGCAGGCTCTGCGCGCCAAGGGACTTTCTGCGACCGATGTGACTTCCGCCATTGCCGCGCAAAATTTGATTCTGCCGGCTGGCACACAGAAGGTCGGCACGCTCGAGTACTTCGTGAAGCTCAATGCAAGCCCGGTCAACGTCGCGCAATTGAACGATCTGCCAGTTGCCACGCGCAACGGCAGCGTCGTTTACGTGCGAGACGTCGCGCACGTACGCGACGGTTCACCGCCTCAAACCAACATCGTGCGCCAGGAAGGTCATCGCGCGGCGTTGATGAGCATATTGAAGACAGGTACGAGCTCGACGCTCGATGTCATCAATGGGATCAAGCAGAAGCTGCCGCAGATACAGGCTCTCCTGCCCCCCGGACTCAAGATTCAGGTACTGGGCGACCAGTCGATCTTCGTCCGTTCAGCTCTTTCGGGCGTGGTGCGGGAAGCAGCCACGGCAGCGGTACTGACTGGGTTGATGGTTCTGCTGTTCCTGGCCAGCTGGCGCAGCACTGTCATTATCTTTGTCTCAATCCCTCTGTCGATCCTCGCCTCGATCGCATGCCTGTCGGCGCTGGGTCAGACCATCAACATCATGACCCTGGGCGGGCTTGCGTTGGCGGTCGGCATCCTGGTGGACGACGCGACGGTGACCATCGAAAGCATCAATACGCACCTGGAGCAGGGCAAACCGGTCGAGGCCGCCATTCTCGACGGTGCGCAGCAGATTGCCCTGCCGAAGCTGGTCTCGACGATCGCCATCTGCATTGTGTTCATCCCCATGTGCATGCTTGCCGGCATTGCGGGATACCTGTTCGTGCCATTCGCAGAAGCCGTCGTGTTCGCCATGCTGGCGTCTTACCTTCTGTCAGTAACCCTGGTTCTAACGCTCGCCAAGTACTGGTTGAAGCCGCACTCGGAACATACTGCGGGACGCGGAATTCTGGCGCGCTTCCAGTCCGGTTTTGACCGCCTGCGCGTCCGGTATCACACCCTGTTGGAGGCCGCTCTGCGCAGTGGCCCACGCTTCGCCGGCGTGTTTCTTCTGGCGATGGCGTGCACGGGGATCCTCGCATTTCCGCTGGGAGCCGATTTACCGGGTCTGGGGCAGGACTTCTTCCCCAGCGTCGACTCAGGTCAGATCCTGCTCCATGTGCGCGCAAGAACGGGTCTGCGCATCGAGGAAACGGCAGCGCTGTGTGATGCCATAGAAGCGACCGTCCGCCAGACCATCCCGACGTCGGAGCTCGCCAGCGTCGTAGACAATATTGGCCTGCCCTACAGCGGCATTAATCTCGCTTACAGCACGTCGGCCCCGATCGGGCCCGGCGACGCCGACATCTACCTGACACTTGCCTCCAACCACAGACCTACGGCGAAGTACGTAGGTCTACTCCGCAAAAAACTCAACTCGCTGTATCCGTCTACGACCTTCGCGTTCCTGCCCGCAGATATCAACAGCCAGATCTTGAATTTCGGCCTGCCGAGCCCGATCGACGTTCAGATTTCCGGGCCGAACGTGGACGCGAACCGCCGATACGCAAACGCCTTGCTCCAGAAGGTGCGGGCTATTCCGGGGGCTGTGGACGCGCGCATTCAGCAGGCGTTCGACTACCCTCAGCTCAATGTGGATGTCGACCGCAGCAATGCGCAGCTTCAGGGTCTTACTCAAAGCGATGTGGCGTCCAATCTACTGGTCTCACTGTCGGGCAGCTTCCAGACCGCACCGTCGTTTTGGATGGATCCCTCAACCGGCACCCAGTACAGCGTTACTACGCAGACTCCCCAGTATCGTCTCAGCACTCTGAATGATCTGGCAACGACTCCGCTACGACCGAGTAGCGGCGCGCCCTCGCAGATGCTTTCCAACGTGGCTCTGTTCCATCGTAGCGCTGCCCCCGCCGTGGTCAGTCATTACAACGCCATGCCTGTGATTGACATTTATGCCACCGTTCAGGGGACCGACCTCGGCTTCGTGTCCACGCAGGTGAGCAAAGTCATTGAAGCGTCCAAGCACGATCTTCCGCGAGGCGCCCAGGTGTCGATGCGCGGCCAGGTTCAGACCATGAACGCGTCATTCAACGGGTTGCTCGTCGGCCTCATCGGGGCGATCGTGCTCGTGTATCTCTTGATGGTGGTCAACTTCCAGTCCTGGCTCGATCCTTTCATCATCATCACGGCATTGCCGGCGGCACTCGCCGGTATCGTCTGGATGCTGTTCCTGACCCATACGACCGTCAGCGTGCCCGCGCTCACTGGCGCGATCATGTGCATGGGCGTGGCCACGGCAAACAGCGTGCTGATAGTCAGCTTCGCCCGCGCACGCATGATCGCTGGTGACGACGCCTTTTCAGCAGCCTCCCAGGCAGGATTCGCACGCTTTCGTCCGGTGTTGATGACGGCGCTCGCGATGATTATCGGGATGGTGCCCATGGCGCTCGGATTGGGCGAGGGCGGCGAGCAAAATGCGCCCCTCGGTCGAGCGGTGATCGGCGGCCTGGTCTTCGCGACTGTCGCGACGCTGCTGTTTGTGCCAACGGTGTTTCGTCTGATTCACGGCCGACAGCACGCGCCCGCGGCCGTCTAGTCTCAGGGAGTCTTCAATGTCAACTCTTCCGCATACCGGTATCAAAAATGCAAATATACATCGCCCGCGGATTTACGGGCTCGCGGCGCTCGTGATTGCCTTGGGCCTGGCCGCTTGGGGTATCGTCAGCCGGGTGTCCGAGCGCGAGACACTGGCAACGGACACCGCTGAACTTGCGATTCCCACGGTCAGCACGATCAAGCCCACGCCGAGCTCGCCGGCGGAACAGTTGGTGTTGCCGGGAAGCGTACAAGCTTACAACGAAGCGATGATCCTTGCGCGCACTAACGGTTATGTCCGACAGTGGTATACCGACATTGGAACACGAGTAAGGAAAGGTCAGCTGCTGGCTGAGATTGATACACCGGAAGTGGACCAGCAACTGCGGCAGGCCCGCGCGGATTTAGCGACAGCACAGGCGAATTTCCAGCTTGCGCACACCACCGACCAGCGCTGGCGGGACCTGCTGGCTACGAATTCCGTTTCGCATCAGGCCGCGGACTCCGCAGCAGGCGATGCGTCAGCGAAGAAAGCGGCACTGGCGTCGGCCGAAGCCAATGTTGCGCGGCTGAGCGACCTCGAGTCCTTCAAGCACCTGCTGGCGCCATTCGATGGTGTGGTGACGAGCCGCAACACCGACATTGGGGCGTTGATCAATGCCGGGCAGGGAAGTGCGCTGTTCCGTGTCGCGGATACGAGCAAGCTGCGGGTGTACGTGCTGGTGCCGCAGCTCTACGCCGCCAACACGAAACCGGGTCTCGACGCCGATCTGACCTTTCCAGAGCGACCGGGGAAAACCTACCCGGCGCAGGTGGTACGTACCGCCGATGCACTCGATCCCGTCTCGCGCACCCTGCAGGTGGAATTACTCGTCGATAACTCGAGTGGCGAGCTCTTTCCGGGTGCCTACGCGCAGGTGCATTTCAGGGCCCCGCGAGGGACTGGAAGCCTGAGTGTGCCTGCCAGCGCTGTGCTCTTCCGGTCGGCTGACCTACAAGTCGCCGTCGTGGGAGCGGACTATCGGGTCACACTCAAGAGCATCTCTACGGGCCGCGATTTCGGAACCTCCCTCGAAGTACTCTCGGGTCTGGCCCCGGGCGAAGACATCATCGCCAATCCCCCGGATTCGTTGGCGACGGGCACGCTCGTGCGCGTAGTTCAACCGCAATCGAATCCACCACCGCCAACATCTCAACCGGCACGGCGGGCTACGTCGGCCGGGAGCGGGCAGTCATGAAACCGAATCTGCTTCTGTGTGCGCTGAGCGCTGCTGCAACGCTGGCTGCCTGCTCCCTTGCGCCGCCATATCGAACACCCGCCACGGCGCCCCCAGCGGCCTCATACAAGGAAGCCAGTGACTGGAAGCCAGCGCAACCGTCCGACGCGCAGCCGCGCGGTCCCTGGTGGAACATCTTTCATGACACCCAGCTCGATGCGCTTGAGGTGCAGGTCACGACCTCAAACCAGAATCTCAAAGCGGCATTCGCGCGTTTGGAACAGGCACGCGCGCAGATGCGCTACGTTCGCGCCAGCTACATGCCGACGGTTACGGCGACCGCCGATGCCTCTCGCACTCGCACCTCGGCCAACGCACCACAATTCAGCACCGTCAAGCCGGCTACTCAGAACGACCTTCTGCTCGAGAGTGACCTGTCTTATGAGATCGATGTATTCGGTCGCGTGCGTAATTCGGTTGCCGCCGCGCGCGCCAGCGCACAGGCCAGCGCCGCCGACCTCGCGGTCGTTGACCTGAGCATGCATTCGGAGTTGGCGCTCGACTATTTCACGTTACGCACCGAAGACACGCAGCAGTCGTTGTTGGATCGGACCGTCACGGATTACACCCGAGCGCTCGAGCTGACACAGAACCTGTACAACGGTGGCGCCGTTCCATTGGCCGACGTGGCGCAGGCGCAGGCGCAGTTGGAAACGGCCCGCACTCAGGCCGAGGACGTTCGCTTGCGACGGGCGCAGACTGAGCACGCCATCGCGGTGCTCGTGGATCAGCAGGCCTCGACATTTCACCTGGATGCGCAGCCGTTGTCGCCGGACATGACTCCGCCACCCGTCGATCCAGGACTGCCGTCGCAGCTGCTGGAGCGGAGGCCGGATGTTGCCGGGGCTGAGCGCCGCGTTGCCTCTGCCAACGCAAGTATCGGCGTGGCGCGGGCGGCCTATTTTCCGGTATTCAGCCTTGCCGCGGCGGTGGGCTTCGAGGGTACGCACGGTTTCAGCTTGATCGATGCACCCAGTGGCCTTTGGTCACTGGGCTCATCGGCAATGATGACGCTTTTCGATGGCGGTCGTCGTCATGCCCAAACGGACCAGGCCCGCGCCGCTTACGACGAGCAAGTCGCGAACTACCGGACCACGGTCAGTACCGCCTACAGCGAAGTGGAGGACTGGCTCGCCGCCTTGCGGCAACTCGAACGGGAGAGCACGAGCGAATCTGCCGCCGTTGCAGCCACCGCTACTGAGCTCGATCAAGCCAACTATCGCTACAAGGCAGGCGCCGCGACATACCTGGAAGTAGTAATAGCGGAGAACGCTTCGCTCGCAGCGCAGTTGTCGGCGGCCGACATTCAAGTGCGGCGCATGACTGCGAGCGTGCTCCTCGTGAAGGCGCTCGGAGGCGGTTGGGAGAATTCCACGCCCGACGACAAAGTGGCTGCTCGGTGATTCAGTGCGCATTGCAATTGAAACGCTGACGGGGCCCGGTGAAATCGCACCGGAGCCTTCGAGCGCGATGATGGTGACCATTCCGGGGTATCTCCCCAAGGAGTTGTGGCCATGAAACAGTCGAAGCGAGCCTTGGCTGTCTTTGTCTCTAGTTCAATAATGTTGGCATCCATATCGGCAGGGTGTGCCACCGAGGAAACCCAACCCGAAGCACAACCGCTGGTCCAGGCTGTGCCGCAGTCCCCGGAGGATACTACTCCGGTGGCGCAGCCGTCGCCCGACGCGCTGGACCAGTTGGTCGCACCGATCGCGCTGTATCCAGACGCGCTGGTGGCGCAGGTTCTCGCGGCAGCAACCTATCCTGCGCAAGTCGTGGAAGCAGACCGGTGGATGCAACAACACACCGATCTCAAAGGCGACGCACTCGCGCAAGCAGTCGATCAGCAGGCCTGGGACCCGAGCGTAAAAGCTCTCACGCCGTTTCCATCGGTGCTCGAGATGATGGACAAGAACCTGGCGTGGACCTCGTCGCTAGGGGATGCGTACGTGAATGGACAGCAAAATGTACTCGACGCAGTTCAGGTAATGCGTCAGCGGGCGCAACAGGCCGGGAACCTGAAGAGCACGCAGCAGGAAAATGTCACAACGGACGGCCAGACGATCGCGATTGAACCGGCAGACCCGCAAGTTGTTTACGTGCCGGAATACGATCCGTGGGACGTCTACGGGGATCCCCTCCCGTTCTACCCAGGGTGGTTTGGTGTTCCCGGACTCTATGTGGATGGCCCAGGGATTGCGTTCGGCTTGGGAATCGGGATTGGCATCTTCGGCGGCTTTGGCTGGGGCTGGCACCACTGGGGAACCGATTGGCACCGACACGATGTTATGCACGACCACGACAGGTACATCTCTCACAGTCCGACGTTCGGCCATCACCCTGACTTCGGTCACGACCATCCGGGTTTCGCCCATTCCGGCGGATTTCCTCATGACGGAGCTTTCCACGGTGGCTTGCCTCATAGCGAAATCCCGCATGGCGCCTTTTCACATGGCGGCGGATTTTCCGGCGGCGTGCCGTCCGGCATCCACTCCAGCGCGTTCAGCGGCTTCAATCACGGCGGCGTCACGCGTGGATTTTCGGCCCGCGGAAGTGCGAGTGCCGGCGGAGGGTTCCACGGCGGCGGAGGAGGTTTCCATGGTGGCGGAGGCGGCCACGCTGGCGGAGGCGGGCATAGATGAACACCAGGCACGTGATGCGGAAAAATCGACTGGAGACGCAAATGATTGATGAAATGAAAGGTGAACTCGAAGGAAGTCCATTGCGCTGGCTAACGGGACGCGTCGCGCTTGCGACATTCTCGCTGCTGCTGGCGGGCCCTGCGCCACTGTTGGCTCGGTCGTTGAGTCAAACAACCTTCGCGTCGCCCGAGGACGCGAGCCGCGCCCTCCTTGCTGCCGTCCAAAAGCATGATGAACGGGCCGTCACCCAGATTCTCGGAACGCGAGCCGAGCTCGTCACCTCGGGTGACAACGTCCAGGACGCGCTCGAGCGGGAGCGGTTCGTGCAGAAGTATCAGGAAATGCACCGGTTGGTGCAGGAGCCAGGGGGATTCACCGCCCTGTACGTCGGTGCAGAGAACTGGCCCTTCCCGATTCCTCTCGTGTCACGAGGCGGTGTGTGGCGGTTCGACCCGGACCGCGGCGCGAACGAAGTCCGGTTCCGTCGGATCGGTGAGAACGAAGTGACGGCGATCGGGATCTGCCACGCACTGGTTGCAGCGGAAACACACCCGGGATCGGACACAGAGGCGGACAGCCTCGTGAAGACGGTGCTTCCCAACGTACAGAATGCCAACAAACCGGTTCCGTTCCATGGCTATAACTTCCGTATCCTGTCGACATCGGCTGGCGGATTCACCGCCATCGCCTATCCTGCTGTTTACCGGTCCTCTGGCGTCTTGACCTTCATCGTCAACCAGGATGATGTCGTGTATGAAAGGGATCTGGGCCGGAATACGGCAACAGTCGCCGGAGCGATTACTGCGTACCAGTCGGGTCCGACGTGGACGCCTGCGGAATCGATCCCATGACGGGTCGGCGCCCACCGAAAGCCCCGCCTAAAAAACGGGGCTTTCCCATTTCCGTGGCCGATTAGGTAATCAAATGATCAGTCAACGTCATCAAGGACTGTGGGGGAGCTACGGAGGCCATTAGAAAGTTTCCACTGAGCTTGACGAGATTGGCCGAGGCCGGCGTGGTGCCGATTGGAAACGTCTTCTGACCCAGGACGTCGAGCAACGGCTGGCACGTTTTAACAGCGGCGGGGTCGCCCGCTGTCACGATGTAGAGTTTTGCGGCCGCCGCGTTATCCGGACGGCCGAATCACCGTGACCTCGTGTCCGGCCTTCAGCAGATTCGCCGCCATTGCCGAGCCCATGCGCCCCAGCCCGATAAATCCAGTCTTCATATTATCAAGTCCTTGGTTTTGAGTGATCAGGATCGTTGCGCGGGTGCCATGAACTCCGGCCCGACGGGATCGGTGATCGTTTCGCTGAGGATGTGATTGATTCGCGCCAGGGAGGCCGCATCGAGTTTCCAGTCTGCCACACCGAGGGCAGGCGCCAGTTGAAAGGGGTGACGGCCGCCCCAAAGTGCCACACTGATGCCCTGGTCGAGCATCCAGCGGACGGCCAGGTGAATCACGCGCCGCTGAAAGCGATCGCGCGCGAGTTGGTCGACTTGCCGAACGGCTGAGAGGTACTGCGCGAATCGGGGTGGCTGGAATTTCGGGTCGGACTGCCGCAGATCGTCACCTTCGAATTTAGTGTCCGCCGTCATGCGGCCGCTGAGGAGCCCGCGACAGAGCGCTCCGTAGCCGAATGTCGCAATGTTGTTTGCTCGGCAGTAGGGAAGAATCTGCGCTTCGATCCCTCGCTCGAACAGGTTGTACGGTGGTTGCAGCACGTGCAGAGGCGCAACCTGGCGGAAGCGCTCCATCTGCGCAACCGAGAAATTACTCACGCCGATCGCGCGGATTTTTCCCAGATCATAAAGCCCGCGCATGGCTTCGGCAGTTTCTTCGATCGGCACGAGTGGATCGGGCCAGTGAACCTGGTAGATGTCGATGTAATCGGTGCGCAGGCGGCGCAGGGAGTCATCGACTTCCTTCAGGATCCGTTGCCGGGTCGCATTGCGGTACGCCTTTGCGTCGCGCATTTCCACGCCAACCTTGGTAGCCACGACTGCACGTGCCCTCAGGCCTGCAGCCGCGAGAGCATTGCCCACGATTTCTTCGGACACGCCGGAGCCGTAAGCCGGAGCGGTATCGATCAGATTGATGCCTTCATCCAGAGCGGCCCAGATCGTCTCGACCGATTCGCGCTCGTCGGTTCCGCCCCACATCCAGCCGCCCATCGCCCAGGTTCCGAGCGCCACGCGCGACACGCGCAGTTGTGTTCCGGGAATGTCCACGAACTCCATGTCGGGTTCGTGCACTTGAATGTGACTTGACTGTGTCATGACTACAGCGCTCCTGATTGGTTGATGTTTGCAGCCTGGGCGCGGTTCGATTCGCAGGCATTGCGGCAAGGCCGGGGTGGGTTACAGATGAAATCGGCGGCGTAACATCGACGCAGCACTCATCGTCAAAGGATTGACTATTCTTCAGGCGGGGAAGCTGGCGCGCTCTGCGGCGCGAGCTGCGCCAAGTACGCGGCAACCGCGTGGATTTGTCTCTCACCCAACCTCGCGGCGACAGCCGTCATCGTGCCGGATTCGGGAGTTTTTCCCTCGGCGCGTGCTTGGAATTCATGGAGCCGGTCGATGACAAACTGCGTGGGTTCAGCCGCAATACTCGGAAAGCGCGCACCGTTGCCTTGGCCTTGCGCGGCGTGGCAGCTGAAGCAAGGCGGCACGTTCGCGGCGCCCTTTGCGGCGAGTTGCTGTCCCGCGAGCACGAGCTGAACTGATGCGGCAGCGGCCGCAGTCACCGGCGGCGCACTCTGATTGGAGAAATACTCAGCGAGCTGGCGAATCTCCATATCGCTCAGATTGCGCGCGATCGGCTGCATGATTGCACTGGCTCGCGTCTGCGCCTTGAACATTGAAAGCGCGTGATTCATGTAGTCGGCGTTCTGTCCTGCCAGGCGCGGCACTCCGCCATCGCCCCCTTCGCCGTGTATCCCGTGGCACACGGTGCATTTGGAAGCCTCGATTTGCGCACCGGGGTTGGCCAGTGCCGCAGTCGTATGCGAAGCAAGGAACACGCTGGCAGTAGCGATGCTCCTGGCGAGTTGGCGTGCATGGAAAAACATAGGAAGGCGCCGCCTCGGTTGCGATCAGAGCTCTACGGGGGAGTCCGTTTGAGCCCACTCTATGCGGCAAGGATTGGGGCTGTATTGCAGCGGGCCCTAGCAGCCATTTCAATTGAAATGGCGGCGAGCAACGCCGGACCGCAACAGCCACCCTCGGTGAATCAGCTGGCGGAGGGCGCGTTGTACGTCAGGCGAGAAACCTCCCGAGTGGCTCCCAATAGTTGGCTTTCCATCCGGCAGCCAGGTGTTCTGCCTGCCCGACAGGGAACCCCGTATGGTCGAACACGAGCCGCGTGCCGGCGCCAAGCTTGGCCAGCTGGAATCTTGCGATTGAAAAGGTCCCGATGGCCCAATCGCCTGCTCGCCAGGCCTGGACGATTCGCTCATTGGGGATGAGCTCGATGTGTCGCCCGCTGATGTGCCCGCCGAACAGGGTGAATACGCCACCCGCCTCACGACTGATTTCGGCGGGCGCCTTCATCTGCACCATGCCTGATTTGACGGCCGCGCTGAGGAGCATCACCTCCTGGAACTGTTTAGCATCGGTGAGCGCCCCATACACCCGCGCCGGCTCTACCTTAAGAACCACCTCCTGGTG
>Ga0307511_10002305_pt1 | contig 19916 bp, 17 predicted proteins | sample 13_EM_MG_FD_200266 | JGI IMG/M metagenome (GOLD analysis project Ga0307511, IMG submission 200266) | Populus trichocarpa ectomycorrhiza microbial communities from riparian zone in the Pacific Northwest, United States - 13_EM | ecosystem: Host-associated > Plants > Roots > Unclassified | place...
TCTCTGTATTGAAGCTATCTAAGGCTTGTCTGAACTCTGTCTGAAGTGATCTGATCTGAGAATCTTCTACCAGAAGGGTGGAATGGCTCAGTACTTATACTAGCTGCCAAGCCTTCTGGAGTCTAAAAAACCTGCTTTCTGGCCGTTCCAGAAAGTACTCCTCCATGACTATAAATATAGGTGTGGGAGGTCAGGCCTCCAGTACTCAGAAATACAGGTGTGGAAGCGTAATGCATCCTGGTAAAGGAAAAGTACCTAAGGACTGGATACGCTCAAGGTAATAGTACGTAAGGTACTATGCCCGAGCTATCTGGTAAACATGGTAGGTGCTAGGAAATGCGTACTAAGACAAATATAAGAAACTGTCTTCCGTTACAAGAGCTTACTAGACAGTACACGGAAGAAGAAGCCTCAGGCTGAATTTATCGTGCAGAACATGATACTAATGTAGTAGTTCTGTTCCAACAATCCAAACGAGATGATCTCTCCAAACCCTGGCATATCCTGGACTTAAGGGATCGGAATGAAGGGGTTGACCCCAAGCATACACCCCTACCAAGCATTGAAGAACTCATGGAGCTAGTTGCTGCTCACAAGTATTGGAGCAAGATTGACCTAGTAGATGGGTACCACAATATCAGAATCAAAGAAGACTCGGAACAACATTCCACCTTCCTCAAATAAATGGTATATTCTCGCAGTCCTATCATGCAACAAAGCAACTGCAATACTCATGCCACTATGGTACGAGCCATGTGCAAAAACTTTTGAGATATGGTCTTTAGGGACCTTGTCATCTACATCGACGATATAATTGTCTTTTCAGATAGCTACGACGAACATGTAGCTACTTTACGAAAGGTTCTACAACGGCTCCTAGATGAGAAGTTTTGGTAGCAGGCTAGCAAATGCTAGTGCTTTACCAAATATCTAAATATTTTAGGACACATATTAACTCCAGATGGGTTACATATGGACCCTAAGAAGAGCAAGGAAGTATTGGACTTCAAGGTTCCCAGCCACCGCCGGTAATTATAAGGTATGTTCGGCATTGTTATATTCTTAATCAAGTTTTGTACGGAATTGGCCCCCTAATCAAGCACCCTGTCAGAACTGCAAGGCGAAAATGCACTCTGGAGATGGACGAACACCCACACCAGGGTACTCGAGAAAATCAAGGAACTTATAAATTCTCCACAAATTCTCAAACCCTGGAACCACTTCTCGGAAGGACCAAAATACTTGGTATATGATGCTAGTGATATTGAACTAGTAGCATGGATAGGACAAGGAGAACTAGGATTAATTCGACCCTTTCGTTTTCACTCTCAGAAAGTCAGCCCTGCGTAGCTGAAGTACCCCACCTACTAAAAGGAGTTACTCACTATTGTTGACTACCTGAAGTGTTTTGAAGCTCAGCTCTGAGACCACAAATTCACGGTTCTCATGGATCACCAATTACTACTCTCATTCCTCCGACCACAACAAAGATCTCAGAAGCTAACCTATTGGCAAGCTTACATGACAGAATTCGACTTGGTTATCGAACATACGGCAGGGAATGAAAATCTGTTGGTGGATACTCTATCAAGGAAGCATAAATGCTCGCTCGATCCCACCGAGGAACGAGGCTTAATTCCACAGAGCATCAATCCCACAGAAGACAACACCGAAACTCGTGATACCTAAATTACCACCAACAACCTATCTCTCTCTCGCGTTCTGGAAGAAATCACAATGGTTTCCAGCAGCTGTATCAACTTCAACCATACCGACTGCGACTACAACAAGTGCGCGGGTCGGGATGAAAGCCTCAGTCACAACTCCTGTTGTCCCTATCTCGACCACGAGAATGACGGAGATTACGAAGACTACGACAATATTAAGGTAGAAGAAATGCAATCCTATAAGGATACCCTCTCTACCATCCCTGAAGAAATCTTTGACGGGTATGAGTTCAATCCTCATCCCCACATTGTTGAACATGTTCAATTAAATGGTTGTCATCACATCAGCGCTCACGCAGATGATACCTCCTCTATCACCAACGACGATAATATTCCTGCAATCATTATAAATGTCGTTAATAATGCCTGGGAACACTACAAGCAACCCAGAAAGCAACACGATACCAACTTCTATGACTACTACTGCCGCTCACATGGTAGTTCGCCTCAGAATGGGAACCGCTATGTTCCCACCACCAGATGCCCACTTTGCCATATCTATAGGCATGGATATTTAGACTGCACTCTAGCCGAGGCAGTTTATCAGAAGGAAAAGGAATTCCAGTCGAGTCAGCGAGACTCATGGAAATTGAAAGCTTCCACTATTCCTCCTAACTACACCCCCTCCTCGGAGACTCCTGATATTGAGGTTCCTGAGCTTAACATCAAAGAAGCGCCTTACCACACTTACATGTGGTTTGCGGAAGAATAGGCAATCAGGAAAGCTCCAATTGCCCGCCATAAAACATGGGGTCAGGAAACTGAACAAAACAACCCATGGGACTATAATATCAAGATTGTACCAGATAAGGAAAGACGGACCTTCCTCTCTGACACAGTCATCATCAAATCACAACGCAATGTAGCTTTTGGAGAAGCTAGCAGATTTAATCAAGGTCATAATACCACCTACCCCCTACTAATCCTGTGAGATATGTGGCAGGAGTGGGATTTATGCAGCAGCAACACCATACAATTAGGAAGGAGAACAACCTTGTTCATGATCCTCAAATACAGGGGAAGACATCAATTCCCCCTGCAGCTACTGCTACTCGCCGTTGCGACTTCTGCAAAGGCGAGGGACACTAGGCATCAACATGCAAGGCAAAACGGAAGGCAGATGTAGACCTCAGGTATAGAATCGTGCCAGTGATCAATATGGTAAAGATATCCCTCGACCTTGAAGACGGCCCAAAAGATGACCCCGACTTTTATCTCGTTACTCACGTGGACAATGATGATAGATATAGTGAACCCTATATCGCATGCATTAGGATATGCCCCATGTGGAGCCAGCTCAACAATGCTCCTGAAGGAAAGAAAGAAGTAAGCAAGGATAATGGGTTCTTGTGTAAGAAGAATATGAATGCAGAATGAAGGCTGGTTCTACTAAGCACGTGCAACTTGAACAGTAAGAACTACCTAGAAGCTGCATTCAAGGAAGCTCATGATGCAAGAGCACATGGCGGAGTTGAGAAAACGTTGAAATAGTTGACTGATAAATTTATTTGCCAGCCATTTTCAAGCCTTGTTAAGGAATACGTGGCGAGTTGCGATACCTGGAAACGGACGAAGTATAGCAACAAGCCACCACTAGCACAAGTAACTATATTAGATGTTCCTGCAAGAGTCTGGATAGATATTACGATTGATTTTCTTAAGATATTTCCTGTTTTCCCTTATTGCTCTACATTATACCCAAACATTCCTGCTGAGGATTATCATAAGATTTGCTTTTCGAAACTTTGGACGATTGTCCGTAGACAATCAGGAATTATGTTTTCTATTCCAGTTTCTAATAACCTTACGACGGAGAAGTACACTGATACCTTTGATACTCATGTGGCTTCTGTTATCGGTTATCCCTATTATATTATTTTTGATCGAGACACTCTCTTTATGTCAGACCATTTCAAAGATTGGGCAGCAAGAAAGGGAATCAGGTTGGAACCGTCTACTGCATACTACCCATAGTCGGATAGTCAGTCAGAAATTGCCAACAAAGCAATACTCCTAGCCGCACGAGCGTGCAAGGTCAACGGTAACGAATAGCTACACAAACTCTCCGAGATCCAGCTTAAGCTGAACTCTCGAGACAACACCGCAAGACTACACAGTCAATTCTCTTCACTCATAGGCTTTGAGGCAAAGCTAGGTCCTTCTTGCTTCCCCTACACGATCAATCCTTATACTCCTGCAAAGAAAAGTCATCTTAACACCTCTCACAACCTATACTCCTCCAAAGTCAAGTAGGCAAAACAAGCCATCAAGAAGCGGTCTATTCCACCACTTCTTGCAGGCCGCCAAAAGGTTCTTCTCTCCACCGAGAACATCAACCTCTTGAACCCATCTAGGAAACTCAAACGTAGATGGGTTGGACTGTTCTGCATCCAATATGTCAACAAGAAGCGGAACAAGTATAAACTCAACCTGTCAGCAGACAGCCAACTGTCTCTCATCCACAATACCTTCCATATCAGCAATATCAAACCTTACGTCCAAAATGATTCGATCAACTTTCCAGGTTGTCAGTAGGAAAAACCTGGCGAAGTAGCGGAAGGGAGATAGGAAGTCGAACTAGTAGTCGAATTTCCTACTGCGCCTCGTACTGGCAAAAGCCAATACCTTGTAATGGGCGATGCCAATAGTAGCACCACGGGCCGTTTAACAGAGTCTATACTATCACCGGAGTGATAGTGTATGTCTGTTATTGGTTTCGCTAAGTGGAGGACTCAGAGGGTCTTTGAGAGCATACAGATTTCACAAGTAGAAAGAGAATTAATAGGTGTAATCTCTCTGTATTGAAGCTATCTAAGGCTTGTCTGAACTCTATCTGAAGTGATCTGATCTGAGAATCTTCTACCAGAAGGGTGGAATGGCTCAGTACTTATACTAGACGCCAAGCCTTCTGGAGTCTAAAAAACCTGTTTTCTGGCCGTTCCAGAAAGCACTCCTCCATGACCATAAATACAGGTGTGGGAGGTTAGGCCTCCAGTACTCAGAAATACAGTTATGGATGCGTAATGCATCACGATAAAGAAAAGTACATAAGGACCGGATACGCTCAAGGTGATAGTACATAAGGTACTCTGCTCCAGCTATCTGGTATACATGACAGGTACTAGGAAATGCATACCAAGACAATTCTAAGAAACGGTCTTCCGTTACACTTTCCCACTTAAAAGGATTTCCTATTCTTATTGTCTTGCCCAAGCTGTAGGTAGTCCGAAATAACAAGTGCAAGCGCGACAGTTATTAGAATAGCAATTTTCGCAATGAATATTAGGAAATTAGCACAAGTTCCAAATCATCCATAGTAAACATTCATGACATAAGGAACAATGAAAACATTCAATAGATACTTTATTTGCTATACCTTCTTCCATTGTCAATTCAGAACGACAATTAAAACCACAGAAAGGAACGCGGGATTGCTAGGTTAATTCAACCGGCACGAATCAGTTCTTTAGGAAAACATTAAAGATATCTTCTGCAAGATTGGTAGCAGCGGAGGTGAGGTCTTGGTCGTCAGAACTGAGGGGGAGAACTCTATCTCGTTCAGGTTAGACAATTGACTTGCGGGTTTCTCGAGTGTGACGCTTCTTGTTTTTCTTGGAGGATGTCCGTTGCATGAAGGTGTAGCAATAGTTTCTACTTGTCCAAAAATCTTGCACGATTTCAAGACTGATGTCTTCGAAGTTGATCCACTTATCGTCATCACTTCCATACCCTTCCCAAGGTACCAAGTATTGACTTCTGCCAGTACGAGGAGCAGCATGGAATTCAAGCACTCGTTCGACTTCCTATCTCCCTTCAGTTACTTCGCCAGGTTGTTCCTCGTGTCGACCTGGGAAATTCGTTGAATCGTTTTCAATGTAAGGTTTGATCTTGCTGATGTGGAAGGTATTGTGGATAAGAGAAACTCGACTGTCCATTGACAGGTTGAGTATATAGTTGTTCCGCTTCCTGTTGAAGTGTTGGATGTGGAAAGGTCCGACCCATCTAGGTTCAAGTTTCCTAGATGTGTTCAAGAGGTTGAGGTACTCCGTGGAGAGTAGAAATTGTTGGCCGGCTGAAAGAAGTGGTGGGACAGACCGCTTCTTGTTGGCTTATTTTGCCTCCTTGACTTTGGAGGAGTATAGGTTGCGAGAGGTGTCTAGATGACGTTCCTCTGCAGGGGTATAAGGAGTGATCGGGTAAGGGAAGGAGGAAGGACCTAGCTTTGCCTTAAAGCCTAGGAGTGAAAAGAATGGACTGTGTTGTCTTGCGGTGTTGTCTCGACAGTTCAACTTGAGTTGAATCTCGGAGAGTTTGTGCAGCCATTTGTTTCCTTCTACCTTGCACGCTCGTGCGGCTTGGAGGATTGCCTTGTTGGCGATTTCTGACTGACCATCCGTCTGAGGGTGGTATGTGGTCGATGGTTCCAACTTGATTCCCTTTCTTGCTGCCCGGTCCTTGAAATGATCTGACATAAAAAGAGTGTCTCGATCAAAAACAATATAATAAGGATAACCAATAACAGAAGCAACGTGCGTATCAAAGGTATCAGTTCACTTCTCCGCTGTAAGATCATCAGATACTGGAATGAGAAACATAAATCCTGATTGTCTACAGAAAATCGTCCAAAGTCTCGAAAAGCAAGTCATATGATCGTCTTCCAAAGGAATGTTCGGGTATAAGGTTGAGCAATAAGTAAAAACAGGAGATATCTTAGGAAAATCAATAGTGATATCCGTCAAGGCTCTTGCGGGAACATGTAACATCGTTACTTGTCCTAGTGGTGGCTTGTTGCTATACTTCGTCCGTTGACAGGTATCGCAAATCGCCACATATTCCTTAACGAGCCTTGAAAATGGCTGGCAGATAGATTTCTCAGTCAACCATTTCAACGTTTTCTCAACTCCGCCATAAGCCGTAGCATCATGAGCTTCCTTGATTGTATCTTCGAGGTAGTTCTTACCGTTCATATCGAACGTGCTTGGTAAAGCCAGCCTCCATTCTCCTTTCTCATTTTTCTTGTACAAGAACCTATTGTCCTTGCTTACTCCTTTCTTCCCTTCTGGAGCATTGTAGAGCTGGCTCCACATGGGTCATATCCTGATGCATGCGATGTAGGCATCCCTTATTCTATCATCTTTGTCAACGTGAGCAATGAGATAGAAGTCAGAGTCATCTTTGGGGCCGTCGTTGAGATCGAGGTATATCTTTGCCATATTGGTTGCTGGCACGATTCTATACATAAGGTCAGAGTCTGTCTTGCATTTTGCCTCGTATGTTGATGCATAGTATCCCTTGCGTTTGCAGAAGTTGTATCGACGAGTGGCAGTAGGTGCAGGAGGAAGTGACGTCTTCTCCTGTATTTGAGGATCGTTAACGAGATTGTTCTCCTCGTTGGTTGTGTGGTGTTGTTGGTGCATAAATCCCACTCCTGGCACATATCTCATGGGATTAGTGGGGGATAGAAGGGTATTATGACCTTGATTAGATCCGCTAGGTTCACCGGAAGCTACATTGCGTTGTGATCTGGTGGTAACTGCGGCAGAGAGGAAGGAGCGTCTTTCCTCATCTGGTGCTATCTTGATATTGTAGTCCCATGTGTTGTTTTGTTCGGTTTGCTGACCCCATGGTTTTTGGCGGGCAGTAGGAGCGTTCCTGATTGCCCATTCTTCCGCAGACCACATGTGAGTGCGGTTAGGACCTTCTTTGATGTTAAGCTCTGGAATGGCAATATCTGGAGTCTTAGAGGTGTTGGTAGGAGGGATAGTGGCTGCTTCCAATTTCCATGAGTCTCGCTGACTCGACTGGAATTCCTTCTCCTTCTGATAAACTGCCTCTGCTAGAGTGTAGTCCAAACATCTCTGTCCGTAGGTTCCGCAAACTGAGCATCTGGTGGAGGGAAAGTAACAATTCCTATTCTGGTGCGACCTACCATACGAGCTGCAGTAGTAGTCGTGACAATCGGTATTGTGTTGCTTTCGATACTGCTTGTAGTGTTCCCAGGCGTCATTGACCACGTCTGTAATAATAGCAGGGATGTTGTTGTCAACGGTGACTGAGGAGGTATCATCTGCGGGAGCGCTGATATGATGATAACTATTTAATTTATCATGTGCAACAATGTGGGGGTGAGGATCGAACTCATACTCATCAAAGATTTCTTCGGGGATGGTGGAGAGGGTATCCTTATCTGATAGCATTTCTTCCTCCTTGATATCGTGGTAATCTTGGTAGTCCCCATCGTTCTCGTCGTCGAGATAGGGACAAGAGGGGTGGTGACCATGCCTTTCGTCGCGGCCTGCGCACTTGTTGTAGTCGCATTCCGTGTGCTTGAAGTTGGTGGAGCCGCGGGAAACCATTGTAATCTCTTCTGGTATAGGGGAGATAGAAAGATTGTTGGTAGGGATAGAAGTGTCTTGAAGGTTGCTGTTGTCTTCTGTAGGATCGATGCTTTGAGGCATGAAATCTTGTTCCTCAGTGGGATTGAGGGAGTATTTATGCTTTCTTGATAGAGCGTCTGCCAACAGGTTTTCTTATCCAGCCCCATGTTCAATAACCAAATCGAATTCTCACATGTAAGCTTGCCATTGGGCCAGGTTCTGAGATGTTTTTCATGGTCGGAGGAAGGAGAGTAGTGGTTGGTGATCTGTGCTAACCGTGAATTTGTGGTCTCGGAGCTAAGCCTCAAAAAACTTCAGGGAGTCAGTAATAGTGAGCAATTCCTGTTGGTAGGTGGGGTACTTCAGCTGTGCCGGGCTGAATTTCCGATAATGAAAACGACAGGGTCGAATTGATCCTAGTTCTCCTTGTCCTATCCATGATCCTAGTCTAATATCACTAGCATCACACACCAGGTATTGTGGCAGCTTCCAGCAGTGGTTCCTAGGTTTGAGAATCTGTGCAGAATTCACAAGTTCCTTGATTTTCTCGTGTGCCCTAGTATGGGTATCCGTCTATGTCCAGGGTGCGTTTTCGCCTTGCAGTTCTGACAGGGTGCTTGACCAGAAGGCCAATTCCGGACAAAGCTTGCTTAGGAATATTACAACGCCGAGTAGTCCTCTTAATTCCCGGCGGTTGCTGGGAACCTTGAAGTCCAATACTTTCTTGCGCTACCAAGGATCCATATGTAACCCATCCGGAGTTAATATATGTCCTAAGATATCTAGACATTTGGTGAAGAACTGGTATTTGCTAGCCTTCGACCAGAACTTCTTGTCTAGGAGTCGTTATAGAACCTTCTGTAAGGTAGCTACATGTTAGTCATAGGTATCCGAAAAGATAATAATATCGTCGATGTGTATGACAAGGTCCTTGCACACCATGTCCTTAAAAATTTAGTACATCGCTTGTACCATTGTGGCAGGAGCATTGCAGTCGCCTTGTTGCATAATGCAACTGCAGTAATATCCCATGTGTGTGAGGAAGGTGGAGTGTTGTTCCGAGTCTTCTTCGATTCTGATGTTGTGGTACCCATCTGCTAGGTCAATCTTGCTCCAATACTTCCTAGCAGCGACTAGCTCCATAAGTTCCTCGATGCTTGGTAGAGGTGGGTGGTTGGGATCAACCCCTTCATTTCGATCCCTGGCGTCCAAATTACGCCGGGGTTTAGTGGGATCATCTCGTTTGGCTTGTACGAATGGAGCTACCGCATTGGTATCATGTTCTGCACCATAAATCCAGCCTGATGCTTTTTCTTCCGTGAGCTGTCTCGTGAGCTCTGCGTAAAATTTTGAGGGTGAGGGTCGCCATTTTGGTACCTATGTTGAGCTGGGTTTCGGACAGATTCGGTGGTTGATAGTTCTGTGGGGTGGCAACTCATTGGGTGTGGTTGCTGGAAATAACTGTACGAATTCAACGAACGGGTTGAATTCCCGACTTTCTACGAGACTCATAGTTGAGACTATGAATTCAAAGAGTGGTAGAAGATAGTCTGGTGCTTCATCTTCTATGAAGAGCGCAGCAGATGTGACTTGCCCCGTAGCAAGCCCTGCTTTTCTCCATTCCTTGACTGCAAAGCGTGCCATCCCTTCAGGTTGGATGGTTATAGGCTTTGGTCAGGCTGGGATTAAGGTGTTCAGAGCTGTAAGGGCTAGCTTGCCTAGGATCATATCCCAGCCTGTAAGATGCGCTACATATAGCGTTCTTGTTTCCGTATATCTTCTGTAGTCCATTTGGACATCACATGCATTTTCTATCACACCCTTTGATCCTTTGATCACGGTGTTTAGTGACTTCTTGTCGATTCCGTAGGTGGGTAGGCCATATAGGTGCAGGAATTGTGCGTTGATAAGATCTCCGCCAGTCGTTTGTAAATCCACAAGGGCTAATGCAGGTTGGCCGTTAACCTTGACCCGAACCCTGCTGTAGTCTAATTCTTCGGTAGACTGGGGTTTTGCCTTGGTTTTGCCCTTATAGTTATTCTTGGCGATAACTGGTTTGCTAGTGTGTTGTAGGGATAGGACTTGTGCGGCGGTGCACATGGGTACTTTAGATATTCACTTCTTGCATTCCTTGAAAGTGTGACCAGGTGCATGGCACTATAGGCACTTCCGATCCCTGATCAAAATCATTTTATCTTGTGATGTTATCATCTTGTTAACAACTTCCCAGTCCGGATTCTTGGTGGTAGGTGTTTTTGTGGCTGTGGGCCTTCAAGGATTAGAACTTGTTTTCTTGTTTTCTGTCTTCCGGTCCCTACGGTGATTGCGACCATGGTTCGGAACTGAAGGAGTAGTGGGCTGTCGAGCAGGTTTGGGTGTAGCTGAAATACACCCATGTTTTCGTACAGCCTCGTATAATTCCGCTTTCTTGACCAGGTTGTTGAACGTCCATGTGTCAAGTATTTGGGGAACCAGGGTGGTTTCCATGTAATCCGGTAGGTGGTTGAGGAATTTCCTGTCTTTGACTTCTTTCGAGATGCATTGGTTTCCATCCTTGTTGATAAGCTTAATCTGAAGTTCCTCCAGCCACTTTGCAAAAGTTTTGATACTCATGTGTCAATCATCCTTGTAGGGTGATGCAGCCTCCCATTCTTTCCATAGGAGGTCCTTGCTCATGGAGGGAATGAGGATTTCCCGTAGCACTAGCATGAAGCTAAAAAAGGATGCCTTGTCCTTTTCTTTGATAAGGTAGTGGTTATAAGTAGTGAGTGCGCTGCCTTGCAGTTTGAATCCGATAAAGTCCAACGCTTCCTTCGATTCCAATTTTATACCTTTCATATTTAACCATCTCTGTATCACGTTGACCCAAGTGTCAAGATACTATAAGTCTCGCCATTTCTTATCTCAACTGTTGAGATTTTCTGGACCATCAATCTTGATACCCTTCATCCGTTGGGACATTTTTGATGACGTTTCAGGAGTCACAATTCCTGTCGTCGTTTCCCATTGTTGTTGTTCTGTTGGCTTACTACGATCTGTTCGTTTCTTGATCTTCTTGACCTTCTTTGGTTTGCGTATGCTTCTGTGACTGTCGACTGAAGATCCGCTGCTAGAGCTTCCACTGCTAGAGCTACTATCGTATCCATCGTCATCTCCTCCACCTGCGTTTGTGCCCCGTCCTAAGGGAGGGGTGAGGTCTTTATCATCATTTCCATTGTTTGGGTTGCCCGTATTTGAGGTACGTCCCACAATGTCATCTTCTGGCACAATGCTAGTTGGAGATCCTGTGCTGACTTCTGGTGCTGAGTATTGTCTGGTTGGCGTTTCAGGAGGGTCCCTTCTGTCTTGTCCCTTTAGTCGTTTGGCTATAGGTGTGTCCCTTAACTGCCCTGGTACAACAGGTAGAAGAAGGTGCTGACCACATAGCATGAAGGACATAATATCATCTCATTCCTTCAGAACCCCATGACGTTCTGTGAGCTGTGGAACCTTGGGGCGTTTTAGGTACTCTGCAAGCACCGTGGTAAGCTCCAAGCTCTTACTTTCAAATGGGATGGTTGGTTGCCAAAGATAGTGTTTGGTTGTTGCTTCGAAAAGCAGTTGGATGTCCTTTGGATGAAAGCAGTGAAGATACCCAAGTGTTTGTGTGAAGGCGAGGATATCATGTATTTGAGGTTGTACTTTCTTACCGTTTACTTCTGTCATAGGAGGTGACTCAGATTCCCACGTTGTGAGGGGAGAGGCTTCTTCTGGTTTCAGGACATCAACGGTGTAGACGGTGAGAGGAGGTGCTTTGAGTGATTCCTCGAACGTTTGTGGTTCAGGATTGTCTCTTTTCTTTCGTGGTGTGTCGGAGATTAACTTCTTAATATCTTCGGGAACCATAGCTAATTTTCGCGACTTGAGGTAGGTGTACGGCTTGTCCGTCTTGGACGGGATAATGTCGGTTACTCGTTTGGATATTAAGAGTTATTTTTCCCCCTTGTCCGTATATTGTGGGGACAAGTACGTCGCTCCGGACGTAAGTGATTTCCGATCGACTTCGGATGACTGTGGCTCGGCTGCCTATGTGATATGTAGGCAGGATAGTGGGAACGAGAAGAGCACGAATGCTGGTTCGTCAATTTTCTTCCGCTCCTACGATGGTAGGTACTCCTTAGGCGTGTGTAATACCAACGATGCCTAAGATGCCCTTCACAATGGAAGGTTTTGGAGATAGTGATGGTGGCAGCAAGAAGACAGTGAGGTGGTCTCCTTATATGGAAGAATTGGATAGCTCACACTCCTCGAGTTTTGAGTTGATGCTAACTGAAAGCGGTTCAGTTGGGAAAGAGAATAGATGTACCTCGCCTGTGAGTGATCTGGTGTTGGATGGAGCAGGAAGTAGCTATGTAGTTCCTGCTGTTCTTTCGTATGTCTCTTCTAATGGTGAGAAGAACGAGGGTGAACCGTGGGATAGTGATGCGTATTTATACAGTGTGATTATTCCTGGGACGTATGGTCCTGCGATGTCCTATGCTCTCTGGTATAAGATCAATGGGGATTGTAGTTGCCAGGAATGCACGAGGTGTTGTCGATATTGGTGGGGTAAGGTAATGGAACGAGGGTGGAATTGTTTAATGGTGTATACCACTGCCCATTAGAGCTCTTCCTTGTCTTGCACAAGGTCTCCTGTTGACTGCAGGTTGAGAATATGTCTGTCTCGGTGTTGGATTGCTGTTGCTAGCTTTCATTGAATGTAATGTGTTGTTGAATGTGTTGTCGTCTGATAGAGGTGATACCTGAAAAGGTATTATAAAGATACCAACGCGTGATCAGTTCGTGGTGGTAGTTCTAATAGTTAGATTATTTTGTGTGTTAAAAACAATGTAATGGGCTATGCCAAGAGTAGCACCGCCGGCCATTTAACAGAGTCTATACTATCACCAGAGTGATAGTGTATGTCTGTTATTGGTTCCGCTAAGTGGAGGACTCAGAGGGTCTTTGAGAGCATACAGATTACTCAAGTGGGAAGAGAATTAACAGGTGTAATCTCTCTATATTGAAGCTATCTAAGGCTTGTCTGAACTCTGTCTGAAGTGATCTGATCTGAGAATCCTCCTCCAGAAGAGCAGAACGGCCCAGTACTTATACTAGCCGCCAAGCCTTCTGGAGTCTGAAAAACCTGTTTTCTGGCCTTTCCAGAAAACCTACTTTCTGTCCCTTCCAGAAAGCACTGCTCCATGATCATGAATACAGGTGTGGGAGGTCAGGCCCCCAGTACTCAGAAATACTGGTGTGGATGCGTAATGCATCACGATAAAGAAAAGTACATAAGGACTGGATAAGCTCAAGCCAATAGTACGTAAGGTACTATACCCTAACTATTTGGTATACATGACAGGTACTAGAAAATGCATACTAAGACAATTATAAGAAACGGTCTTCCGTTACATACCTGGTACGTTGGCAAGGGTATGGAAGTAATGACGATGAATGGATCAACTTCAAAAATATCAGCCTTGAAATCATTCAAGACTTTTGGACAAGCGGAAACTATTCCAGCACCTTCAAGCAACGAAGATCCTCCAAGAAATACAAGAAGCGTCACAATCGAGGAATCCCTAAGTCAATTGTGCAAAGTGAATGAGACAGAGTTCTCGCCCTCAGTCCTGACGATCCAGACCTCACCTCCACTGCTACTAACTTTGCAGAAGATATCTTTAATGTTTTCCTAAAGTACTGACTCGCACTGGTGGAATTAACCTGGCAATCCCGCATTCCTTCCTGTTGTTTTAATTGTCGTTCTGAATTAACAGTGGAGGAAGGCCTGCCAAACAAGATATTTATCAGATGTTTCTATTGTTCCTTATGTCATGAATAAATACTATGGATGATTTGAATATTACGTTAGTCTCCTACTTTTCATTGCGAAGATTGCTATTCTAATAACTGTTATGCTTACACTTTTTATTTCGGACTACCTCCAGCTTGTGCAAGACAACAAGAGTAGGAAATTCTTTTAAGTGTGGAAGTGTAACCGAAGACCATTTCTTATAATTGTCTTAGTACGCATTTCCTAGCACCTATCATGCATGCCAGATAGCTAAGGCATAGTAACTTAGGTACTACTGCCTTAAGGATATCCAGTCCTTATGTACCTTGCCTTTTATCATAATGCATTGTGCCTCCACACCTGTATTTCTGAGTACTAGAGGCCTGACCTCCCACATCTGCATTTATAGTCATGAAGGAGTGCTTTCTGGAACTACCAGAAAGCAGGTTACCTGGAAAGGCCAGAAAATAGGATTTTCAGACTTCAGAAGGCTTGGCAGCTAGTATAAGTACTGAGCAGATCCGCCCTTCTGCAGGAAGATTCTTAGTTCAGATCACTTCAGACAGAGTTCAGACAAGCCTTAGATCGCTTCAATACAGAGAAATTACACCTCTTAATTCTCTTCCCGCTTGAGAAATCTGTATGCTCTCAAAGACCCTCTGAGTCTGTGAATTAGCGGAACCAATAACATACATACACTATCACCCCGGTGATAGTATAGACTCTGTTAAACGGCTCGCTGTTCCTCTATTGGCATCGCCCACTATAGGTTGCTAGGATGTTGCTCACTCCTATTTACCTCAGCTAGGACATCAGCTAAAAAAAAATTTTTCTTCATGGAAGCTTCATAGTTGCTTCATGGCTGCTTCTGGAGCTTCAAGAGCTCTAGGGAAGCCCAAATTGCAAAACAGCTTGATATGACGCTCAAATTGCAAAACTGCCCAGTTTGAAGCTCCTGAAGCTGAATTGCAAAACTTTTTTTATGCTGATGGTCTACCTTGTATACATAATCTAGCTGCTGCATGAATTCAACTATCATGGGGCCATTTATGAGTATCTAAGTATATATTTCCAAAACAAATAAAGCAAAATATTACACCTTCCAAAAAAAATATACCATCTTTATAAGCATTTCACCATTTACTTCTAACCCACCCCTTTACTATACTATAAACCAGCATCTTATTAATGCAAAACTTTTGAAACTAACTTCAATATTTGTACAAGAACATGTATCAATAACTTTTTCTAGTAAAAAATAAGGATTGCGGAATACCAATTATGCCCAAAAGACTCTCGATGATTTTCTGAAATATATTTTTAGTTGGAAAAGTACTATCTGGAGAAGATTTTGCTAACAACTCTTTATAGATAGGGAGGGAATATAAGGCAATTCCCTATTGAGCTATTGCTATATAAGAAAGACACTAACTACCCTAAATGAGGGAGTAGTAGGATCTCCCCTTCCACTTACCACAAGTTATCTATATCCAACAAATCTCCCTTTGGGTCTTAATCTCCTATTCCTTATTCCTTTGCATCTATATTTCTCTATTAAACATAACCTACCTGCTTACCTAGCTTAGATTATTTAAATAAGCCTAGCTACAACCAAAAATTATCTACTAGCTAGCTAGCCTAGCCTAGCCTAGCCTAAACAAGCACTTCTTTCTTATCTATCTCCTTATATACATAGGTTATGTATATATTCTTATAGTTAATTATTCTAATATATACACATAACTAAAAAAGTAAAGAGATGTTAGAGATTTAAACTATAAGAGCATAATAATTGCAATTCTTTAAGGTATACAAGTATTCTTTTTTTCCTTGAGTTGTTTGAATTCTAATTTACTTTCCCTACTCTATCCTACCTTGCTCTAGCCCGAGCCAAAAAAAAAAAACACCCAAAAAAAAACTACACATTAAAAGGGGGGTAGCGAAGTTAAGGAGTTATGATTATAATCTCTATCGTGCTTATATAGGGATGAAGTTGTCGATAGATATAGGTTGGAGAGCGGATAATTGTTTTTTCAATACATACATACTTACAGTTATTAGTTATCTCAAAGGGGCCTCATGTATTGCATATACATATCTATATATATTCCCAATCATTTTATTTTGATCAAGTTCTGCATTTGAGTGGTGGTGTTTAACTATATATATAAGAATTAAAGTCATATATATAATAGCCTATTGACTAGATCCAATTTGTCAATAGCTATGGGAATACCTCCCCATTAACAAAATAAATGACCTACCCTCACTTTCTTACCCATGACAATGTAACTACGGACATGCATATTATTGCCAAGTAGTAATTAGTTCAATGATAGTTGGGTTGATTTAAGCCTATCAGCCAAGAGCACTAAAGTAGACTAAGTGTTGTAATAGAGAGCAGTGGTAATGTGTATAGTGACAGCTTGTATATATTAATAAAATGGAAGAAAGAAGATGGAAGAACCAATGTACAAGAAGGGTTGGGGGGTCCTAGACAAGGTATGTAATGTGTTTACAATATTCTAGGAATTCTTGTTCTATTATGCTTTACAAATTCAACCTGCTAATCCCAATACCAACAGGAACCTTGGTAAAATCTTTCTTAGAGCACCTGTACTCGGGGTACATATTCCTCTCCACTGGCAACCTTATTACAATTCTACCCTATATATCATATTTTAATATTTTCAAGTGATGAGTATACGCAATAAGCTCATATCCTTCCACTACCTACTTCCTATCGAGACCACTCAAGTAATGATATCAGGCGATAATCAAATCTTCTACTCTATCTACTGTAACAATCGTCTTTGTCACTTGAGGTACCTTTCTTCTCTATATTCCCATTCTCTACCTCCTCAACATCCTGCAAAGAATACACTCTACTGATGATACCCGAGATGTTGGGACATGATGTAGGTATTATAATCATGAACTGCCTGAAGCCAATATTATGATGAAATACTAGAAGTATAAGCATGCACCGCCAGAAGCCTATATTATGAGATATGTTGTGTGCAACACGAAGATCATATGTAGGAATATTTATGTATATATAGAGTGGTAAAAGACCACCAATAAATAAGCCAATTCAATACTATATTCCGAGTACTAATAAATTCTAATACTTATATATTTGATGAACGTAAAACTATAACCCAATGAACATATCGGATAAACATAAACAAAGATATAAGAACACAAGAATACGAACCACCATATATACACAAGATCACAGGTGAAGGGGGTTTCGGCTGTGAAGGGATTAGTGCACATGCAGGCCGTGGCTACCTGGCTGTTTAAACAACTATCTCAGCTCTATGGGCATATTAATTGATTCCAACCTTACATAATATTACCTTTTAATAATACTTTGGTAGATACAGATAGACAAAAGCCATGAGTATGAGTATCTTGGGGTTTAAGTACTCGGCTAGCCAGGGGCATATATAAAATACCCGCAGCCATTGCGTGGCTGAATCTCGAAACAAGTGTTGGTAAAATATGAGATTGGCAGTAATACAGAGCCTCAAGCACAGCCCCTCCCTATGGGAAAGGGGGGATGCTGGCATAGTTGGTAGTGCGCAGCTGGATGACCTGGGTTGGAGTGGGCAGTCTCTTAATAGGCAGTGCGTTGGAATCCTGCTTCCCCCAAATGGTGCTGTTAAGGAGGAAATTTTCTGAGGTGAGGGAATGAGGCAAATCCTGGGATACATGTACCTAGCATCAAGTAAGTCTCCTATTGTGGTTGTAGTATAGCTTGACTTTCTTTGGAACTGCTTTGTACATGAGTAGAGAGATTAGTGCAGGCACTACACCACACCGGCATGTACATGGATCAGCGGTGTTGTTGTGTATACCGTATGCACAGGGGGCAGTTGGCCTAGCCTCATGTAGCTAGACAGGCGTAATAGGCTCACACGGGGGTCGACCGCTCCCAATGAAGGTTCCTTCAAAGGTTCCAAGGCCACCGCATAGCTTAAGGCTGATTAAGGAGTAATAGACTGGAAAAAAAAAAAAAAATCCCTACCAGGAAAAATAGAATATCTCAACAACCAACCGACAGAACTGCATGAGAATTGAATAGAGGTTGAAGAGATGTAGGAGAAGCTACAGATTTAAGGATTTGAGGAATGAATACAGGAGGGTGGAGCAGTGACACCTAGTACCGGGTGTACCCTTAGAACGAATTACAGCAGCCACCAGGTTAGGCATACTTCCCCAGAAGGGTTCAAAGACTTCAGGAGGGAGTCCCGGACAACTGGTAGTACCTCCACCATACGTGCCCGAACAGGTTCGGGTCCTTCAGGGCTTGTGGCAAGGTGAGGATAGAGCTGTGCAAGTCGCCTTTTGTTGATCACCCAAACATGCTCAATAGGGTTGAGGTCTGGTGGCTAAGGGGGGTGCTCTGCAAGCTGAAGTTTATGCCACTTGAAAAAGCCTTAGGATACGGGCTTTATAGACTGAGGAATTGTCTTGCTGATAGTAGGGCTTAGTTCCAAGCACTTTTTCAATGTGGGCAAGAACTAGAAGCACGAGGAGCTTGCAGAGGCGTCCGTATACAAAAGCATCAACTGAATGCACGACAAAAGGTACAAATGTGCCTCACTGATTGCCCCCAAATAACTCCAGACCATTAAAGATGTACCATTGCCTTTTTTGGAGGCGCAATGCAGTCTTCATCCCACTTTTCCGATGGTAATCTCCATACCCATGTTTGGGCCTCGGTAGCCGCTTTTTCTATGCTGCATTCATCACTCCATAACACCTTCTGGAAGTCCTCTGCAGTCCAATGCTGGTGTTCCTTAGCCTACTCTAGTCGTTTCTTTGCTCGCTCGGCAGTTAACTTAGGTCGTTCCTTTGCTCTCCTATTGAGGGTGCTGTGTAACGGTCGAGGGTCTTGAGGCTGACATGGGGGGCCCCAATGCTGACAAACTTCTGACCGTCATATATGGTCTATGTACCAACAATTAAAGATATTGTGATAATAGTATATAATAATAAATAAAGGACCAGTATGGCACATTTCTCCGCACCGATCACCTCTCTCCTAGACGTTTTGGGAGGCATTGCTGTAATCTCGCGATGTTTCAGAGGAAATTCTCCCCCGCTTCATGTGTCAAATCACCGCTCACGTGAGATGTTTTACCAAGACTTATGTCCACTAACTGTAGGTACGGTTCTGCTTACCAAACATGCACGGTATCTCGATGACTAGTATACATAAACGAGCGAATGATCAGATCCCCCAATAACCATATTGGTCATTTAAAAAGCTAACTCTCTCATCCCAGAGGCTACCCATTAACCGATCAAGGAATAATATCTAACAGCCATAAGCAATCATCCTTTTTTCTCTATCCAATTGCCTTCCCCCCCTCCACCTCCCATTGAGCAAGGAGGTAACCTCCTTAATTCTGTTATTCGAACAAGTACAACTGCTCAACCGAGAGGCGCAGACCCCGCTCCTGGTGCGACATCTATTATTGGTTATCTGAAAGAAGCACTGATTAGAAGAAACAAGGCATAGGCAACTCCTCGTATAGTCAACTCTCGCTTTGTCCAGAAAATCAATTTGGTTGCTGAACAGGCTATACTCAGCTACACTATCCTCAGACTCCCTCAATATAAACTAGCCGTTATCGGGTATCTTACGCTCAGTTCCCCTATTGGACTTTATGCTACCGATTTCCAGTGAAATACTTCCTGAATCCAAAGGACATTATATTTTTCCGGACATGTTCCCTTGATTGCATCACAATACAAAGCTGGCGGGGTATTTGATGTTGGAGGGGGGTATACCAACGCTAGTCATGCTTTGGTTTCAAAAATAACTCTGCTGTATTTCCCTCATATGTTCTGACCCATTCAGCAATACGGCCCAGTCAGCAATGGGACGCTACTGCTGGTTGGGCCGGCCCATACACCAATGGCGCTAATGACCGGCCCATTCACCAATCTGGCGACCACAATAATATGCTAATATTATTGTTT
>Ga0307511_10002306_pt1 | contig 19914 bp, 20 predicted proteins | sample 13_EM_MG_FD_200266 | JGI IMG/M metagenome (GOLD analysis project Ga0307511, IMG submission 200266) | Populus trichocarpa ectomycorrhiza microbial communities from riparian zone in the Pacific Northwest, United States - 13_EM | ecosystem: Host-associated > Plants > Roots > Unclassified | place...
GACGTTTATGAAGTGCGCGATCGTTTTGAAGGTGGCTGCTGTGGCAGTCGTGGCGGGACTTGCAGGCTGTCAGGATCTGAAGCCCCTCCAGGCGGACGTCGAAAACCTCAAGTCGCAGGTAGCGAAGCTGCAGTCCGATACGGCGGCTGCGAAGTCGTCCGCGGATCAGGCAAACAGCACTGCATCGGCCGCCAACCAGGCTGCCAGCAGCGCGCAGAGCACTGCGAACCAGGCGTTGGCTGCTGCTCAAGCGAGCCAGTCAGCTGTGGATGCCACCAACGAGAAGATCGACAGGATGTTCAAGCGGTCGATCTCGAAGTAAAAGCCCCTCGGCTTGAACTGATACGAACGCCGCGCTTACGCGCGGCGTTCGCCTTTCAGCGTGTTCTTTTTTCAGTATTTGACCAACGCAGAGCCCCAGGTGAACCCGCCGCCGAAGGCTTCCAGCAGCAGCATATCCCCGCGCTTGATGCGCCCGTCCCGGACGGCCCTGTCGAGAGCGATCGGCACGGAGGCTGCAGACGTGTTGCCGTGATCCTGAACAGTCAGGATGACGCGCTCCATAGGCAAATCCAGCCTTCTTGCGATGGCCTGGATGATCCGCAGATTGGCCTGGTGGGGCACGAGCCAGTCGATGGCCGAACGGTCCAACCCGTTGGCCGCCAGGGTCTCATCCACCACCTTGGCCAGAGTTGTAACAGCTACCTTGAACACTTCGCTGCCCACCATGGAAATGGACAGTTTGACCTTGTCGGGACCAAAGCCCTTGGACACGCCGCTGCCACAATAGAGCATGTCCTTGTAGTGACCATCGGCATGCAGGTGCGTAGAAAGAATGCCGGGCTCCTCGGATGCACCGAGCACCACGGCGCCCGCACCATCTGCAAACAGGATCGCGGTTGACCTGTCGGTCCAATCGGTAATCCGGGAAAGCGTCTCGGAGCCTACGACCAGCGCACGTTTCGCTTCGCCACAGCGCACGTACTTGTCAGCGATCGACAGCGCATACATGAACCCGCTGCACGCGGTTTCGACGCTGAACGCCGGACCGCCCCGACAGCCCAGGCGCCCCTGCAGGAGCACTCCGCAGTTTGGAAATACCAGGTCCGGCGTGGTGGTGCCGAACGCAATGAAATCGACCTCTTCGGGCCGCAGGCCGGCTGACTCGAGGGCGCGCCGCGCTGCGTGCTCGGCAAGATCCACTGTCGTCTCACCCTCGGCGGCTATGTGACGGCGCTCTATGCCGGTGCGGTCGCGAATCCAGGCATCGCTGGTGTCAACCAGCTTCTCCAGATCGAGGTTCGTGAGGATTTTTTCGGGAAGGTGGGAGCCCGTGCCGACAATGCGCGAATAGATCAAATTGTGGACTCCGAGAGCGCTTGTGCGATGTGCGCGGTCAGACCGCGCCGTGCGGCTACGACCGCAGTCGTAATCGCTCTGGAGAATGCAACGCCGTCCGCCCGACCATGGCTTTTTACCACGATACCGGCGAGACCGACCATGCATGCGCCGTTGTACCGGTTGGGATCGAGACCTGAGGCCACCCGTCGCAGCACCGGACGGGCGATGAGCCCGGCGAGAGTATCGAGCCATGAAGCGCGAAACTCCTCGCGCATTCGATTGGCGATCAGCCGGGCAGCACCCTCCATGGTCTTGAGTGCAACATTGCCGGTGAATCCGTCGGTCACAACGACATCCACGTCGCCGGAAAAGATATCGTCGCCCTCGACGAAGCCGACGTAGTTGAGCCGCGTGGATCCGAGCAGCGCGTGGGCGGCCTGCACTATCTCGTGACCCTTGATGTCCTCTTCCCCGATGTTGAGCAGGCCGATGCGGGGCTTCTCGAGGCCATGGATGTCGCGGGCGATGATGGAACCCATCGCCGCAAACTGACGCAACTGCTCTGGAGTCGCCTTGGTATTCGCCCCAAGATCGAGCATCTGCGTGTGCCCGTGAGCTGCCGGTATGGCGGAGATGATGGCTGCCCGCTCGACCCCGTCGATGGTCTTGAGAACGAAGTGCGCCATTGCAGTGAGCGCGCCGGTGTTGCCGGCGCTGACACAGGCGTCCGCCCGCCCTTGCTTGACGAGATCGATGGCGATCCGCATCGAAGAGTCTTTCTTGTGGCGGATGGCCTCACGCGGCGAGTCACCCATCGCGACGATCGTCGCGGCAGGAACGATCTCGACCCGTTCACGGACCGAGGCCGTGAGAGCCGCGAGGTGGGGCTCGATCTGATCGGCTCGTCCAACCAGCAGCGCGCGCATGTCTGCGTCATGACCGAGCGCGTGCAGCGACCCGGTAACATACTCGCGCGGCGGATTGTCGCCGCTCATCACATCGATGGCGATAGTTGTCACTATGGTGGTTTTATCGGCTGAAATCGCCTACGGCGATTTCAGCGGACATTACTCCGTCGCCCACGGGCAAAAAGCGTGGTTTTTGCCCGCTGCGTCAGCGAAGGGCGCCTGCGGCGCATTGGCGGCGATTTCAGCGGACATCACTCCGTCGCCCACGGGCAAAAAGCGTGGTTTTTGCCCGCTGCGTCAATGCGGGGCGCCTGCGGCGCATTGGCGACGAGCGCCTGCGCGAGCTTGAGCTGCGTTATTCCTGCTCTTCGACTTCTTCAGGCTTCTGGATCACTCGCTTGCCGCGATAGAAACCGTCCGGGGTGATGCAATGACGCAGGTGCGTCTCGCCCGACTGCGGATCCGTTGAAAGAGCGGGCTTCGCGAGCCCGTCGTGCGATCGATGCATGCCGCGCCGTGACGGCGTCTTGCGGCTCTTTTGCACAGGCATTTTTCTAGCTCCTAAGTGTTACTTCAACGTTTGAGCAGCTTGTCCAGCTGCGCAAACGGTTTCTGTGTCGTCTGCTCCGGCGCACCTGACACATGCGGCGCGTCGCTCGCCGCCGCGGCGTCAACCGGACCAGCGCAGTCGCTCGTCTGCGCGTGCAACGGCACGATAGGCAGTGCAAGCAACAATTCTTCCTCGACCAACTCACCCACCGTGATGCGACCACCCAAAGCCAACACGGGCTCGAGGTGCTCCGGCACGCGGCTCGCATCCGCTTCCGCGGTAATCAATGCCACGCGCACCGAGCTCTCCACCGGCTCAGTCATCGCCTGCAGACACCGCTGACAAGCGAGAGTTGCTGCGCCGCTCATCGTAAGAGTGGCGACAACGAGTCTGGACTCCCGCGTAAAATGCACGCGCCCACGAACCATTCCCTCGACGCTTGTAAGCTGCGAGCGCAAACGAGGTAGCTCGGCGAGCGGGACAGCAAAGTCGATGTCGGCCTCGCCGTCAGCCAGCCGGTCGATGTCGAGCGGCTTGGACCAGGGTGGCGACATGGGGCGCGTATAATAGGTATGAGGTGCCTGCAAGTCAAAACCCAATTGAGGTCTAAGCCGTTGTTTCTGGTGGGCGATTTTCTTTCTGATGGGCGATCTGAATGAGACCTTTGATTCTGGCCTCCACTTCCCCCTACCGCCGGGCACTGCTCGAACGGTTGGGCGTCCCGTTCGAGGTCGTCCGGCCTGCTGCAAGTGAAGATCACCTGGCGCGCGAGATGCCTCGCGACAGGGCGTTGCGCCTCTCGGGCGTAAAGGCCAAGGCGGTGGCCGCTCAGTATCCGGACGCGGTGGTCATCGGCAGCGACCAGGTTGCCTCGCTCGGAAGTCGCGTGCTCGACAAGCCGGGTGATATGGTCAACTGCCGCGCTCAGCTCTCGCTGCTGAGTGCGCAAACTGCCCGGTTCCATACGGGGTGCGCGGTAGTCGCCAACGGCGAGCGGCTCGTGCACCTGGATACAACGTCGGTGACGTTTCGCCCGCTGACGCCCGAGGAGATCGAGCGATACATCGAGCGGGAGAAACCGTTCGATTGCGCCGGAGGATTCAAGGTGGAAGCGTTGGGCATCTCGCTGTTCGAAAGCATCGAGAGCCGTGATCCGACGGCCTTGATCGGCCTGCCGCTGATATGGCTTGCCAGTGCCCTGCGCAGCGTGGGCTACACATTACCCTAGTCCATAGGCGGAAATTGCCTGCGGCAATTTCCGCGGACATCACTCCGTCGGCCTCGGGCAAAAAGCGTGGTTTTTGCCCGCTGCGTCAACCCAGGGCGCCTGCGGCGCTTTGGCGGCAATTTCCGCGGACATCACTCCGTCGCCCGCTGCGCCCGAAGGGGCGCCTAACGCTTGCGGCTGCGTGTCTTCATCGCCGCAAGTGTGTCTACGACGGACGCGAGCTCCGGTGGCAGGGGCGTATTCACGCTGAATTGGCCACCGGCTGGCCAATCGAAGCTCACACTGTGGGCGTGCAGAAACATCCGGTTCAGACCTAGCACTTTCATCTGCGCGTTGAGTTCCTCATCGCCGTACTTCTCATCGCCCGCGACGGGATGGCCGGCATGCTGCGCGTGCACGCGAATCTGGTGAGTGCGCCCGGTGAACAGGGCGACCTCCATGAGAGTCGCCTGCTTGCCGAAAAATTGCACCGGCCGGAACTCGCTGAGCGACGGCTTGCCGGAGGCATCCGCCCTGACGGTCCGCTCACCGCCGACGCGCAGGTCGGTGCGCAGGGGTATATCGATACGCTTGCGGCCCAGGTCCCATTTGCCTTTGACTAGTGCGAGGTAACGCTTCTCGAAGCCGCCATCGCGAAGAAGAGCATGGACGGTCCGCAAGGCGGCGGTGTTCCTGGCTACCAGAAGGACGCCGCTGGTATCGCGGTCAAGACGATGGACCAGCTCGAGGGTCTCTCCAGGTCGCAGAGCACGCAGCCCCTCGATGACACCGAAACTCACCCCACTGCCGCCGTGAACGGCAACCCCTGATGGCTTGTCGATCACCAGGAGGTTGTCATCTTCGTGCACGATGGCGCTGCGCAGCGTCTCGAGCAGTTGCGTCGATGGCTGGCCTACCTCGCTGGCGGGACGAACCCTGACCGGCGGGATCCTGATCTTGTCATGGGCCTGTAACCGGGTATCCGGGCCCGCCCGGTGACCGTTGACTCGGACTTCACCTTTGCGAATGACCCGGTACACGCGGCTGCGCGGCAGGTCTCCGAGCAGCCTGTGGACGAAGTTATCCAGCCTCTGGCCGGCCTGCTCCGCGGTGACCTCCAGGAGACGCACCGCCTGCCGCTCAGCGTCCAAAACGGGTTCCGGCACTTCTTTATCACCGTAAGACATTGTTTCTACAAAACCTTTGGGAGTATACTCAGGAACGCCGGCCGCATTTCAAAGCATTTGCGACGGCCAAAATGGTTAGCGGCTCCCTGTCGGAACTTCATGACCGTGTCATGGAAGCTCCAGATGCCGCATGTTAGTTGGTCCTCCATATCGAGGCCATCGTATTGGGCCGACAAGATCGCGCAGCTTGCGTCGAACGTCTCGAAAAGACTCCGCAGGCCGTGCCGTCGGTTGAGTTCACCGAAGGTTTCCGGCGCTCCGCCTCCCTGTGGCGGGCATCGATGTATAACGAGACTCTCGCGCCTTTGATCGCAATTCGAAATCTTCGCTGCTGCGCTGGCTTGCCCGCGTGGCCTCCCGTCGTTTTCTCGTCGGTCCCTCACTGCACAGTAGGGGCACATGAAAAGAATGCTCGTAAATGCAACTCAAGAGGAAGAGTTGCGCGTCGCTCTGGTTGATGGACAAAAACTCTTTGACCTGAGCATCGAACTACCCTCCCGCGAACAAAAGAAAGCCAACGTCTACAAGGGCCGGATTTCTCGTATCGAGCCCTCGCTCGAAGCCTGCTTCGTGGATTACGGCGCGCAGCGCCACGGTTTCCTGCCACTGAAGGAAGTCTCCCGGGAGTTCTTCCGTCAGCAGCCGCAGGGCGGCCGCATGAACATCCGCGAGTTGCTGTCCGAAGGACAGGATCTCATCGTGCAGGTCGAGAAGGAGGAACGGGGCAACAAAGGCGCCGCGCTCACCACCTTCGTCAGCCTGGCCGGACGCTTTCTCGTATTGATGCCGAACAACCCCCGCGCAGGGGGCGTGTCCCGCCGCATCGAAGGCGAGGACCGCGACCAGATGCGGGAGGTCATGAACCAGCTGCAGATACCCGACGGCATGGGCGCTATCGTCCGGACCGCCGGCGTGGGCCGCTCCGCCGAGGAGCTGCAGTGGGATCTCGATAATCTGAAAACGCAATGGGAGCAGATCGCGGCCGCGTCCACCGATCGACCCGCCCCATTCCTGGTCTTTCGCGAAAGTGACGCTGTCACCCGTGCGATGCGTGACTACCTGTCAGACGACATCGGCGAAGTGCTGGTGGACGACGAGGCGGCGTACCAGAAGTGCCAGGAGTACATGCAGCGGTTCATACCGCAGGACGCCCAGCGGCGTCTCAAGATGTACGTAGATGACATCGCCCTCTTCACCCGCTTCCAGATCGAGAGCCAGATCGAGTCCGCCTATGCACACAAGGTGCAGCTCCCTTCCGGCGGCAGCATCGTCATCGATTACACCGAAGCACTCGTTTCTATCGATATCAATTCGGCACGCGCAACGCGGGGCAGCGATATCGAGACCACTGCGCTGAATACCAACCTCGAAGCGGCGGACGAGATTGCACGCCAACTGCGCATCCGGGACATCGGTGGCCTGATTGTCATCGACTTCATCGATATGGAGTCCACGAAGAATCAGCGCGAGGTCGAAGACCGGCTGCGCGACGCAGTGAAGATGGATCGCGCTCGCATTCAGATCGGACGGCTGTCGCGGTTTGGGTTGCTCGAGATGTCCCGTCAGCGCCTGCGACCCTCGTTGGGAGAGTCGAGCCACATTGTGTGTCCGCGGTGCGTGGGCATCGGCAGCATCCGCAGTATTGAATCGATGACGCTCTCAATACTGAGGCTGATCGGTGAGGAGCTGAGGAAGGATCGGACCGCGCGCGTTATCGCACAGGTACCGGTTGACGTCGCGACCTACCTCTTCAACGAAAAGCGCGAGTGGCTGCGAACGCTCGAGGACAAGAGCGAGATCGAGCTGCTCATCGTTCCGAACGAGAACATGCAGACTCCGGAGTATTCAATCCGGCGTGTTCGTGACGACGAAGTGGAGCTGCCCGAGAACAAGCAGCTCAGTTATCTGATGCCCACGGCTGCCGCGGTCACCGAGCCCGGTACCGCGCGAGACAAGAAGCCACCGGTGGAGGCACCGGCTGTCGCCACGCTGCTGCCTGCGACACCTGCACCCGTAAACACGTACCAGGCCGCTCCGGCAGCGCCTGCGGCTGAAGCACTGCCAACACCACAGCCGGCCGCTCCTGGCGGTGTTATCGGCTGGTTTAAGCGGTTGTTGGTCGGCGAGACGGCAGCAGCACCCGCTGCCGTGACCGCGGAAGCACAGCCCGCACCCGCCACGACCACTCGGTCAGGTTCCTCCGGATTAGGCGGCGGGTCACGCGACCAGGGACAGCGACGGCGCGACGGTCGGCGAGATCACTCCCGCCATCGCAGCCACGCGGACTCAGGCACCCACCGGGACCGCGGAGACCGCAGCGATGGCCGCAGCGGCGAGAATCGTGATCGAGGCGAGCGCGGTGAAGGCCGTGAGCGCAGCGAGGGCGTCCGCACAGAGGGCCGCGGTGAGGGTCGTGGCGGAGGTCGCCGCGACGGTGGTCGCTCGCGTGACCGTTCGTCCCCGCGTGGCGGCGGCGATCGCGAAGGATCGCGCGGCGAGGGGCGCAATGAACAGAGCGCACGCTCCGATCAGAGTGCGCGTACCGAGCAGAGCGGCAGAACCGATCAGGGTGGTCGCTTCGATCAAGGTGCACGATCTGATCAGGCGGCTCGTGGGGATCAGGGTGCCCGTGCCGACCAGAACGGCCGGCCTGAGCAGGCGGGTCGGTTCGACACCGGTGGCGCTCGCGCCGACCAAAATGGCCGCACCGATCAGAGTGGACGCTTCGAACCCGGCATGCGCACCGAGCAGGTCGGGCGTTCTGATCAAGACGGTCGGCAGGACGAAGGCTTTGTGCGCGACGATATCGGCAACCGCGCTGTAGACGGCGCTGGTCCCGAGGCGAACGGCAACGGTCCGGGTGGTGGTGATCGGCCAGATCGCAATGGTGGCGAACGCCGTAGTCGCCGAGGACGCCGTCGCGGCCGACGCGGCGGTGGAGGCAGGAGTGAAGGCGGGAATCGTGAGGGTCCGATGCAGAGCGGAGCACCCGCGGGCGTCGGTGCGGAATCTTCCGGGTCAGAAGACTCGTTTGCTTCGCAATCCGCGCCCATGTCGCAGGGTAACGGTGCTTATCGCAATGGGGACTTTGGCCACGGGGACTCTGGATACCACCAGCCTGCCCAAGAGGCGCGCGAGCGGCAGCAGGACTATCGACCGCCGGTACAACAGGAACAGCGACCAGAGCAATCTGACTACCCGGCGCCGCAACCTGAGCACAGGGAGTCGGTGTCACACCATGTGAGTTCTGGAGAGCCGTCACGGGCGGAGGAACCGCGAGCACCGGCGGAACATGTTGAGCCGAAGCCGCGTGCGCAATTCGAACCGTCACCGCCGCCGGCACCGGCACCGAGCCCACAGGGCAGCGGCGAAAGCAGCGGAGCGAAACCGTTCGTAGTGTGGTCGTCAGCGCCTTCGTCGGGATCAGCCGATCGCGGACGCGAGGACTAAACGGCACCGGCCGGAATTGACCGAGTGTCGATTCCGGCCTTGCTGCGCGGCAGTCTCAAGGCCCCGGAGGTCTTGGGGTAGATCGCTGCGATTGCGTTCTCACATGCTGCAGCAATCCGCGCGCTGCAGCTTCGACCAGATCCAGTACTTCCTCAAACCCATTGGCGCCACCGTAATACGGATCGGGCACCTCCGTGGTATCCGCTTGGGGTGCGAACTCGAGAAACAGGCGAATACGAGCGCGCGCCGCGACTGGGGCGCGCTGCTGAAGGTGGTCGAGGTTCTGCCGATCCATCGCGAGTATCAGGTCGAAGCGGCGGAAGTCTTGCGGCTCGACCACTCTCGCACGAAGCGCCGACATGTCGTAGCCGCGGCGCAGCGCAGCTTGGCGCGTGCGCGTGTCCGGAGGAGCGCCTGCGTGGTAGGCGGCGGTGCCGGCGGATTCGACTTCGAGTGCCAGATCGGGCGCTTCCCGCGCCGCGATCTCGCGAAACACCACTTCCGCGGTGGGAGAGCGGCAAATGTTACCGAGGCAAACGAATAGGATTTTCATGGGAAAATCGTACGTCGCCACGGCATGCGATGCCACCACCCACCCATACCGGCTACTTCACGCTGTAGCCACGTCCTTCGAGGCAAGCGCCCATCGCGCGTTGATAGGCTACCCGCTTGCTGTTGGCCTGCTCGGGCGGAACACCACCGTTCGCTTGCGTGGGATCAAACCCTGACTCGTTCTGAGCCCACTTGTGACATTCGTACTTGTCACGCGCCTGGTCTTCCTCGGATTGCCCGTTCTTCGGGTAGATAAACACATCGCCCGCGGCGCTCGGGGGAGCCGGCGGCGGCGGATCGGTGTTGGCAGCCTGCTCGTCGGGAGGATCTACGACTTCGTATTGCTGATCAGTGTCCCGCCAAACGTAGTAGGTGTCGTTGGCATAGTAGTACGGAGCGCCGCCAACCCAGACCGTTGTGTAGTAGGGAGGCAGAACCGGTACGAAGCCGCCAATAGGGGCGCCGATAACTACGTAGCCTCTTGGGCCGGGTGAGTACCAGACACCACCAGAGTAGAAATACCGTCCACGCGGGTTGGTGACGATAACTCGTTCCCGAGGGAGCTCACGCACGTAGTACCCACGTGATGGGTAGTAGTGATCGTGATGAAAGCGCGCATCCATATGATCCCAGCCCGGGCGCGGGCCAGGGCCGCCGCGATGGTCCCGGTCATGCGGGTCCGCGTGGGCAACACTGATCGCGAGCATGCATGCCACGGCCAAGGCCGCGACGGCCCGCGCCAGAGCCCACACAGTGCCCGTCCGCGCCACGGCCGACACGGCACCAGTCCACGCCACCGCCAACACTGCGTCAGCTCGCGCACGGGCCAACCCTGCGGCATACCGCACTGCGCCAGCCCGCGATGAGCCGGTCACTCCACATGAGAACGCCTGAGTCATGATCTCACCTGGTCACTCAACTACTTCACACTATAGCCGCGGCCTTCGAGGCACGCGCTGATGGCTCGCCGGTAGTTCGCCGCCTTCTGATCGATCGCGGCTGCCTGCCGCGCATCCTGGGCACGGGCTGCCTGGATCTCCTGATTCTGCACCTGCGCGTTCGCGGCATCGCCTGTGGAGCCGATCGCAGCCCCTGTTATGCCTCCAGCGACAGCGCCGAAGCCGGCGTCGCGGGGACCTGCGATGACGGCGCCCAGAATCGCGCCCGCCACGGCGCCGATCGCGGTGTTGGTTCCAGGAGGCGGGCCCGAGGCGACGCGCACCTGGTCATGCGGCGGGACTCCCGGCGCACTGGGGTCAAAGTTGGCCTGCTTGACGGCCCACTCGTGGCAATCATAACGATCGCGATCCGTCTGCTCGGGAGTCTGTCCCTGCTGCGGATACGCGTAGACCTCGGTGTTCGGCCGTGGCGCAGGCGGGGGCGGAACTTCCCGGTAGGCGCGATACGGCCGCGGCGGTGGCGCTTCGACGCAGCCCGCAAGCAACGCAAATCCTGATGCAAACAGGATTGCCTTGGCCGCCACCCGGGCAGAGAGACTCGCAAAGCGTTTCGTATGATTCATCATCTCATGCTTCCAACCGTGAAGCCGGTGCTTCGGCAGAACGCGAGGCGGACGGTGCGGTTGACACGCCTGCGGACCGTCCCTTCGGACCTTGCGTACACATCGACGACGGGCAGCTCTCTTGGACTCTCATTCACCGGTCGAGTTCCCCCCAAGCTCGTGGTTGCGCAGGCTCCCACGGCCGGTTGCGCCAGACCGGCACCCGACTGTGAACAATTGTAAAACCACGCTTCTCATCGCATTCAACGTCGCAGCAATGCGCTTACGCGCTCGAGATCCGCGGCCGTGTTGACGTCAGGGCCTGGCGGCTCGACGCTGTCGGCCACCCGGATGTCGATTCCATTCTCCAGCGCCCGAAGTTGCTCGAGCTTTTCCTTTTGCTCGAGAGGACTGGGCTGCAGCGCCGCCAGCCGTAGCAGACTGCTGACTCGATAACCGTAGATGCCAACGTGCCGGCGCGCACCAGAGAAGCTTTTCTGACTGACCACGCCGGCGACCGCACCATCTCTATCCCACGGTATGGGCGCACGACTGAAATACAATGCGCGGCCCTCCCCGTCCGTGACGACCTTGACCGCGTTCGGATCCATGAACTCCGCAAGGGACCTGATGGGAGTTGCCAGTGTCGCGATCTGGGCGCCCGGGTTGGATTCCAACACCGCGCCGACCTGGTCGATCAACGCGGCCGGAATGAGCGGCTCATCACCTTGAACGTTGACGACGATGTCCGAATCCGCCCACCCCTGCAGCCGTGCAACCTCCGCGATGCGATCGGTTCCTGACCTGTGGGTTGATGCGGTCATGATGGTCTGCGCGCCGAAAGAGTGAGCGGCGCTCACGATGAGCAGATCATCCGTTGCAATCAACACCTCGCCTGCCCGCGAGGCGCGGGCACGCTCGTACACCCACTGGATCATGGGTTTGCCGGCTATGCCCAGCAGCACTTTGCCAGGCAGGCGGACCGATGTGTAGCGGGCGGGAATCACGACGCGAAACATGACTTACCGCTCGAGCAGCGGATCGTCGGCCGACAACTGCCGGGCCTCCTCCTCGAGCATCACGGGAACATCGTCGCGGATGGGATAGGCCAGGCGATCCATCCGGCACACCAGCACCTGCGCGTCGCGCTGGAATTTCAGCGTACCTTTACAAATGGGACAGGCAAGTATTTCGAGCAATCGTGTATCCATGGTGTTCTCAGGGCCTGAGTCGGCGTATGACCTGATCGAGCAGTTCGCGCCCCTGCGCTTCGCTGAACCGCGCGACGACGGGCACATACCACAGTCGCGCGTCCGCGAGTGATATGCATCTTACGGCATCCTTCTGTGTCATGAGCACGGGAAGATCGTCCTCGAATGTCAGATCCGCGGCAACGTATGGGTGATGGTCGGGATAAGGGTGCTCGATCACATCGATGCCGTGGGCGCGCAGGTCCCGGAAAAAACGACCTGGATTGCCGATCCCGGCGACGGCATGCACGCGCTTGCCGCTGAAGTGCTGGAGGGACTGCGGACCTGTCAGACCGTCCAACCGATACGCCTCGGCGCCGTACAGGGACATTTGCAAGGTGGTGAGCGCAAGCCTGTCCTGCCCCACGAGCAACGATGCATGCTCGGGAACACCATTCACGACGACGACACTGGCCTGCCGTAGGCGAGAAGCCGGCTCCCGCAAGGGTCCCGCCGGCAACAGCCTGCCGTTCCCGAAACCCCGCGCTCCATCGACCACGACAATTTCGCAATCCCGCGCGAGCCGCAGATGTTGCAATCCGTCGTCCGCGATCACGACGTCCACCCCGAGCGCCACGAGCTGCTGCGCCCCTGCAAAGCGATCCTGCGCGACCACCGTGTCGCAGCCAGTCAGCTGCCGCAAGAGAAAAGGCTCGTCTCCGACATCGCGCCAGCCGGACTCTACGTGCACAACCTGCGGCACGCCCTTCGAACGACCGTAGCCGCGCGAGACGATACCAACCTTCAGGCCGGACGCCGAAAGTTGTTCGGCCAGCCACGCGACCAATGGCGTCTTACCGGTCCCTCCGACCGTCAGATTCCCAACCACAATGACCGGCTTCTGCGCCCGCTGCGTCTTCAGCCAGCCACGCACGTAAGCATGACGGCGGACCCGGGACACGAGCCCGTACAGCCACGCGAGCGGCTGCAACAGCGAAGGGCCCGCCGATTCGCGATACCACAACTGCGTGAGCCATTGCTCCATGGCCCGTACGTTCAGTCGTTGAACTGCAGGCGGTGCAGCTGCGAATACAAACCGTCGTTGGCGAGCAGCTGCGCGTGTGTGCCACTTTCCACGATCGAGCCGGAATCGAGCACGAGGATGCGGTCGGCCTCTTCCACGGTCGAAAGTCTGTGGGCTATCACAAACGTCGTGCGGTTGCGCACCAGCTGCGCCAGTGCTGCCTGGATGTGCCGCTCGGCCTCGGTATCGAGGGCCGAGGTGGCCTCGTCGAGGATGAGAATGGGCGCATTCTTCAGCAACGCCCGCGCGATTGCGATTCGCTGGCGTTGCCCCCCCGAGAGCAGTACACCGCGATCACCTACCACCGTATCGAGACCGGCTGGCTGCTCGCGCGTGAATTCCAGCACGTGCGCGGCCTCCGCGGCTTGTTCGATGGCTTGCGCGGAAACCTCGCGCCCGAATGTAATGTTGTTCCGGATAGTGTCGTTGAACAACACGACATCCTGGCTGACTACCGCAATCTGCTCGCGCAGACTGTGCAACTCGTATTCACGAACATCGAGGCCATCAATGCGCACTTCTCCGGATTTGACGTCGTAAAACCTGGGCAGCAGGTTCACCAGCGTCGACTTGCCGCTGCCTGAGCGGCCTACGATGGCGATGTTCTCACCCGGAGCAACCTTGAGACTCACCTCGCGCAGCGCGGGGCCCTTACCACTGTCGTAGCTGAACGAGACGTTTGCGAATTCCACCGCGCCGCGGACGCGCGTCGCGACATGGCCACGCCCTTGCGTCTCAATGGGCTCATCGATCATCTCGAAAATGCTTTGCGCAGCCGTGATGCCCTGCTGCATGGCGCCTGTAACCCCGACGAGATTGCGCAGCGGCTGGGCGCTGCTCACCAGGAGCGTCAGGAACCCGAGCAGATCCCCGGTCGTCATGCGCCCATTCACCGCATCTGCAATGGCGAAGGAGATGACGAAGGCCGCGCCGATCGCGGTCACCAGCTGCACGATCGGATTGGCCAGCCCCTTGGTGAGGATCAGGCGCATATTCGAACGCCGGTTACGCTCGTTCACCTCTTCGAACTGGCCGCCGAGATGCAGTTGCGCGTTGTACACCTTGATGAGCCGGGGAGCCTCGAAAGACTCCTTGGAGACGCGCGTGACATCGCCCATCGAGTCCTGAATGCGGCGGCTGTAGCGCCGGAAGCGCTTGTTGATGATGGTGACGAGCCACGCCACGAGCGGCCCGATGGTCAGTGCCATCAAGGTCAGCTTGGCGTTGAAATACAGCAAGCCGGCAATCGAGCCGAGCAGTGTCAGCGTCTCGCGCACGATCACGGCAACCGAGTCGGTGGTCGCCTGCCCGATCTGCTCGGTGTTGTACGTGAGGCGCGACAGCAGGACGGCGGAGGAATTGCGATCGAAATAGCCGATCGGCAGCTGCAGCGCGCGCTGGAAGATCTCGGTTCTCAACCGGGTGACGATCCGCCGGCCGACGTAGCCCATGAAGTACGTTTCGGTGAAATCGCCGATGCCGCGCAACACGAACAACCCCACGAGAGCGAGCGGCAGCCAAAGGATGGTGCGCGGGTCGCGGTGGCCAAACGTTCCGTCGCCGAAGGCTTTGGCAAACCCACCGAAGGAGACCATCGTGGCGGAGAACAGGACTCCCCCCATGAGGCCAAGAGTGAACGCCCCGCGATGAGGGCGCAGATACGTCAGCAGGCGCCGATATGTGCGCTTTGCATCCTGCGCGTCGTGCGGCACGGGGCTCGCAGCGTCGTTCAAGGCTTACCTGCCGACTCTTCCTTGACAGTAGCGATGTTGATTTCGGCGAAGCCCAGCCGCCCGAGCACATCCATGGCGGTAATAACTGCCTGGTGCGTGGCACGCGCGTCCGCGCGCAGCGTAATGCGCTGATTCCGGTTCGTGCCGGCTTCCTTGAGGATCGCTGCGCGCAGCGTTTCCTGGCTCGCATTGATGAGCTCGCGCTCGTTGACGCGGTAGCCACCCTGCTGGGTGACGGTTACGACGAGCGGCTCGCTTTCCGGCTTGGCCGTCGGTACGGCGGATGCCTGCGGCAGGTGAACACGCAGACGCCCCTCGTCGGTAAATCTGCTGGATAACATGAAGAACACCACGAGCAGCAACACCACGTCGATGAGCGACACGATGTTGATCTCGGGCTCCTCGTGAGTTCGAGGCTTCAAATTCATGTCAAGCTGCCGCGCGTTCGCGTCCCGGGGTGGCTTCGACAGCGTCCGCCATTCGCATCGCCTGCTTTTCCATTTCCACGACGATACGTTCTACTCGCCCACGCAGGTAGCGATATGCGATGAGCGAGGGTATGGCGACGCACAGACCCGCCACGGTCGCGATCAGAGCTTCGGCGATGCCGCCGGACAGCGCCCGTGGGTCACCCATGCCACCAGCCTGAATGGCGTTGAACGACCGAATGATGCCGGTCACCGTGCCGAGCAGTCCGAGAAGCGGTGAAACCGAGGCAATGGTTCCCAGCGTGTTGATATAACGCTCGAGCTCGTAGACGACGTGACGCCCGGCATCCTCCAGGCGCTCCATGAGAATCTCACGGGGCCGATGCCGGTTGGCGAGTCCCGCGGCCAGCAGCTTGCCCAGGGGCGAGTTCTGCTCGAGAGCCGCGATCACCTTGTCGTTGACCTGGTTGGCCTCGATGAGCTGCCAGACCTTCTGGGGCAGCTCCTGAGGCAGCACGCGCCGATCCTGCAGCGTCCATAACCGCTCCAGAATGATGGCGGCGGCAGTAATCGAACACAGAATAATCGGCCACATCAGCGGGCCACCCGCCCGCACAATTTCCCACATCCAAGCGCCCCAAGCCGTTGACGACGGCGGCATCTTACAGGACCGACGAGGCCGCTCAAGGCGATACGTCACCAAGGTGATGTCGTTCATGAGCGACGCCGGGCAGCTTGCCGCTGCGGCGCGATGCAGGCCGCAATTGTGAGCTAATGTTTCTGCTACAGTCCGCCCCCAATACCATGCCGCGCAGACTATTAAAGCGCATTTGCCCGTCGCCAGGCTCCTTGGAGAGTCGCTGGTTCCTGCGCCTATTCGGTACGAGGATCGCCGATCCTCGCCTCTGGGGGCTTTGCCGCCGGGGGGTGACCGGTGCATTCGGGGTCGGCCTGGTCGTCTGCTTCATCCCCCTGCCGGTCCATCTGGTGGTGGCGACCCTGCTGGCCGTCACCCTGCGCCTCAATATTCCCGTGATCATCGGCACGGTATTGCTCATCAACCCGCTCACCATCGTGCCGGCGTACTACCTGGCCTACCGGGTGGGCGCTGCCCTGCTCAATATGCCCCCGGCGGGATTCTCATTCGAAATGAGCTGGGACTGGCTCCAGAACGGGCTGGGACCCATGTGGAAGCCTTTCCTGGTGGGCTGCCTGGTCTGTGGAGTGGTGGGCGGCGTGCTCGGCTACATGGGCCTGGAGCTGGTTTGGCGCTGGCGGGTAGCTACGAAGTACCGGGGCCGGCGCGAGACCTCCAACGCGTACTAGCGGAAGTCAGAGCCTCTCCGTCAGTCTGCCACCCTCGATCTCGTAGATTCGCTCCATGCGACCGGCGAGGCGCATGTCGTGGGTGACCACGACCAGGCTCGTGCCCCGCTCCCGGTTCAGCTCCAGCATCAGCTCGAACACACTCTCGGCATTGGCGCCATCCAGGTTGCCGGTCGGCTCGTCGGCGAGAATGATTTTCGGCTCCGTCACCAGCGCCCGAGCCACCGCGGCCCGCTGCCGCTCGCCTCCCGAGAGCTGGTACGGCCGATGCGTGAGCCGCCGTCCCAAACCCACGCGCTCGAGGATCTCACTGGCCTTGTCCTTAGCCTCGGCGACTCGAGTGCGCCTGACGAGGAGCGGCATCGCGACGTTCTCCAAAGCCGAGAACTCCGGCAGCAGGTGATGGAACTGGTACACGAATCCCAATGCCCGATTGCGCAACATGCCGCGCGCATCCTCGCGCAGCTCGTGTATGTCCTGCCCGTCGACAAACACGTGACCCGTCGTCGGGCGATCCAGACCGCCCAAGATCTGCAGCAACGTGGTCTTTCCGGAGCCTGAGGCCCCGACGATAGCTATACGCTCTCCGGCCGCGACAGCCAGCATCACCCCCTGCAGCACTTGGAGAGTCACGGGCCCCTGCGTAAAGCTCTTCTGCACCTCACGTGCTTCCAACACGGCATTTGTCATTCAATCTCACTCATGTCGAAGTGCCTCGGCAGGTGCCGTGCGAGAGGCGCGCCATGCAGGATAGATGGTTGCGATTGCGCACAGGAGAAAGGCTACCGTGCAAACACGCACGACATCCATCCCCTCCACATACGCCGGCAGGTCGCTCATGTAATAGACGCTGGCATCAAGAAACTGCGTCCCGAGCAACCGCTCGAGCCACGCTACCAGCGACTCCAGGTTGTGTGACAGAAGCGTGCCCAGAGCGGCGCCGAGCAATGTCCCGCCGAGGCCGATCATCACGCCCTGGATGGCAAAGGTCGCCAGGATGTTCGGTGGCCCCGCCCCCAGAGTGCGCAATATCGCGATATCCGTCTGCTTCTCCTTCACGATCATCACCAGCGTGGCCACGATGTTGAAGGCCGCCACCGCGACGATCATCAGCAGAATGACGAACAACATCGATTTCGTGAGCTCGATGGAGCGGAAGAAGTTGACGTGATTGCGCGTCCAGTCACTTACGTAGAATCCTCCGCCCAGGCTTTTCGCAAGCTGCACGACCGCGGTGGGAGCCTTCAGAGGATCCTGGAGGCTCAGCCGTATTCCAGTCACGCGATCTGCCAGACGGTACAACTTTGCCGCATCGGCGATGTGCACCAGGGCAAGGCCCCGGTCGAATTCGTACATGCCCGACTCGAAGATACCGGTCACGAGGAAGCGGCGCATGCGAGGCACCACACCGGTGGGGGTTGCCGTTCCTTCCGGGGCGATCAGAACGACCTGCCCGCCCACCTTCGCATGCAGCTCGCGGGCGAGCGCGCTACCGAGAATGATGTGATATTGACCTGCCTCGAGGTCCTCGAGCCTGCCTGCCTTGAGGCGCTGGGCAAGGCCTGTTGCCTTGCGCTCCTCGTCGGGTTGCACACCGCGTACGGTTGCACCGGCGACGTGGATCCCGTTGGCCAGCATCGATTGCTGCTCGATGTAGGGGACCGCCGCCTGCACTCCTGGTTGCCTGAGAGCCGACTGCTGCACGGCGCGCCAATCGCTCAAGGACCCCTCGATGCCGCTCAACGTCGCATGCGAGGTCACACTCAGGATCCGGCTGCGCAACTCACGCTCGAACCCGTTCATCACGGAGAGCACCGTGATCAGCGTTGCCACCCCGAGCATCAGGCCAAACACTGACATCAGCGCCACGAAGGAGACGAACCCGCGCCGATGTGTCGAGCGCAGGTAACGTGTCCCAATCAGCCACTCGTAGGGTGCGCCCCGCATTGCGCTACTCGTAGCGAAGTGCTTCGGCCGGGGCCGTGCGGGACGCCCGGATGGCCGGATATAGGGTTGCAACGCCAGTCAGCAACAACGCGGAAAGACTGATGAGGACCACGTTTGACCAGCGGACGTCGGAGGGGATATTCGGCATGTCATAGACGTCCGAATCGAAAATCTGGAAATGGAACGTCTGCTCGAGGAACGGGACGAGGGTGTCGATGTGCAGGGCGATGCTCAGTCCCACGGTCAAGCCCAACGCAACTCCCAGCCAGCCGATGACCAGTCCCTGTGTCATGAACACACCCATGATACGCCGCGGGGACGTGCCAAAAGTCCGCAGGATTGCGATGTCGGTGCGTTTGTCGGTCACGACCATGACGAGCATCGATACGATGTTGAAGGCCGCCACGGCGACGATCATCATCAGGATGAGCGACATCATGGTCTTCTCGATCTTGACGGCGCGAAAGTAGTTGGCGTTGTCCTGCGTCCAGTCGAAGAGCTCAAAGCCGCTCGGCAGGTTGGGACGCAAGCTGGCGGCAAGTGCGGGCGCTGACAGTGCGTCGCGAAATCGGATCCTCAGTCCCTCGCCGGTTCCGCCACCGGGCGTGAGGGCCCGCACATCGTCGATGTTGCCGAACAGGAGTATGCCCTGCTCCGCTCGGCCGACCTCGTATATGCCCGCAACTTTAAATTCCCGGAGCCTGGGAGAGGGAGCCCCATCGGCGGACACGGCAGGAATCAGCACGGTCAGTGAATCACCCACATCCAGTCCGAGTCGCTCCGCGATGACCTCCCCCACGATCACGCGATCCGCTCCGCGTACGAGATCAGCCAGCTTGCCCCGTACGAGGGAGCGGGCCACATCGGTAACGGTCGCTTCCGCCTTGGGATCGATGCCGCGAAGAATGATCGGGAGCATCTCGGGAGTACGAACCGCCAGTCCTTGTATCTCGACATATCGGGCGATGCCCTGGACCCCCTCCGCTGCACCGGCGACGCGCTGCACCGTCTGCCAATCGGACTCCGACGGGGGCGCCCCCTGCTCTGTCTCGGTGCGCGAGTCGACCACGCTCGGCACCACCCGTGCGTGACCACTGAACGAGACCAATTGGGTGCGCAGCTCGTTCTCGAGCCCGTTCATTACGGACAGGATGACGATCAGCGCCGCGACGCCCACGCAAACGCCGGCCAGCGATGCCCACGTGATGAAGGAGACGAAGAATTTGCGGGTTCTTGCGCGTACGTAGCGCAGACCCACGAACAGGGACAGGGGTTGAAACATCGTCGCGATTTAACCACAGTTGGCGCTCTGCATTGGACTCGCGTCACAGTATCAGTGCGCCGCGGCAGCCGCCGGCTTTGACAGATTTTGTCCGGTGCTATAGTCGCGCGTGGTTTATCAAGCGCTTCCGGTGCTACCCATGAAGACTCGAATTCTCATTGCACTGCTTTGCGGCTTCGCGGCCGGCGGCCCGTGCCTGGCCGAGACCCTGGTCGTAAACGATCAGCT
>Ga0307511_10002307_pt1 | contig 19914 bp, 18 predicted proteins | sample 13_EM_MG_FD_200266 | JGI IMG/M metagenome (GOLD analysis project Ga0307511, IMG submission 200266) | Populus trichocarpa ectomycorrhiza microbial communities from riparian zone in the Pacific Northwest, United States - 13_EM | ecosystem: Host-associated > Plants > Roots > Unclassified | place...
CCCCAAAGTAAATTCTCCTTTTCATTAGCAATCTACCCTTATTTTATTTGGTGCTTGAATGATATTGTAAGGTTTGAGAACACCAATAAGCGGGTGAAACTAACAATGGCGACCTTAATGACAGATTCTTATGTTTAATACCCCATACCTACTCCCTTCTAGAACTAATATACACAACTCCCCTTTACTTATTCATGATTTGCTGCGGAATCTGATTGGATATTTGAATGGTATCATATCTTGGAAAACGGGTTTGTTGTTCTACCACAAAAAACAAAGACCTTGTGGTAAACGAGAACGAATCGCAGCCTCAATACTGATAAACATTTGAATTTTGAGAGCGAACTACACGAGAACCACCTCGATCTAACTATATACCCATAACGAGTTTATCCCCAATATATGTGTCCACCCATTTGATCTTCCGATCTCCCCAGACGTGCATAACGCCAATAACTGCAAGAATACCATGCCTGAAATCACATCAAAGGACCTTAAAAATTCTTGCTCAAAAACGCTGCAACCCTCTCGTATCCCTCCTGGTACCCCTTCCTGTACGTCTCATCGTCCAACTTCGACCTCGCGGCCATCCAACCATGGAACATATCGGTCCTGGTCTCCACGATGGACCCCTCACGGACGATAGGGTTGGAGTGTGACTTAAGATTTTCCTCAAACTTGGCGACAGCCTCGGCCGACTCGTCTTTGGAGGCATAGAGGAAGTGGGGCTTGGTGAGGGCGAGGGAATCTGTAGGGTCGAGGGCAGCAGGGTGGATCTGGACAGAGGCGATGAAGGAGGGATTTTCGCCGGAGATGAGGGTAGCCATCTAGTGTGGAGAAAGGTTCATGTTAGTAAATTTTCAAGAGTACGCTCAATCAGCTTGAAATCTATCAAACGCTCATTTACCTTTCCTCCCCAGCAGTATCCAATAATCGCCCACTGCTCCACAGACTTGAACTCATCCTTCAATGCCCCATAGATCTGCCTGATAGCAGCCTTGTTCTTCCCAAAGTCGGCCTTAGTCGTCCAAAATGTCTGGAATTTCGCCTTCTTCTCATCATTGTCGAAGGGGTACATGCTGTGGTCGCATGGTTCACCCTCGAACAGATCGGGCATCACAACCAAGGCATCGAGTGCCTTAGCAAGGATGTCTGCACCTTGGAGGGTCTGTGGGAAGTATCCGAAGATATCGTAAATGGAGAAGACAGCCCTCTTGGCATCCTTTGAACCAGTGACGTCTGTTGCAATTGGGGGTGTTAGAAGCTTTCTTTACCAGCTACAGGGGGTGCATAGATGGGCAACGAACAGTTCTTGAAGCCGCCATAGGTCTCATAGGTTCCCTTCGGAGTGTAACTGACCTCGACGTTGACCTTTGGGGCGGTAGTGGGGCAACAGGTGTCAGACATTGTTGAAAGTGGAATTGGGTATAAGATTTAATATCTAAACCCTGGGAACCAGAATCGTCAGTCAGTTCCAGACGAGAAGACTCCAAACTTATTCTCACAGTGACGAGAAGCGAAGTATGTCTACTGTAATTGCGTAGCAGTGTTAGGATGCTGGAGATAAGATCTAGAGGAGGGATGAGCTTGCTTATGAATCCCGCTTTACGGCGGGGTCAACCATTAATTTACCGTTACTTAGCCCCTTCCTAAACCAGCAACCGGCTTTCCGGACCCCATCGTCAAAATATCGCCGCCCACCATCATGACCTCGGCAGATCCAGCAATCCTCGAAAATGCTAGATCTAGAGAAAACGGCCGGGCCGGTCGCCGGAGATCAGAATCTGCCTCCAGCAACTCCGGCTCCGGGCAGTATACGGTGCAACTTTTTAACCTCGTTAATATACTTCACCTTCTCAATTGTTCCAGACCGCGAATTTGGACTTCCAAACGGACCGACTGAATACGCCGATGGGGCAAGTTACGTCATAACGTCTATGTATAGGACTGTTCGCTCTGGAATGAACGAGATCTGGACTTTAACCAGACTAATCCAAAAATAGCGATACTCGACTACCAACAATATCCAGATAACTAGAGCCAGCAATGTTCTCTCGGAGGTACTAACGGCCGTCAACGCATCCAAAATACTCACCATATTCTCCCTCTAGAACCTGTGTATTCCATAGAACCCTCCACCAGATTTCAGGCTATTTCAATTGCAAACGTACACATTGGGCCCTTTCTTACCAATATATCCGATATGTCAAAAAAGACAACAGTAGTCTGGTTGGCATGGCAACAGACATCATAGTACAGTTCCTGGCAAACTTTCACCTCGAAACAAGCCCCGGATTGTCGGTGCTGAGACTACACCTTATATCTGAGATTATTCTCGTCTCTATCAGTAATATTCTATTCTTAGGGGAGCTCGCTGAAGCTTCTTTACCCCCAGTGCCCATTCAGCTGCAGTCAGCTTTTGTCACTCTGGGTCATTCTGGGGAACTACTATTCCATTGCCTACTAGAAGAATCGAAGCTGTGTCCCAAGGTAGACTACCTGCGGTGGAAGAATCATGCAGACCCAAATTTTATCGTAGTAGTACAGACTGAGGGTAACTACATAAGTACCAGGCCCTAGCACCCATAGTTAATGCTAAAGTAAGAGGAGAATATCGCTGCAGCTATAGCATTCCATGTTAAGATAATATGGATAATAAAGATATGATTGTAGATGGGGATCGAGTGTCTTGATTGATTGTGTGTTCTATTGGTGGTTTATACCGCCATATATATACATGGATCTATCCCATATGTGATCTTCGGGTTATCACGGTTCATGCCCATAGTGCATACATCATGTCCCAATATAATATAAGCTTCCTCGGCTCTCGGATAAGACCGGTAGAGTGTGTTTTCTTACATCCTCCCCTACTCTGCCGATCCCATCCACTCGGATTGCCATTTAGTAATGAAGCTCATTGGGGTGAGCTTAGTCAATATATCTGCCGGGTTGTCTTTGCCCGGGATAGTTTTCATACTCAGCCTGCCTGCCTGTAGCGTATATAGTGATATCTATGTTCTGTATTGCGGGTGCGCCGTAGGCATCGGGAGGTCTGGGACAGGTTGAAGGAGCCTTCGCTATCTATAGTCAAGGTTGGTTGGACCTGGGTGCCTATTTCTGCTAGAAATTGTTGTGCCCATGCTGCGTTTTGTGCTCCTTCACAGCTGGTTATATATTCAGCCTCCGTCAAAGATAAGGAGACTATGTCCTGACGTCGGTTATACCAGCCTATAGGTTGGTCTCCCAGCGTCATGAGGATGCCTGCCTGGGACCTAGCTCCCTCACCGCCATATAATGCATCTGCGTAGGCGTTTAGGTTCAGGTGGGTTTGTTTTCGTAGTGTAATGCCCAATGGCTTGGTTGTGGCTAGGTATTGTAGGATTTCTAGGGCTGCCGTGTAGTTGGACGTGGATAGTTTTGCAGCCCTTCGGCCCAGTTGGCTTGCATGGAATGATATGCCCGGTCTTGCCATTATCGCAATAAAAAGCAACCCCCCTCCTTCCTGATATAGGTTAGGGTTCAGAGGTAGCGAGTGTTTTGGGGGCACCTCTCTAAGGAGGTATTTATTGGTCATTGACTCTATAAGTGCCTGTTGTGGCATAGTAGCTTCAGTACCATCTTCGTTCCATTCCTAGGAGTTTTGTGGGCTTCATGTTGTACTACGTCTAAGGTAGCTTCATTGGGTTCTATCCCAACAAGGTCATCGACATGGGTTCCTAAGATGATGGTCCTATCTGTATTCGTGTAGGTCCCTTCATCTCCGACGTATTGGCGGAGTCCTATAATTGCCGGGATCTTCTCTAACGTCTTAAACCATTCACACCCTGATTGTTTCAACCAATATAGGGCTTTGTTCAGCTTCCAAAATCCTTTCTCGCCATCTTCGTTGATGTCAGATACATATATAGACATCGTGGTGTAGCAGAGCCTGCAGGTAGGCAGCTACTACATCCCACTGGCGGATGCTCCATTCCTTGTGCATAGCTAGGATCGGCAAGATTTTCAGAGTCTCTGGTCGCATCATTTGTGCTTAGGTCTTGTCGGAATCGTAATTTATTCCATCTTCCTGGGTAAAACCCCTGCCTACTTTCCTAGCTTTATATTTCTCGATCGATCCATCCAGTCGTCTTTTAATTACGTAGACCCATTTGGTGTCTACGACTCTGGTGACTTCTGGGATGTCGTCTTTCGAGATTTTTGTAAATACACCATATTTGTGTAGTTGATCCCTTTCCTTAATTCGAGCTGGTGCCCATTCGGCTGCATCTAGAGAATGCCGGGTCTAGTGATCAGCTGGGTGGCCGTGGTCACATTTTGTTTGTGTGTGTGTGTCAGAGCGCCGGGCTCATAACCTGTTAAGATAATATGGATAATAAAGATATGATTGTAAGATGGGGATCGAGTGTCTTGATTGATTGTCTGTTCTATCGGTGGTTTATACCGCCATATATATACATGGATCTATTCCACATGTGATCTTCGGGTTATGACGGTTCATGCCGATAATACATACATCATGTCCCAACATAACATAAGCTCCTGAGCCGTGATCTTCGGGATCCCCCATATGATACCCCATGATACATACATCATATCTCAACATAATATAAGCTTCCTCGGCTCTCGGATAAGATCGGTAGAGTGTTTTCTTACATTCCATAAGCAGACTACACGTTCTCGATATCTATAGATAAAAGGTATTCTCGACTTTCGTCTCAAAGTTCTGCCTAGGAATCTATCCACCGAAATTTCTCTCCCATTGAGCTTGGAGGACCTATAAGCAGTATTAATGATGGAGAGTGTATGCATTCGCGGGGTTGAGCATATATGTTCAATTTCAAGTTGCCTATGTTCCCTATTAATAAAAAAAGATCTTACAATGACGTGAATCCTCGAAATTCAAAGACTAATAGTATAAATACAACCATGTCAGTGGATAGTGGAGTCATGGAGATGGGCGCTCGGAATTGCAATCAGTGAATAAATATGCATAAATAAAGAGCCCATGAGGTATTCCTAGTTATAGTAAGGGTGATATCTACTCGACTCAGGGTAACGCTCTGCAAGGTACGCTCGCAACAAGTATCCACCACGCTATGCACCGCACCTCGGATGGGCATCGTAGTTTAAGGAAGATTAAAGCTATTAATTCATTACTCAATAATTCCTCCCGCAGTAACGGCTAGGTATTGTACATTATAAAGACTATCGTTATGGTTTTTCAAAATGGAAGACAAAAATCTACAAAATGTCAATCCCAGGAGAAACAATAAAAGGAAAGAGAAAAAGTATACAAAGAAATCAAGTAATCCCCCACGTTTTAAACCAACCTTCCCTTACCATGTCCAATAGCGAATTAACCTAATCTATAACATCTATCACGTCCGTCCAACCAGTGCAGGATTCGCTACTAACGAAGTAGTATTTCCCTACCTTTCCCATCTTGTCTGCACGTTTCTTCCAAGGCCTGAAGCTAGCAACCTATACTGTTCCTCGGCCTGGCCCAAAGGTCTCAATTCTCTCTCTACTTTGTTTGTCTCGACTGATGGAAATGTGCTGACGGTCAACTCTTCCACGAGCGGATTGCCTAATCTCAGAGATGTCTTTCTCTTTCCAAGCCGGGTATCCAGCCAAGCTATATGGCCAAAGAGGCAAGTTCTTGCTACTTTCAAGAACTTCCTCCATCTTTGGTGGTGCGGAAGAAGTCATGATGATTAGGTCATTTGCCAACTGACTGACGTATCCATTCATATCGAGATCATTCACATCGTGTCCAAATGGATTCTCAATTTCCCGGCCAATGGCGGCAATTCCCAAAATAATGTATGCAGCAACCATGGTACCAGGGATGGTAATCCAGCCTAGCTTAGGATAAAGCTGGAATGGAAGAACCTGAAACAGTAAAGTTAGTAAGAATTCTTTGTAACCTCACACATGATGCATACCATAGTATAAAGCCATGTAATTTGCGAGATTGCGATATTATAAGCAACCGGCAATGGCGTCTGAAGGACCCTTTCACATCCACCATAGGAATCGAGCATCAAAGCCATAGAATTGAAGACTTGAGTCTGCAGGACGGGTGCAGTCATCTGCCCACCCTTCATGAGAGAGCCAAGATAGGCAGATAGATAGTTCATGATCTCAAGAGGGAGATTTCCATGATGGATGCCAGCCTTCGCATACTGCTTCAGCTTCCTTCGTGGGTTGGATGTGAAGATAGGCAAGCCAAGATACTCGCCCCAAGTATCAAAACCCTTGTGCATTGTGTCGTTGTAAAGCGCAGCAGGAATATCTCCTTCATGGGCCTGCTTTGAGTAGGTGGAGAGATGGTTGATTAAAGGCCTCAAGTCGGCATAATCGTACTCGGGCTCATGACGAAGCTTGTGCTTTACTGATTGAGCAAAAGCAATAATGAGGTTGATGGCAGAACTGTAAATTGTCAGTATACCGAAATTCAACTTGAGAGCAGCATTCTCAATCCGGCAACTCACAGTTTCTTGAGCGCATCCTCCTTTCCTACTTGGCCTTCTCGCTCGTCTGCATGTATCCAGATAATTCGTGCAAGGTTTCGTGAATGCAAGACCATCTGGGTCCAGGATCTAGCACCTCGATTAGTACAATTCACCGCTGTTCGCTAACGGATACTTACTTTCTCCCCTCAGCATATCTTTCATAGGCTGTGGAGCTTCGAAAACTTAACGCCAAACCGACCACAAAACCCAACACTGTAAGTAGAACAGAATCCACACTCACTAGACTAGTGTTAGCTACTTAGTCTCACATAGCCAGGATGGAGCATAGACATACAATCTGCAACATATATACTAATAGCTGTAATGGCAGTGGCCCAACCTCCAATGAATAACAAAGGTATGACCAACTTTGGGAGAATACTCCCATGTAGCCTCAAGAACCACGGAAGCCTGGAATGTCTTGTTGGGTCACACGGCCCAGACTGAAGTCCAGCGTTAGTGACTTGGTGTCTATATGGATCTCCTGGGTAACCAAGGCGGACTTACGAAATAATCGTCAAAGTCGACCCCAGTCCGAACCCGTGGCCTGATTGTTTCTACTTTTTCCATATTTGTGAAACCGTTTTCGTCGACAGCATCCACCACCTCCACCTTGCGTTCCGGAGTAGGTGGTCGTGTTCCCCTAATGGTATCCGCATTAGAGCTACCATGGTCCGAAAGGCTGACAGCAGCAGACATTATGGCGAGGGGTATCGGTATATCCGTGTATGCCGTTTTAGTATGGCACTCAGTGTTTTGTGTTGGTGAGCAGTCCAAGCTATGCAAGCACGCTAGATTGACTGTAGAATTCAATTCTCTAAGCCGTAGAATTGTTGGAAACACACAATGGACAATGGAAGATGGTTGGGCAGCACCAAGAGACGGTCTTTCGAGATAACTTTATATACTTGAATTATGGGTGCCATTCTCCTCAGGAAACCAGGGCTACGACCCAGGAGGAGGGTTCAGAGGAGCCTCAATAAGCCAAAAGGAGTAAGGCAATATTAACAGAAGCCGAATTACAAATTTGGATCTATTGCGGCGTGGTAAGCGAGGCTGCAGAGTAAGCTCACTGGGAACCCCTAGTTAGTAGCCTCGCTAGATTACTTAAATGTACCCAGCTGTTAGCCATGTTATTTTTGAAACGCTGCAAGAAGAAGAAGTTGACTGCTTTGTATTGGGGGTGAGCTTGACCGTTGGGCTTTCAAGCTTGCATAAAACAGACCCCTGGCAACAATGCCAGACAGAAAGGAACGATTCTTGGATACAATTTTAGAACCAGACTACAATTAGGGTATAAACGTTGTGTTCCAGCCTTGCTAAAAAGCGCTTCGGAATACCCCAAGCCGCAGCCGGGTCAATGGCATTTGTAAAAACGAGTATTGTGGTGGCATTCAATTCTGAGTCCTTTGTGATGTGACGACCTTGACGACCCGTGCGACTCCAACAATAATGCATGCAGCCTGTCAGTGCAAAAACTAAGGCCATTCTTGGAACAGAACATTCTTAGAAAAGCTTGAACATGGGTGTAAAGACCGATTACTGAACACCGATATCATGCATGTCAGACCGACGTTCCGGGCTGTTTCGAGATTACCCCTGCGCAGGGGTAAAGTTGAAATTCGCGAGACTGGGCGCGCTTGACCAATGGAAGGGTATCCCAGACCTTGGTTTACAGACGTACTTGTTTGTGAGGGTCACTGTCTGTTGAAATTGTTAGCAAAGTAAATATTGGGCTTGGTGCCCTTCACGTTGGCGAATCTCAAGCTCGAAACGATTCCCACCCAAAAGCATCATCCTAATCAATCGCACCACCTGCTCGTAGGCTATGGTATACGCAATCTCTCAGGTCTTCATTGCCTAGTTCAAGTGCCCTGGCCTAAGGAGAGTCAAGATAATATATGGATATTGTGCCTTGGGTTTGCAATTGAAGTGGGAAAGCTCCAATAGGAGGTGTATATTTGGATCCAGCCCTGCAGACATCTGCAAGGTTCCGCAGAGAGATGGCAGATGATCAACGATGCCTGCAATTGCAACGTGCGAGCCATTCGAATGAGTTCATTCGCCAGTAAAAATAGTCGCTGCATGTTCCAGGCACCCGACCGACTGGTTCCGAGACAGGCCCCGCACCCCGTGATTTCAGTATATGCCAAGAGATTGTATTGAACTCAGGGTAATGGACAAATGCCAATTGACAACGTTATGTAATCCACATCACTTAAAGCTAATCAAGTTATGTAATCCAAATCAAGTTGCGCTACGCCGTCGTTGCTTAACTAGAACTAGCCGTCGCTATGGCAACCGGGAGCCTAATAAAAGTAAACCAACAAAAGAACCTTTCAACCCCTGGCATAGCAATAAACTAAATCCGCTCCCGTATCAACAACTCCCATCTCCTCTATCCACACAACACCCCAGATAGCAGCCATCTCAACCCCAGCCCCATTCGTCATCGTGCTCTATCATCCGAAAAGCAAATATACCCTTGTGGCTCTGAATCTCAACACACCAACTGGGTATCTTCCCAATTGCAAGCGCCAATCAGAGGCCGAAGAGACTGTCGCTACAGAACACAAACAGCAAACATGGCAGATGAAGAGCCACGACGATATCAGACGCGAGCAAGGACCAAGGTAGTAGACGACTATGTATCGACAAAGTCAGTACCACTCAGGCCTCCCGGACCAGCGAGGGCTTTACGCAATACCACCACTACCTCAAAATCTGTTGAGATTACTCTTAAAGCCAAACCAAACACAGCAACAATGCCAACAGCAGCAGCAGTACGGCCCACACGAAAGGCAACAGCCGGAGGGGGAGCAGCAGCTACAAAGAAGGAGACAACAGAGAAAGTACCTAGAGTTACCGGGATCCCTGTACCTGTACGAGCCCGATCAACAAGGTCCGCCAAAGCAACTGTGGCCAAACCACCAAAACCGGATGCGGATGGAAGCGAAGCAAAGGGGCAGAACGCTCCAAGAAGACGAGCAGCAGCAGGTACAGGTGGTAGAGGAGGGAAGAAAAAGGCATTCAATGAGGACAAAGAAAACCAAGGCCCAGCATCAGAGATGGAAGCGGAGTTGAAGCAGCAAGAAATGGCAGCAGAGCCACAGCCCAGCAATCCGCTCACTGTACAACCTATTCGGAAAACTGCTTCGGGTTCTATGGCTTCCCCTACCAAGAATGTTATCCGACCTATAGCTAGCTTGAAACCTGCAAAGAACCCCGAAGCATTGCTATTTTCACCTCCGAAGCGACTGAACCAGCCACCATGCATATCTCCGGATTCTGCAGATGAGCTAGATTGTCCTGTCTCCGTAGGTTTACAGCCTCAGGCAAGACGTCCAAACAACCCCGTAAGACTTCAACCGCCGGAGCAGGTGAATTTGCTTGCTAGCCCACCGAGAAGGATTGCCTCACAACGACCCAAGGCTGATAGGCAACTCCCGGCAATGGTGTTGACTTTTGATCAACCAGCCATGTTGATGCAGTCCCCAGCGAAACGAGGGTCAGCATTGAATCGAATTCCCGCACGCGGTGCACCGGGGAAGCAGCTTGCCATGCCTCCAAAGATGGACTTGTTAGCTTCCCCACCGAAAAGGCCAGCAAAGAAACCAGTGAATGAAGCGGAGGTGGAAAAAGAGGTTGATGAGCTATCCTTGGATACATATAAAATCGAAAATTCACCCCGGCGACCGATGCTGAAGAAGGGACTGGGATTTGTGCCATTGGAGAAAGAGACCAAAAAGTGTGAGGAGGAGGATTTGTTTGTGTCGAAGAAGGAATGGGCACTGGTACCAAGTCCTGTGAAGACAGATGCTGAAGGGGACGTGGAAATGATGGATGTTGATACCGATATGGAAGATGCTCTTGCCAGTCCCTGCCCTGTTGGTCATACACAGTCACAGAGTTTTGGTTTATTCTCAGAAAATGATGGCTGGAATATTAGTCCTACAGCTGAACGCGCGGTTACCCCGCTAGTGACAGGATTGGAGGATTTGAGTATGGGATTGAAGGGGTCGAGGAAGAGCTTATTCCCCAAGGGAAAGGAGCGGTCCGTAGCTCTGGAGGACTCGGCACAGTTGGATTTACGGGACGGCAATGAAGAGAATGTGGCGATGGGGGGTATGGGTATACCCATTGACCCGATGTTGTTGGAGGAGGATTTTACCGAACGGAGAGCGCCCTCAAAGGTACCAGTGGGGCTCGGGGATCATAAGCGTAGTCGCCATTCCAAGAGTAACGTCCTCGCCGGTGCAGTCGTCTACGTAGATGTTAACAACGCCGACGGGAGCACATTCGTAGAGATGCTCCAAAGAATGGGCGCAAAGACGGTGAAACAATGGTCCTGGAATCCTGCAGCAGATAATGGCGGAGCGGGGAAAATTGGAATTACGCATGTGGTATTCAAGGGTGGGAGCTCCGAAACACTACAGAAGGTTAAGAAGAGCAAGGGCGTTGTATTGTGCGTGGGGCCAGGGTGGGTTATGGAATGTGCAAATCAACAAACGTGGATTGATGAGGGGCTGTTTTCGGTAGATTTGGATAATGGGGAGAGGAGAGGGCATAGTAGAGTAAGTTACTATTTCCTGGAGGCATCATATTTTGGAAGCGGTTTTTGCTGAATTTTACATGCTGACGGAATTACAGCGGAGGAGCTCAATGGAGCGAAAGGTACCGGCACAGGGCAACTCTTCTCGAAGCCCATCCTCATCTAGACAGTTCCAGGTTGCTGTCGATGGTGAACCAAACCCTACACAACAAGGAGGTGGAGGTGGATTATTCAGCATGCAGGCATCATCTGCTGCCCCTCAAGTGAATCGATTGGGATTTTACGTGGGTGGGGATACAGGCCAGCCAGTGGGGTTAATGGAAAAGTTGATGCTAGTGAGACGGAAGAGTCTCAAGTACGCGCCAAAAGTCGGGAGTCCCTTGGGCAAGAACTGCCAATGGGCAGACTATTAGAGATGAGAATGAGACGAGATGTAATATGAAAAGGCCTGGGAATGATTCTGGAGGAATAGGATAGTCGGAGTGTCCCTGAGAAGGAGGAATGATACTTATGTTACGGTGGGTGTCGGTGGAGTTCTACAATTTGCTATTTGCTATTTCTTTGCTCCCATCCTTTTATTGCACCGCTTTTCTGTGTCACTACACTTTTCACTGCACGAGTTACCAAGACACTTGCTTGGACTTGTTTATTACTTTACCATAGGGCGTCAGTAGCTGTTCAGCGTAGATTTTTGCTACTTTCTGTTGACAGATGCTGCTCCTGGGCAGTGGGTTGTAATCGTTTGGCTGCTGGCTTTTATGATATCTTTGATGGTTTATCCATGGACGATATAGAGTGGGGTCGTGGTGCGGGTATATGTATATTAGGCAACTGTCGGAGATGAGATTAATGGAAGACTAAGTGTAAACACTCAACAGGACAAAACACAATATGCGTGTTGAAGCTACCTACCCTGTTAGAGTAGCGAGGATTCATATACTACCATGTAGTAGGAATATTATGCATGTGTATGGAGGCCCCTAACAGACATAAAGGCACTTTAATTTGAGCCAGGGTATGCACCCATCAAAACATTCATAGAGCGTACCCGTGGCACCGAGAACAGCATAGAGACCGTTTGTATAGCCTAGATGACTCAGGTGCAATTAGATACCTAGGTGCTACGCGTAGGTGTGTAGAGGCATGAAAAAAGTTCCTTGCTTGACTAGAAAGTACCCCACCTACCACAGGTCAGTGGTATAAAGCCCGGGCTTCCAACCGAAGAAGTTTTGCATCATTGAGATCAATAATATTTGTAAATAACCCACAATCGTCAATACGGTCTTCGTTACCCTGAGCTTTGACTCAGATCTGCAATGTTGTCCGCGCATATGTATAGGCTTGGCGCCCGAGCCCACATCCAACTGCCGCATGACTGGCTGCATCCCCCCGTCGATTTAATCTGGCTGCGGGGTTTCCTTCGGGGCTGCATGCATATGCGCAGTGGCAGTAAGTGTCACAAAATTAATGGAAGCCAAAGTCAGGCCACCAACGGCCCGGCACTCAATGATCAAGGCAACCAAGCCATAAAACGTATGCAAGTTGCCGTTTTGCCCTATATCTTTGCTATACGTTCTGCCGCTGGAGCTATTGACCTGAATTGTGGTTGTTGCAGATAGGTTCAGTCGATTCGAACAAGACCTTTCCCCACACCACTTCATAGTTCAGCGGCCCAGCTGGGCCTGACATCGATGGAGGCCCAAACAGATAAATCAGCAGCGGGCACCTCTAATTCGGGCTCAAGCCGACGTGAAAGCCAAGCCCCAGGATCGGCGCGGGCGCCCAATCTCGCAGAGCCAAAGAAAACAAAGAAAGCTAATAATTTAGACGGGCGGCAGGGGCAAAATCAGGGGGAGACAACTGGCGAAAGTTCGCTCACCTTTAGTGGTCAAGGGTCTACCGACGGCCAGAGACTCAGAAGTTCTGCAAAATCCAGACCTAGCGTGGAGCAGCAAGACGAATCACGTGCACAACTTGTTGTCGATCAGGAATCCGGGCCTCAGCTTCGAGCGCTTGATCTTTCGAGTATGAGTATAGGCTCGGGTATCAGGGACATATATACCCTGGCCATGACCTACCCTGACGCTACCAAACCAAGAGCACCAGAAGGAGTGTACAGATTAGGAAACTCCGTTGTATCTATCGTGACTACCCCGAGGCCCACAGCCTCCACGACAGAAGATGAGATTCTTGGACGGCGTGAGTTGGACAAGGAGAGACAAACCCAATTGGAGAGAGCTCTAGTCGAGCAGCAAGAGGAGATATGGAAGATGAGGGCGAGAAACGAAGCACAGATGGTGGGAGTAACGAGACAGATGGAAGCACTCACGGTGAGGGCAGAATCCAGAGCAGTCGTAATGGAGAGGGTTACAGCAAGAATGGGCAGGGTACAAGCAACGGGGGCTGCAGAAAGGGAGGCAATGATTGCACAAGACAGGATAATTGCAAGCTTGAGTGCTGAAGTCCAGGGACCGTCAACGGCGCCGCGGCGCCGGCCTAGTCTGGTTGCACAACCCAGCACGAGTGCAGCACGGCCACCCGTGCAGCCCCAATTACCACCTACCGTAGTGCCATCAGCTTCCAGTAATTCTACCGATTCCTTAATACCACACGGTAAAAATAAGTGGGAAAAGAAGAACAAGAAGCCTGAAGGCAAGACCCAAAGCACCACTCAAACAGCCCCACCGAAACCCAAGGTCAACAAACACGTGAGTAAATGCCCACGCTCGGTTGCATGCCTCAATGCCACTTGTGGTTTGTGGTCGATGCCGTTGACAAGTATCTACGTTGACACCAAGCTGCACTTTGAAGGAAAGCTCAAAGTTCCGATCTCAAAACCTAGCGAACCTCACACTTCGAGCGCCTGGACTCATTAGGCCTCCTGCACTGATGACTCCCATAGAACCCAGGCCTGTTGGCGTGGGTATGCTTCAAAGCCTTGGGGCGTTTGTGCATCCCCTTGCTCAACTCCGGGCCTACGGTTACACTACAAGCAACCCAACCGCAGAGGAAATACAAGCTGCCTTAGCGAAGCCACACGAGAATGCAATCTGCAAGAGATGTGAAAGTGGGTTACCCTGAAGTACTCACAATTAGGAATAGTCTTTAACATGTGCCTCCCCTCTTGTAGAACCTTTTGTATACAAGGATATCAGTTGGGACAAAATCTCGGAAGATGACTGTGTGCACCACCCTGGGAAGTGCTCGATAGTAGTTAACGGCAAGGTAAAACAGAGATCGGTGCTTCCTCCGCGAGGTACCTACAAGCTAACTGTGACATGCTCCAGAAATTGGCAAACGGAAAGCCGATGAAAGTTTGGAGTTGTTGCTATAAACGAGGATTTGCACCAGGCTGCACTACGGGCACTACGCACGTCTTGGAAATGGAGGATGCTGGCAGACTCGCGGACCTTTGTCCCTTTAGAGCAACCCCTTCTCCAGCAAGCTCAGTTGATAATGTGACCAAGATTGTAGGTGGCGAGGAGTAACTTGGCACGTTGTTTATTGGCTAACATAACTGACTACGTAGCAAAAAATAATCGCTCTGGATTGCGAGATGAGCTATACAAAACACGGCCTCGCTCTCTCCAGAATGTCAGTTCTCTCTTTCCCAGATTGCAGGGTTCTAGAAGATACCTTCATCCGGGACCCATACCCTAGTGTCCGCTTTTTGGATTACAATACTCGATATTCAGGTGTTACCCATGAGAGCCTCTACCCTGATGACCCTGAAAACAATCCACCTGTCCTTGAGGGCATTACTGCAGCAAGAAGCAAGCTCTGGGAATACTGTGATGAGAACACTATCATCATTGGCCATGGGCTCGACCATGACCTAAAGTGCCTCAGGATGCTGCACCCTAAGATTATTGATACTGCTATCCTGTTCAGCAAAGTAGAGGGACAGAAATTCGGGCTGAAGAAGCTGGCTGAAGTGGAATTGAAGTGGAGTATTCAAGAAGATGTGGGGGAAACAACTGGACATGATAGTGTGGAGGATTGCAGAACGTGCATTGAGTTGGTTTTGAAGTATCTGCAGAGACCAGCGGTTGCCGTGGAAAGTGCTGCGAGTGAAATCCCTGATTAGATGGATCACGTTGCGTCGAGTTGGTGGTAGGTATACCTATGCAGTCAATTAATTCGTCGGAGTAGAAGGCAAATGATTTGGTCACTATGTTTTTACCCTTATGTTCAGTGTTCTGGGCCTGATACTTGATACCGTTCTAGCAAGTACAATCTCATTGATAGATCTTTATAGAAAGATAGTAATCCATATTCAAGTACCATATATACAAGGTATTAATTTACAAGGATTGAATCTAACCGTCACTGATTTAAGATTTTCTTTAGCATTATGTTTGCCGCAACTATGTACAAGAATTTGCAGGGTTATTATGTTATATGTTCTTGCGCCAATGCACAGGGGGAAACGCACCCGCTGCCCAAATATCCTCGCCATGGGGTAGCATATTTGTTTGCGAACTAGATATTAATGATTCTACTAGGACATGGGTCTCTTCTAGCTCCAACTAGGGAAATAATCCAGTACAAGTTACATTCGCAACTTGAAGGCTTCATGGCCTAAGGGGCCATATCGGTCCACAGTAATTGTCCGCTGGGCTTGTGGAGTATACGAGGCGAATATGCAGCTTTAACTGGCGCTAACAATCTCTTTTTGCTTGTACCCGCGTAAGTATGTACTTGGAGTAGTTTTCTAAAGTATAGATTAAACCACCAGAAGCAGCGCAGGTCTATATGGATTTTTTGTAGTCCTATCTTGCAGGCCTGTGCCCATAAGTACCAAGCATATATCCGACTTCCCTTTTGTAATACAAATGAACAAAAAAACTCCATTCCAAAAAAACTACAACAAATTAGACATTCCTGCTACCCGCCCTGCGAGTAGAGGTAATGGCTAAAAGTGAGTATTTTTCCCTCGACACTTTTCTTTTGCTGCCACCAGCTAACGGTGGAACGGCCCTTTGGATCACTCCGGAATTCGAACCCGAGTCCTCTGATGGCATGGCAAGTCAATGTAGTCAACTCCCTGAGCCGACCACCAACTGCACCTTTCAAGGCTTGGGTTAAAAGGATAAGGACGGGTTTGATACTTACCCCGATAGGGATGAACTCCCGCTTATTCGGACGTGCATCGAGACTGGCTGCATGTGCATAACACAACTCCAGGTCGAAGTCCTGACTCGATACGCGTACGAGACAACACCCAATATTATAATGTACCTATCTAGATGCCAGCCAGGCTATGCACCTAGAGTTAGACCTATAGGCAGCCAGGAAACCGTCCACCGGCCCATCTGCCAACGGTACATGGCTAGGCAAGTACTTAGCCTACACCACAGGCCGTTTGCTAACTTGAAGTCCAGCATCTAGAATACTTTGCACACGCAGCCGTCTCCAAAAAAACGACGAAAATGACACTGTTACCTAGTCTCGACTATAGTTACCCTCAGCTGGCGCTCAATCTACACACAGCCGCCTTCTTGGCAACGTTTCAACCTGGGGCGTGGTGCGGGGAAAGACCTGTCCTGGCGAAGAAGCAAGCTGTCTTAAGTGCCGGAAGTCAAGCTGTACCCTACTCTACTCTACTCTACTCTACTCTACTTTGCCATAACTCAGCCACGTCGTGAATTTGCAATTCGTCCTATCACGACCCTTCGAGTACTTCAACCACTGGAATGGCCCTGAGCAAGATCCTGGCTCACGTCGACTCCGGCTGATTGGCTAGGCGGGCTTCGTCCGTAGCCCCTGCAGCTGCCTCCCGGTAAACGTAAACGTCAAGACCCCGAAAGTACCACCACTCAAATTCCAAAAATACCGTCCGCACCTCGGTGCTGCGTTTGCTGACACCCATGCACCCATGTCAGTGAACCAAGTCGCTCGCTGCAGCATCGGCCGCGAATGCATCCCTCACAGCACTTTTGTCTTTTGTTCTACTTGAACTCCATGATCTGCTTCTAGATCTTCGTTCTTTCTCTCTCCGACTGATTCGATTTTGTCGGAAGCCAGTGCAGATTGCCGATCAGGAAACAGCCGCAGGTCAAAAAGCAGCAGGACTTTCGCTTGTTATATAATCGGGGTTTCTGCGACAGTCTCGAGCCGGTGTGTGAGCTTTCCGGTGCCAGTCAATTTAGAGTCCTTCCATCCAATAACTGCTTAATTGAAGGATTCTCCTGAGCGAGTCAGTTTTCGGTCACCTAAGGGTGTCGTCTCTTCAGCCAGTGCGACATTTGCCCCCACCCTTCAGTTGGGCTGAAGACAACTTCCCAGTACCCCACCTCACCATTTGCGACCAAATAATCCCCCTTGGGAATTGAAGTCTGGCGGGCTACAGTTCTCGCTAGATTCTTTGTCTTTTACGGTTTTCGAGTAGGCAAGATCACGATGCGGCGACCCCTAGAACGGGGTGATCTCACACGGAAGCACGCACAAACGGGTCCCCCACAAAACAGCCATGTTCCACCGGACGGCAACGAGCCAATAGACACTGCACAAGTGGACAGCCAGAACCAGACAACAAGGACCGCTGTGATTGTCGGTGTCCTGTCTTCTTCCTTATTCTCATACCCAAAAGCCGCCGACTAACGTTTCCTACCCAAATAGGGCATTGCCATCTTATGCAGCTTGGTGGTATTTTTTCTCGTCACATACTTTCTTTTCCGATATTTTCGCAAGACTTATGCCGAGCCGCCACCATGGCTTCCTAAATTTCTGAAAAACCGTTGGAAGAAATGGCCCTCAGCCCCTACTGCCTCCACAGCCTACTCCCGAGCCCAACACGAAGATACCGATGGGCCTCCTCAGCCTGGGGTTGATAGGACAACATCAGTCCGGTCAATTATGACGCTACCGGAATACCGGGCCATTGCCAACCCCGACAAGGAAAGAACAATTGCTCGCGAAGGAGAACGCGGAGGAATGGATGTCGTTATTGAATTTCCAGAGACACAGGATGAGGAAGAGGCACGGAGGGAGCAACACATGCAAACACTATACGAGATTCGATTGGCCCGTACTGCCGATAGAGAGGAGCGACGTGCTCGCCGCGAGGCACGACGGAGAGGGGAACGAGTGCCGTCTAATATCAGTGCAAGACTACGCACCCCATCCGGTTCTGCCCCACAAACCCTGGGAGGAGGAGTATCTTCACTTCTTAATGTTGAGGCAGGAGATTCACCTCGGTCAAGTACCCCGGCTATATCCTCTCGCGTACAGGACGTCCTTGCATCTCGCTCCGCTAGCACTCTTGCTGCACTAATTGCCGAGCCTGAAGCACGACTGCCGCAAGTTACTTATGCCGACATTGGAGTCGCCCGCCCTGATGGATCCCGCGTTCGTGGGAGCTCAGTGGGCTCAGATCAGCGAGTTTTACTTGGTGATGCAGCTACAATGGGTAACTCTCATAGTCGCCAAAGCAGCTCCGGCAGCATCAATACTATCCCCTATAACCACGGCCATGCGAGATCAGCTTCTGCCTTGTCGAGTACGACGTATGCTACGGCGTACCCGAACGCCTCCACACCTTCCATTGCCAGGACAACACGGCGGGGAAGCAGCGATTCTTTCCAGTCTGTACAGTTGCATGGCCACAGGAGACAGAGCTCGGATTTAACTGATATGAGGGATCCACCGGAGTATGATAGATTGCAATTTGAGGAAGCTCCACCATATGAGAGTCCGGTGGGAACGAGGTTGGAACTACCTCCATTGACGCCTGCGGCGACACGGAGGAGCTCCCTCGGACCTACTGGGGACTTAACGAGCCCCAATACAGTAGCAGGAGGACAAGGGTACCCTACGCCATATGGGAATGGGGGCATATGATGATTTGGATGATTTTTGTTGGCTTATGACGTGATGGTTTTCTATACATCGTTTTTGTTTTTTTCCCAAAGGGAAATATGATTGAGGGCGTATATCCTTCTGGAACATGATGGTGCACAGTTGTGTGCATGGTGAAATGTTTCCAAGTTGTTTGAGTTTCTCTTCTCATCCTTCTCATCTTTCTCATCTTTTCCTTTCATACTTGGGGTGGTGGGACTGTGGAATTCTAATGTAAACACAAACGGCGTTTGTCATGATTATCTGTCTCTAATGGCTGTATTTTCTCATCTCTAGGTTAAACATGAAGATCTTGGAGTATCGTTTTGCTCTATAATGTTGTGCGATTTGTGTGATATCCATTGCGGAGTGGAGGGTAAGGGAATAAACTATGGTTAGAGGGTAATGTGGGTATGGCGTGTATACCGTGAGGAGACTCGTTTACATGGGTTCTGTGCTATGTGGTGATACGTGGACTTGATATGTATGACAACTATTCCTCTCTGCCTTTGGTAAAAGGATGTGATTGGGCCTAGGAGTATCATGGGAAGCGCAGCTCTATCTAGGTGAAGTAGCTTCAATTGTGTGGGGTACATTACCCTGAATTAATTACAACTTGTATATGGAAATGTTGCCCTGAAGATTATGTTAAGATGATCCGAGCATTGAAGTGCGCCACTGTAACTGGTCCAGTGGAGCGTGACAATGGTAATCACAACAGAAAGCTAATGGGGGGAAGGATAAGGATATCTACAATTTCTCGGTAGGCAATAAAATTGTTATATTGGAATTTGATAACTAAAACACGAAAAAATTCCCTAGCACGTTGAGCTATTCACCTGGGCGAGAGATCCCCTGAGCAGGACTAATTTACTCTGATAACACCCGAGTGTGCCCTAATCTAGACAAAATCATTCCCTAATCGAATGCAACCCCCCCCAAGGCTTGGCGCGCGCGGCAGAGTCAATGGCTGGTTCTAAGATCTGATAAGCCAGGCCTGGTTGA
>Ga0307511_10002308_pt1 | contig 19909 bp, 27 predicted proteins | sample 13_EM_MG_FD_200266 | JGI IMG/M metagenome (GOLD analysis project Ga0307511, IMG submission 200266) | Populus trichocarpa ectomycorrhiza microbial communities from riparian zone in the Pacific Northwest, United States - 13_EM | ecosystem: Host-associated > Plants > Roots > Unclassified | place...
AATTTCCTGCCCCCCTGCAGCAGTTCCTGGGGTTGTGTAACCTAGTTTCATGGTCTCTTGGTGTTTCTTGTGGCTCTTGGTGTTTCCTGTGGCTCTTGTTGTTTCCTGTGGCTCTTGTTGTTTCCTGTGGCTCTTGTTGTTTCCTGTGGCTCTTGCTGTTTCCTGTGGCTCTTGCTTTTCTTGTGGCTCTTGTTGTTTCTGTCTGTACATGTTACATATTTCAGCATGTTTGTCAGTATGATCTCTGTGGTCTTCAACCCATGTATGTAGTGCCAGGAAAAAGAGGTCAACCTTATAAATCCCTGTTTAGACACATGAGTCAATGTTGAATCATCAAGAAGATATAGATAGTAGGTGTACCATAAAATATACTGTGCTACCAAATGCCTGACAGCACATTATGAGGCCTAACCAAGGCCAAGTTCTGCCTTGGAAATGTTCAAAAATGTTCAAACCCTCAACCACAATTCTGCCTTTGTTCTTAATTGTATCATGCAAGCAATCTTGACTCCCCATATTCTGGGTATCCCAGAACAAGGAGCTTTTGACTTAGGTGGCCCCAGCTCAGACCACGAATGGGTCAAGTAGGCTGATTCGCACCTCGATGTACAGGACATTCTTTCTCTCCCAATTTTCACAGAAAACTGATAATAAGAAAACATAGGACACAAGCCAAGGCGAGGCCTACCGAAGACTATCGCTACCGGAGAAGGAACTTCGGGCCCAACCTGGGGAGTTTGCACACTATCAATGGAAGAAACCGGGATATGTGAAAACGAAAACAACGGAGTCGCTACAGGGAGGTATAATATAAACGAACAAACAATCGCGGAGGGGGCAGTGATTGAGCTCGATCATATCGTATGAAGGGGAATAAGAGTAGGCGCGGCGTCAATCCACAAAGCCAAGACGCATAAAAAGGAACGAAAAGGGTCGTAAAGGGGTAAGGGATACAAATCCAGCATCGCGTAGGTACCAAGAGAGGGCGCACGGGAGAAAGGACTGGGTGGAATTACCAAGAGAGAGGAGGGCGAGGGATAGAGGGTGGAACAGAGTCTCCAGTGATGAGATGATGGGATAAATGGGAGATTAAGAAGCATGCCGAGAAACAGTCGTCGGAAGAGTAGAGATTGAGGGGGAGGATCGGAGCCACTCGGAATGCCAGAACGTCGGTTCAAGACCACCAACACGACGCCGAAGGGGGTTAGTGACCAAACAACCTGAAGATAAGGTATGTCACAGATCCAAAGAATCTGACCGCAGAAAGGCCAGCCCTGCAGACGGCCGTGTTAGCGTCTGCGGGGAACACGTGGAACGCAGGATCTTACAGAGCGTAGAAAAGGAAGGTCAAGTAAGGGTTGAACTTGCTCCCCCTCGTACCCTCCACGTTGCTGTTAATCCAATCCAAGAAGGCCGTACTTGTGAACGCGGTGATCATGATCATGTTCGTTCCAACCCAAGCCAGGACAACGTTCGTCCTGGCATCCCGGTCGCTGTCAGCCTGCTTCGTGGCAGCATCCCGGGATTCTTTCTGGGGTGGGGGAGGGTGCTTTAGGGAGCTCTTGGAAGCGGTCCAGAGTGCATCGACGTCTTCCTGCATGCTCGGCAGGTCAACAGCCATCATCTCCTTACCATCCTTCCCTTGCACTTTCGTGGCACCGCCGAGATCCTTGGTGGAACCGTTGTCACCCTTGGTACCCCACGTAACATCGTGCAAGTTGCACATAGCGTACATCATCAGGATGTTGACGTCTGTGATACTGGGTTCAACGGTGGTTGGGAGGCAAATGGAATAGACTCACAAGAGGGCAGCAAGAACATGTACTGGATGAAGGACGTGAACATGTGGTAGGGCTCTAAGTGAAGGAAGGAGCCGAAGAAGTACAGCCCATAGGTAGCGAGCACTGAGATGGCGATATTCCTGAAGGTTTCATTGTCCCGAATTAACCTAGCAAGGCGTCAGCAAGATGGATCGTGCTATTCAGCGTGACACGGGTCGTACTCGGGGAAATTCTTCCATCCGTCTATTGTGTGCGGCACAGCGAGATAGACAGTGTAGCCCGCACACCAAAGGGTGATGATGTTGCACAGTCCGAATAGAACCATCGAAATTGAGTACGTCCATTTAGATCCTTGTGGTCGATTTCCGAGGGAACAAACGAGGACGACGAAAATAACACCGATGTACAGTTTGAGGAAGACTTCGAAGACGATCTTACCGGCGCCTCTGGACAGGAAGTTGAAAGCGTCATTGGTGCCCTCCGCTGTGGCAGATTCGACAAGCTGTTGTAGGTCATCAGGGGGACTAATCAACCCGATGAGAAGTGGCACGTACGAAGAAGAAAGCCAGGTAAAAGTTTGCCAAACTTGTCCAGGTAAAGATGAGTTGGATCGCGTTGTAAATAAACTCGAACTGTAGTGCAAGCTTCCTGAAGAATCCTTGCCCGCTCGTCCAAATTCGGAACCAGAAGACTGTAGCGTGGATGCTGGCGAACAGCGAGCCGTTAAGCCATCTCCTCCTCTGGGAAATGAACTCTGGGACGGTGGTGGGAACGTCGGTGGAGGCCTTGGCAGACTTGACGTATTTGAGAGTCCACGCCTCCTTCTTTTTCGTCACGATTTCGAAACAAAGGATTCGATCTTCAGCGAGGTACATGTTCCTCTCAAACAAGCCCGCATCCGTGGTTCCTCCATGCATTGCCTCGCCCTTGAAGTAACTGGCAAGGGGCCCCCGGCCATTGGGACCGTTCAACAAGGCCCTGTATCGGTAGGCGCTAAATGCTCCGGGAAGGACGGAAATGTAACCGAAGACACTCTGGTTTGTGGGAGGGATATGCAGTGTCAGTTGGTCGGAATCAGGTAGTAGCAGGATGATCGGCGGACCGCGCACCTCCAAGGGTTTGTCCAAGATATTGGACATCTTGTACTCGAAGTTCTGAGACGCAGCGAGAGGACTTGTGAGGAGGAGGTTGCACGCGCGCCCAGTGTCCACGCATATCCTGGATGGGGTGGTATCAGAAGCCGAAACACTCCTGTTCGAACGGAGGGACACGCACTCTCCGCATGCTCCTCCAACGTGAGCGTGCTTGTCAAAACCTGAAGGACAACCCCTCAGTCGCGGTGTTGCTGGTAAAGAGTAGCCACGTACACTTCCACAACTCGTAGATAGATGTGCTCGTCGGTTTAGTTCCAACATCGAGCAAGATACAAACTGGTTATGCGCTGTGATTGGTGATATCAGGAACAAGGGTAAAGGGAGTAACTGACCTTCGGGTTTGATCAATGGACCGAACGCATTGAAAAACCACCGATGGCTGTTCAGTTTCTTCTTGTTCTGTTCTTTGAGACAAAAAATAATCTGAACGGGGCAGGAGTGCATCGCGGTCTCTCCCGTGTCGGTACAAATGACACTGGAGGTGTACTCGAAGATGTGCGCGGTAACCGCCTTGCCGTTGATGGTGTCTTTGGCGATGCCTTCTTGGTAGCAACCCATCTGCGTGGTACATCAGATGCTGATATGAGAGGGCGAGTGTTTTTTTAGGCGTACAAGATTCAGGACCTGCAGGGTCCGTTTATTCACTTTGCTCCGGCCGTCAGAAACGACACAAACGACGACTTTCTTCCAGCCATCTGCACCCCACGTTTTGGACCGGTCGCGACTGCAGAGGTGAGCGACGTTCTTGAGAACTCTGCGGTCGGGTATCAGCATCAATTCGGGTAAGTGGGTGGGACTCGGCAACGCACGAGTTCATGGTTCGACAGAACAGGACCTCGTCTTCGTTGTACATAGTCATGACAATGAACAGTTCTGTGTGTCTGCCATAGAGGTAAGGTCGGAGGCTGTACTTGGAACGCATAAAATCGTCGGGGTCGCAGGTTGCAGCAGTGTAGCGCATCTTCGTCATTTCTTCGACGTTGTCCATGCCCTTTGGAACGATATGGGAGGGGACCTTGACGTCGAGCACAAGGTTGCCGTTCTGGAGTTCAACATGCCTGACGGACCGGCGCTTCATAAGCTTATCCCGGGCAACGGAGTAACCGGTGCTCATGGTAGGGGAAGGCATTAGAGGTCTGAGACCCGGGGACGGGGGATAATCCGGCTGGTACGGGAGGGGAGGGGGGACCATCTCATAGTGGTTACGAGGGTTGAGGTGAGCCTGAGAGTGAGCAGAGTGAAAGGAGCGATTGGATTTTGTCTCCCAGTTGTATTCGTTGTTGTCATGGTGGGAGTGGTTGGAGGCGGGAGGCGGGGGGTAATCTGGAACGACTGAACCGACTGATGCGGGTGGTTGGTGGTAAAAAGGATCGTGTTGTTGGTTGTAAGCCATGGCTTCAAGGGAGGGGAGGGGCTCTGCTCGACAGAGGAAGGTGGTGGTTGAGAACGTTGATGGGTGGGAGATTTGATGGCATGCTGTTGCTCGCACCCGATTACGTTTTTACTACAAACCGGCCGTGATGGGCTGGGTTTGGAAATGTAATGAGACTACAAATTAAATTAAACTGAGACTAGGAACACATTGTAGTCGACCGCATGATGAGTTGTATATGCCGATAGCCGCCGTCGGACCTTGAAAAGGCGGACGTCGACTGCAAAGGGCGAGACGTCCTCGCTTCCCTCTTACACTCACCACGACTCCCCCTCTCGTCTCTCCTCTTCTCTCCACACAATCCGCCTCCGTTTCCCCTCTGTTTTCGCCCAAATCGATCCAACTTCAAATCTCTCAATAACGGTGATTTTTTGTCTATTTTAGTCGGTTTATTTATGCGGTTGCCCCTCATGGCCTCAGCTCTTCGAGACCACCCCTCACCCTCGTCTTCATCGATCCCTTCTCCAACGAACCTTCGGCCAACCGTCGCCCTATGACCCGCTTGGCTTCTCTGGCTGCTCACGACGCGCAATCGCCTCCATCTGCATAATCGTGGCGACTGCCGGAGAACCGCTCAGGGAACTTCAGTCGTCTTTGTGATGACCACGATTCACTTTCTTTTTCCCCCCGCCGCCCTCATCATTCCTTTCCTTTCCTTCTTTTCCTCCATTTCTCCATTTCACGTCGCTTTTGCAACTGACATGCGCCCCTGCAGACCTTCCTAGCACTCAATGGCCGACACCTCTTCTCATAGACTCGACCTCCGCGTCGGCGGAAAGTACAGGCTGGGCAAAAAAATAGGCTCTGGTTCTTTCGGTACGCGCCCGGCCCTCGCGCCCTGAGGAATGAGGCTGACACGCACCGCCCCCGCCCATTAATTTATTCCTCAATCACAGGTGATATCTACCTCGGGATCAATATCATATCCGGTGAAGAGGTCGCAATCAAGCTCGAGTCAGTCAAGGCCAAGCATCCGCAGCTTGAGTACGAGTCGAAGGTCTACAAGACGCTCGCTGGCGGTGTCGGCGTCCCCTTCGTCAGGTGGTTCGGCACCGAATGTGACTACAACGCGATGGTCATCGACCTCCTGGGTCCTTCCCTTGAGGACCTGTTCAACTTCTGCAACCGCAAATTCTCCCTCAAGACGGTTCTGTTGCTCGCTGATCAGCTGGTACGTAATCAAGGTACCCGTCGCCTCGCAAGTCCTTGATGTCGACGTTACCCTATAGATTTCTCGCATCGAGTATATCCATTCTCGCAACTTCATCCATCGGGACATTAAGCCGGACAACTTCTTGATGGGAATCGGCAAGCGCGGCAACCAGGTCAACGTCATCGACTTTGGTCTCGCCAAGAAGTACAGGGACCCGAAGACCCACCTTCACATCCCCTACAGAGAGAACAAGAACCTGACCGGTACTGCTCGCTACACCTCCATCAACACTCACTTGGGTGTTGAGCAGGCGCGCCGCGATGACCTCGAATCGCTCGCTTACGTCCTCATGTACTTCCTCCGCGGCTCTCTCCCCTGGCAAGGTCTCAAGGCCGCAACCAAGAAGCAGAAGTACGACAGGATCATGGAGAAGAAGATGACCACTCCCTCTGACCTTCTCTGCCGTGGCTTCCCTAACGAGTTCGCCATCTTCCTGAACTACACTCGGGCCTTGAGGTTCGACGACAAACCCGATTACTCTTACTTGAGGAAACTCTTCCGGGATCTCTTCGTCCGTGAAGGGTACCAGTACGACTATGTCTTCGACTGGAGCGTCCAAAGGAGCGTACAGGACAATGGTGCCGGTCCTAGCAAGAGTGGAGCAGGAAGAAGGAAAGTTGTTCAGGAGGAGGAAGCCCCTGAACCCAGGAGCAGCGATCGCATGTGAGATAATTTCCCGTTCTAATCTCCTGATTACTCATTCGTGATCTCAGGCTTCGTTCCCATACTCGTCAACAGCAGGCAACCACCCCCGGAGCTGTAGGTCAACAGCGCAGCGGCCGTGGACGCGAGGGTGACATCTGGTAAACGGCCAGTCATCCGGGAGGGTGTACCCGTTCTCTCCCCCTCGTTCCGTGTTTTGTCCGTCCTTCTTCCCATGGCACGCCCGGCGACGTTTGGTACGTCGGTGTGCAGAAGCATTTGGAAGCTGTGTGTGTGTGTTGTGTTGCGACGTTGCAGTCTGCTGGAGAGGTGCAGCGAGGAGGCATGGGAGGGATTAGTTGATGACTATGGTCGAGGATTCTTGCCACGGCACTCCACGGTTGTGGCGTGTGCTATGGGAAGTCTCTTTCTGGCCCAAACGTGGTCATCGGTTTATACGCGCAAGCCCGAGCGGCGTCCTTCTAATTCCCTCTTATTAACCCTTCGCTCTCTCTCAGCACCTTTCCTGCCCCAGGCGAAGTGACGAAATGTTCCCCCTGTATCAAGCCTCCAGTTATCCATTCATCAAACGATATTCATCATTATTCAAGCCACCAGCACGACCCTTCTCTCGCCGTCAGCGACCGCCACTTCCCCCCTGGCTCCATATTGGGTGCGGGTCCAGGAGGGTTCAAGGTCGCCGTCACATAGACAGCGACAGTGGGCCGTTCGGATATATTGTTTGTTACATTCTTTTCAGACCAAACGGACGCCTTTTCTATTCAAGCACTTCCCCTTTTATCCCCCCGCATTCGGGGATGTGCCGCCTCATTCCTCTCCATGTTTGTAACCTTTGGATCGATCTTCTTCAGAGCTGGATTTGTTTTATTATCCCATTTCCTCCTCCCACCTCCCCCACTTACTCCCCTTTGGTGCGCCTCTCGGTCCGTATTCTTCCCAGTTGAAGTCGTATCTGCGCATCGTCCTTCATGCACTTGACTCGTCACGTGATACAGATGCTCAGGCTCCTTTCTCTTCACTCCCACTTTCCTCGTCCTCCCTTAATATCCTTTCATTAGCACCGGTTCGGATTCTGATGGTCTGTTTACCTCCTCTTCCCGGATATCGTCGTTGGGACAGGAGAGGGCTTCGAGTTGCGTGTCGGGTTGTCATAGCGTGTGCTACGCGTGTGTAATGTATGTGGCTTGCAGTAGATGACTGCGGTGGGGTAGAGCAGCATGTATAGATGTTATTTGAACATGAATTGCGGCGCACACGCTGAGAATGCAAGGCTACTTGGAGTGGAGGATGGCCACAACCGATCAGGGTTAGAATTCCTAAATTGAACAATTTCACAAGGTATGCACGTGAGGTAAGCCTGGCCATTCCGAAACCCAGCCGAATGAGTCACTGCCCACACCAGACAGAGTTCTTCGAGGGCTGGGGCCCTGGGGAGCCAGAAGACTAGTGGCTGAATGAGCCAAGGAGCAATTCACGCCTCGTTCGACAAGGAAAAGCACAGAACACGTGCATCTCCACGAACGTCGAGTAACACACCGCTTCGTGCCATTAGTAACCTAGAGAATATGAAAGGCCGTGATTAGGTCTCCCATGTGATCGGAGGGAAAGGAGAGTAGTGGTCAGAAAAAAACGGTGCATCTCATGGACATGTTGGGGCGTTACTCCCGTCCTCGAAGAGCTGGGTTAATGTTTCGAGCGAGTGCGCTCTTTATCATCACGATAGAAAGGGGGGAGGATAGACAGAAGAAGTGGGAGACGTACGGAAGCGGAGCATATTAGATTTTGTTCATGGGAAATTCAGGTTAGAGTTAGAGCCAATCTCGGCAATCGTGGAGATAGGGCGAGCAAAAAAAAAAAAAAAGCACATAAAAGTTCGGTTCACCCCGTGGGTTATTCCACAAGAGAAGCTTGATGCTTTCTTCCAATCTCAAGAAGGTTGGGCAGCTGGGAGCGAAGGGCGAAGGTGGCAGTGTCCCGTAGAGGGTTCCCGGACGAACCCGGGCGCGATCGGTGAGAATCCGCTACTAGTACCGCCTTTGATTGGAGGTGGGTGTTCTTGCCCGGTGCCTTGCCCCACATTGTGAGGAGGGATAGCGACGAACTGGTGTGGTGTTGCCGTCAGGGGAGCTGGGGCCGACGCGGGTCATCGAACCCACTCAGGGGAGACCAAACGGACAAAATGCTCCTACGAAATTGAATGCGTGAGTTTCCTTGTTTATAATAACTCTGCTTACTATGTCGATGATAATCGAATCCCCCAGCCAACTCCCTCTCCAGCCAACTCCCGACCAGGACTGGTCTGAATACCACGACGCGTACGATATCGTGCTCGACGCCGAACGTCATGCCATGGAGCGGCTTCACGCCATCCCCCTTGGTCGAGAGGAACGAGATAATCTCATTTTCGCTCGAGTGATCGGGTTCCTTCTCATCGAACTCTTCGACAAACGCGCGATCCTTTCTGTTGAACCCTGTGCATCGCTCGCGTTGGATATTGTATCGCCCCCTTTGGCAGGTACTACTACCAATGACCTTGTCTTTGACCTTGGTGGATGGTACCACGATTGCTATATACGCGGGTGTGCGTTCCGTTCCTCTCCCACGTCGTTCAGCATCTCAGGTTTCTTCCAGATCGGACGTCCACCGGGGAGTACCCAACATCACCTACACCTCCCCCGAGTCCCTCCTTCGATGACATAGAGAGCATGACAACCCAGTTCATGAAGTCCGATAGCAAAGGCTACATAGCTGCCAAACACAAAGTATGTGCTTCACCCACTACGCCCCCTTCCACCCTCTCCTCACGCTTGGTTAGGCTCTTGCACGCGACGGTTTTCGGTGTGCGGTAACAGGCCGTTTCGACTTCAGGTCCATCCAACGGAACCGTGAACTCGGTGAAAAATGTGAAGAAGAGCTTGGTAGGACCACTGGTCTCCAAGTCTATTACATTTTGGGCGAGCCGATGATGCAGGACTTTGATGGTGGGAGTACTGTGCCGAGCCAGGTATGTATTACCACTGCGTCTCGAGCCCCGTTGCCTCCGTTACCCACACCTAATGCCCAGGATGATCGCGCTTACCCTGCCATTTCCCTTCTCGAGTACTTTGGACTTGGATGTCTCGCCAATAAACTCCTTGCAGAGGATGGTGTGCATCATCTCGGGAATCTACTCTCACTTTCTCCCGACACGGGTTTCCAATTTACACACTTGTACCTGTGGTTCGAAGCCACTGACGTGGTATGTTCTTAGTAGACTTCTCAGTGGTGTATGAAGCTGATGCAAGCGCAGCCAGACTGTTACAATATCTGTGTCTGCCACACGTCGCAAAAGGCAAACCTTACACAGTCCGGATACCTTCGCCAAGATGGTGATCGTTCGCTCGTTACGTTCTCTTCACACAATACGGGCGCACCTCTTCCTGATTGCAAGTTGCTCACTCTTCACGCAGTGTGCGCTCGGGTTGCGCACCTGTCTGGTACTATCAAGATCGAGTTGGAGATGGATGACTAAGACACAAATGCCCCCCCGTGAGGATCCCTTGGGCGGGACGATGTGCACGGTACCACCGGGGGTGACAGGTTCGTGATCAGACCCATAGTAACTGACTTCACGTTTCCTGGTGTGGTTTGTATGTTCGTTTGTATGATATCCGTGGTCTTCGACCCACGTGTGTATACTGGTAACCAGCCCCTAGTACGATCACTTCGCTTGTATAGGGGCTGGTAGGTTTCTATGCGGCTCCTCATGCCGTAGGAACGGAAAGCTCCAATTTTTCGGCGCGGCATCGTGCCCTATCTAAATTTTACCGAAGTTGGGTTCCATCTTGGTTATTCCCAGCGTTTGCCAACGGACCCACCTTTGACGAGGTCCTGGCGGGTTGGGAAGCGAGGTTACCGACGAAGATTTAAGCAACGGGACGAAGATATTACCTCTCCCAAACCGTCTAAGATTTGGTCCAACGCCAGTAGGACCTCAGACGAAATTCTGATGATCGATTGCCGTCGATGACAGGTAAGTTTGCTGTACTTTCGCCTTGAGTATAGACTGGTGGTCACAAGGGTGCTAATCTAGCGCTGCTGCTTATAGATTCAACTCGTGTTCAATAACTCTCAGTTGGTCAAGTTTAGTTCCTTGGCGAAACAAGTCCAGATGATGTTTTGGACCTGACGGGAAACAGGGAGGGAACGCTTAGGGTTACCGCGTTCGTGAGTTGAATCGGATCTTGTAATCCGGTGAAGGTCGTCGGACTCGATACTTTGCTTTGCTGACGGCTATTTTTTGCGTGATTTACTTGAAAGATCTTGGGCGGCCTTAGCAGCCACTGCGAACACCGCTATACAACATGCGTAGAGAATCTCTTGAGGAGACTTCAGTTCAAAACAGAATCGGCTCAAGCACTTGGGATCAAACGCGCGGAGCTCGGGCCGTCCTCAGTGGATATGGTGACTCTTGCGACGATCTCTCGGCGACATCCCTCCCCGATGACAATTATACGCGCTCATGAAACAGTCAGAACAGCTGCCCCAATAACAGCGGCGAAGACAGGCAGCGGCATCCTTTCACGGGTACGAGATTCCAAGAAGTCCAAAACCCCACCGGTAGCACTGGGTTCAGAGAGAACAGTGCAAGCTTTGTTCCCCCCCACACACTCTCCGCCTCTCATGTTCTGGGGACAACCGCGTAGTGCCAGGATCGGTGCTGCCGAGGAAGTTGGACCGTGTTCGGGAAGACAGCTTTCAGTAGCAGCGTAAGGATCCCGGTATGCCATAGGACGACGCTATGGACACCGACGGCGAAGCTGACACAGAATCAGAGTTCAGTGAGTGACCTTGGATCCCCAAAGAATTCATCGTCATGTGCTCGGGGACCGAGTCACTGTTGCTCGCCCCCGAGACGATTCGCCGTTCGATTGAGACGCAATACACGGCCAACCTTAGGATCAAACGCATATTCTCCCACGAGATTGAGCCTTTCAAACAGGCTCATATCGAACGTAATTTTTATCTGCCCATTTTCTCGGCGAACGAACAGCGTGAGCACTACCTCTCCGATAGTCTGTCGTCCACTTACTTTTCTACTCTTACTTTAGTACCACCGCCTACGGAGCCGGGGCACCGGTTCCAGGAAACGTCAACATACTTGTGGCTCTGGCAACTGAGACCATATTGTAGTCGCGTGGAAACTGTGGAAACTCACCATAGCCCCAGAGGGTCCTCCCTTACATTAGATTTTCCAAGACCGTGTCCACGGTTGCGTTTCGCCTTGCACGCAAAGGATGGTCAACGGGTCATGGAATTGTTCACGCTAAGAGATACTATCTACAGACACAGAGCCACAAGTCACAGTGAGAGACCATGGGAGGGCCCGACTATTTATCAGTGGGGTGACTCTCGGCCTCGTTCAGCAAGGAGGGCACAGAACACGATCTCCACAAATGTCGAGTAACGCACCACTTTGTACCAGTCGAAACCCAGAGAATATGAAGGGCCGTGATTAAACGGTGATCGGGGGGGAAGGAGAGCAGTGGTCAGATACAACGGTACATCTCATGGACATGTTGGGGCGTTACTCCCGCCCTCGGAGAGCTGGTTGAGGTTCGAGCGAGCGCGCTCTTTATCATCACGATAGAAAGGAAGGGACAGGCAGAGAAGAGGTGGGAGACGTATGGAAGCGAAACAAATTAGATTTGGTCCATGGGAAGACTTCGGATGGGAATGAGAACCGATCGTGGCGATTGGGGAAAAACGGAGGGACATGAGACTCTTCGTTGCGCAAGTAAAATAAAAATAAAAAACACATAAAAACGTGGCCCGCCTTGTGGGTTATCCCACACAAGAAATCTCAAGAAGGCGAGGTGCAGTGAAACCTAGTGAGGCCGAAGCTGGTATGTGTTGTTGCCGTGAAGACCAATAGGTGCAAACAGTGCCGCGCAAACAAAACGCTCCAACAAAGGCGTGACGCGTGATTCAGCTTTCTATGTCGACAACTATCGAACCGTACAGTCAACTCCCTCTCCAGCCGACCCCTGACCAGGACTGGTTCATATACTGCGATGCGTACGACATTGTGCTCGACGCCGAGCGTCATGCCATGGAGTCTGGTCCGGAAGGCCAAGATAATCTTTTGTTCGCTAGGGTAGCCGGGTTCCTTCTCATCGAATTCTTCGACAAACGCGCGATCCTTTCTGTTGAACCCTGTGCATCGCTCGCATTGGAGATTGTATCGTCTCCTTTGGCAGGTACTACTACTCACGATCTTGTGTTTAATCTCGGTAAACAGTACTACGATTACTTCATATTCCCATGTACGTCCGGCTCCTCTCTACGTCGTTCACCGTCTCACTCTCTTTGAAGATCGGACGTCCATTAGGAGGTACCCAGCACCACCTCCGCGCTTCTCGCGTCCCTCCTTCGATACCATAGAGGAGATGACAACCCAGTTCATGAAGGCCAGTAGCAAAAGTCGCGGGGCCGTCAAAAACAAAGTACGTATATCTCACTCACTATGCCCCTCCCTCCTCCGTTCCTCACGCTTGGTTAGGCTCTTGCACGTGACGGCTTTCGGTGTGCGATAACAGGTAGGTTCGACAGCGAATGTCTCCTACAAAACCGTGAACTCGATCAAAAATGTGAAGAACAACTTGGTGGACTCACTGATGTCCAATTGTGTCACATTTTGGGCGAGTCGGTGATGCAGGGCTATGGTGGAGATGGTACTGTGGCGAACAAGGTGTGTTATCTCGAGTCCCCCCATCGTCTCCATCACCGACACTCATTACCCAGGGTAAATGTGCTCCCACTCCTATCGCTTTTCTCAAGCACTTTGGTCTTGGGAGTCCTGCCGACAAACTACTTGCGGCGGATGGTGTGCACCACTTTGCGAATCTACTCTCACTCTCGTCCGATATGCATTCCCAATTTGACGAGTTGAACCTCTGGTTCGAAGCCACCGATGAGGTATATTACAAGTAGACTTCTCAGTGGTATGAACTTGACGCGTGCACAGCCGGATTGTTATAGTGTCTGCACCTACCATCATGCGCTAAAGCGAGATCTCACTCGGTTCGGATACCTTCACCAAGCTGGCGATCGTTTGCTTGTCACGTTTTCTTCACACATTACCGGCGCACAGCTTCCTGATTGTAAGCTGCTCACTCTTCACGCAGTGTGCGCTCGGGTTGCGCACCTATCTGGTGCTGCCGAGGTCATCGACGAGTTGGAGCTGGATGATGACGAGCTGGAGCCGGATGTCGACGAGTCGATAGCCTTTGACAGAACACGTTTCCAAGGCCCTGTCCACGGTTGTTTCGCCTCGCACGCATAGGGCGTACAATAGATGGATTGTCCGTGTTAAGAAATATTATCTATTTCGAACCTTAGGATCGTTGGCCGTGTAAGAGCCGGAGGCGGAGAGCAAGGCACCTCTGACTGAGATTCCCGGAGACCAGGCAGGCTTGGACAAAGTTATGATAGAAGTCGTTTATTATTGTAGTCAAAAGTGGTGGTACATTGTCTGTCCGCGGGTTCTACGAGCCGCACTTGCAATCACCCTGCGCACAGGTGCAGCTAGAACGAAGCGTAATCAACCAAGCTGACATAGAAAAGGGGGTAGAAGACGACGTACGTGGGGGTGCACTTACAGTTGGCGGCACCGCAGTGCTCATTAACTGGGATCTCGATGTTAGATTTCTAAGGACGACTATAAGTCAATGTCGAATATTCGCGGGAAGGGTTGGTAAGACCGACCATGGTAGATTTTTGGCGTGACGGTTCTTGGAAAGAAGGGAATTTAGGGGGGTTCCCCGTTTATATCATAAGCGGCCAGGAGGAGTTCGACGTCATCGCATTATCCGTTTCCCCTCTATGACGATTGAGATGACCTTTACAACTGTGGGTCCTTGTGTGGGTTTGCCGCTAAGCGCTGGGCTAAGCGGACGGCTGGTGGCCAACACATCCCTCACTATATAGCTTTGATTCGGATCCTACGACACCTGCTACTGGCAGTTTGCGGGAGGTGAGCGGTAGACTCATTGATAAGGTTCTCCGCTCAAGGGTGCTGCATTGGCCCCGAGTTATTTCTGCCTGGGTGTACATGTAATAGCGGGGTACGTTGGGCCGTTTGATGTCTCTGCGGAGAATAATTGGGTGGACTGGAACGTTGGTAAATATTCCTTGAGCATCATCAGTGGTAGAGCTGCGGGCGCACACAGGAACTTCGATAAAATTTGCCGCTGTAAGTTAAAATGGGACATTGAGGCGCCAATCATCATCGGTAGGAGAAGCGACCCGTAACCGGATCACCCTCAGCCGTTCAACATTCCCGGACCCGGACCCCCCCTCTTCGCTTCCGCTTAGGGCCTTCGCCATTTATAACACCGACACTAGTCGCTGGCTTTCCCGCGGTTCATCGTTTGATGTGAGTACGACGCTAATACTTCAGCTTTCAACGGTGGGTCCAGGAATGACTGCGAGAGGGGGTCACCGCGTTGTGTATCCAGATGGGCATAATGTATGTGGACTAACGTAGCGGATGGGTCCTACAGCCCGCTCAAAGACTCCTGGGCGTTAGCCCAGACTCATATGCACACGGCGCAGCTTTACGATCATCTGCTACCATTTACTGAACGGCGATAAGACATTGGACGAAGTAAGTATGTAGGGATCCAGGCGTGCGAGCAAAGGGAAGGAGGGGCAGTAATGCCTGCGGGTGTGGTCGAAAGTGAAACGGACAAACGGCTCTACGATACATGGTAGTGTATAGTCTTACAGCGTACAGGAATGCTTACGCGTATGTTTAGTAACAGAGTGGGGAGGGGAAATGAATCGGAATTGAGAAGAAAACAAAGTCATGATGCGTTGGGCTCGAGGTTTGTACGTATTTGAGTGGATGCAAGGAAAGGAGGGAGGGGTGGGACATAGTACGAGACGCAAGAAGCGAACCAGGAGGTCCCCATGGAAGAGGTTGCGGTGGGTGATAGGTGCACGCTTGCACGAGAAATTTGTGCAATTGGGGGAGTGAGGGTAAGATATGCCGAGTTGGAGGTGGGGGGAACAGACAGTCCAACGCGATTTTGGAGATTAGCGTAACAACGAGGGGTAAGGTGGCATTTGGTAGGGAGAGTGTAAAAACGAGGGAGGGACTGATCTAATGACGAATACGAGGTCGGTTTGCCTCTCAGGTTTGAGCGGCAAGCCGGTCGGAGACCGATAGTGAGACGGCGAAAAAGCGTCTTAGAAAGTGGTGGGGTGGACGAAAGCATGCCTCTGGAAGGCCAAAAGCAGAAGAGCATCTTCAACATTGATCCCGGGGCCGTATTTCGCGCTCTCCTTCTCGATCTCGGCGTAGACGACGGGGTCGATTCCGAGTCTGAAGGGAAGAGAGTGCGTAGGCGATCTCGGAGGTGACGGTGAAGGGGTGAGAGCCTCCCACTTCTGTTCCTCGTCATCGGAATGGACCAACTGGGGCGGTTTGTGGTTCTGGGTGTAGCCACTCTTGTACCGCCTAGATTGGTAGTGGCCGTCCCGATCGACGGTCATTCCATCCTCCATATACCCATCCTGGTGTGTGGCGGGACCCTGAGAAGAGCCTCTAATGGGTGAACCGTCCCGAGATACGGAAGTTGAGGGTAGGTAGCCAGAATAGACGCTATTCACATCGTCGTGGTCCTCCTCCCCAAAGGCGCCCATACTTCGCTGCGCACGCTTCCTCGTCGTCTGCCGAAGGTTCCTAAACCAATTAGTCACCTTGATAACGTCCAAACCAACCCCCATAGCGAGAGCGGTACGCTGCTCGATGGTTGGGTTTGATGTCAGGTTGTAGAGTTCCTTTAGGGCATCGAGTTGGTGTGGCTCAGGGCGAGATCTTGACGGGCGGGTGCCAATCGACCTGACACGACGAGGACCGATAGATGCAGAAACAGAGGCATCGGGTGTTGGGGATCGTCGTGGATGGAGGTCTGGTTGGAGGAGGGGCAACGATGGGTGGGAGGATGCGGGAGGGAAAGGAGCAAAAGATCGTTGGGGGTAGGGGTGCATGCTGGATTCTTCGTCTTTGCGGCGTTTGACGAGACTGCGTTGGTTCTGGAACCAATTGGTGATACTGGAGGGGAGTGGCGGTCAGGGTGAAGTAAGGGCAGGGAGTAGGAGGTTGAAGACAGACCTTTGATAAGTCCTGGTTCGAGGGAAAGACAAGAGTGGCCGATCAGAGTCAGTCGGCTAGGGTGATTCCGGAAAAGGAAAGGGGTTGACTCACATTCCAAGGGACTCGCCCAGCTCCTGCCTTTCCTCTTTGGTGGGATGGGGATTCTCGTTGAAAAAGTCTTTGAGCTGTTGCGACTGTGGACCGTTCGGCCTCAGTCGCCTCTTGAGCGGCATGCTGTTCGGAGTGGCCGGGGACGGATCGGGTAAAATTTCGGGGAGGTGCCGCGGATGATCCGGCGTGCCGACAGATGGAGGCGCGGATCGCAGGTGATTACGACTATGTGGATTATGATGTTGATGATGACCCGCGTACGTCGGATGCTCAGCCTCGTCACCAACAACGTCGTCCTCGAGCGGTCGCGGAGACACACCGTACGGGCTGTCGGTCTGGGAGGAAGGGGGAGTCGAGGCGGTGGCACCGTTGGAAGGCTCCTGCGCCGCAGTGATGCCAGATTTATGTCGGCCAGTTTGTCCTTGTTGCGGTTGATGCGGGGCGTGGAGATACTCGGTCTCCTTCTCCTTCCGTTTCTTGTCCGACGCCCGTTTGTTTTGGAACCATGCGTTGAGGGTCTTGGTCGGCCTTTTGTTAGAAGAGACGCAAGGAACGAAGCGGAAAGACATGAAATGGTCAGTCACATCGGCTAGATACAAACCCAACCCACGACGAAAAAAGTATGTCGGGGGCCAAGTGAAGGGGGGATTGGGGCACTCACATAGAGATACGCTCCGCCAGGGCTATCCTATCCTGAAGAGGAGGGTGATCGTTTTGCTCGTAAAGCTCATTGAGAGCGGCCAACTGATAGGGAGAGTGTCTGTTCCGCGGTTTCTTGGCCGTCTTTGGATCTGAATGAGGGATGGCGGCCGTGTCGTGGTCGGTTGGGGTTGGGAAAGAGGTGAAGTGGCTCTCCATCGTTGTCGTCGTAATGGAAGAGAGTGGGCAACAAGGTGAAGAAAATGAGAAAGAGGCGGACAGCTTAAAAGGCCATATCTTCCTAATAAGGCAATTCGAAAATGGGTAATAAAATAGATTATATGATCATTCCAAGTAAAGCCGCATCGTCGACGTATCCTACAATAAGATATACCGTTTGCAATCATAACTTATACGGATTTCAAACCTCCTCAGCCTCCGTGGGGGTGATGTTCTTGATCCATGCACCAATCGCACCCCTAGCGGGAAGGGAAGAGAGTCGTCAGCGCGACCCCGGAATCAAAACAACAATACACTCGGCACATACAGGAAGCCCTCGTGACGCAAGAACAGCGCCCGTTTCTCCCCTCTACTCCAAAAGCGGATAGCATACGACAACGTGCCGATGGTCGCCGCGTGTCCTGGGAATCGATCAGCGACTGGCAGCAACGCCCTGGCACGCCGTTTACACCCACCTCGGATGAAGCACCCTCCAAAGTAAATCCGCTCCAGGTTGTATTTCTCGGCGTTCATATAACTGTGTGGCACGTCGGATCAATGTATCCCGGGCGGAATCCCCCGAAACATGGTTACTTACGCGATCTGTCCGATATTATTGGATACGGCATACAACAGGCTCTTGCTGATGTCTTCTGCTGAAAAGTTTGATTTGTGGGCACCTTTCTTGAACACCTTGCCGAACGAACTGGCGATCGTGGTTGATTTGAGTCCAAGTCGGCCGTAATCTTGACCATAGATGTCGCCGACCAACATGTCCACGGACGAATTGTCACCCTTTTCGGATAACGCCAGCATTTCTGAGACACCGTGGTCAGCAGCCCCTCCAGCAGGGACGGGCAAAACCGTGACACACCGTCGAAACTGGTCGCGGGCGTCAAGAGACTTAGTAATCCCCACAGGGTCCCTCCGCCCAGACTGGTACCGCTGACACGTTCAAACTTCCCGTCTTCATCTATCTTTATAACCGAAACGCCGGAACCGATGTTGACGAGCAAACATGGCAATTGTGGGGTCGGATTACTTTCAAAAATGACGTCGTATTGCGGCGGGTTTGCGCTCGGTCGTTCTAGCGGTCCCGGGTCGCTCTTCTGCCTATCCTTCTGTGAAAGGTGGGAGTGGTAGTAGATCAGGTCGTCCGAGAAGTAGTAGACCTCGTTCGGGATGAGAGTGATGAACTTTAACCCCTCAATGAGGCATTCCATTTCATCCTCCCTCCGGACCTCTACTTCCAGCACGCTGCTGAAAAGGTCGTAGAACTTGTGCGCGCCTCCCCCCGTGGCCATGATCTTGACACCCTTACGCATCTCCTCGATGGAAACCCCGTTGAGAGTGGCAGAATGCTCTATTAGCGATTGTATGAACTCGACGCATTCATCGATCTTTTCTGTTTCGAAGCGAACAAAGTTGAGAGAACCACCAGGGAAGTGCTGGACAGATGCTTTGCGGAGCAAGGAAGAGTGCAACGACCCTTCGTCAAAAGGGCTGTGGGGTCCATTATCAAGAACCATGGGGGTGAGCGCGCCATTGCGGTGTGAGGGTCTGAGAGCGGGCGAGGAGTTGGATGGGGATGTGATTGGAGAGGGAGTGGTGATGTTACTCGCGGAACTGCTGCCTCGAGTGGCGGCTATTGAGGGCGAAGCCGGTGGCTCTGGTGAGCGGGTGAAGTAAACGACCTTTGCGAGAGATCCGCCGACCTAGAAACGGACGGCCGTTTGGTAGATCAGCACTTCGGCTCCAACGGCGCGGGACAAAGGAAAAGTGCTCACGTCAACGGCGATGTGCGACACGGGTTCGATGTAATTCGGCAAATAGATTCCCCTGCTGTCCCTCGTCTGGGTGGCCGAATGAAAGTAGGGTAAGAGGAAGGGGTTGAAGTACCGGATCGAGGTGCGTGGATGGAGGGTGAGATGAGAAAGATGACGACGTGAATGACGAAGTGACCGGAAGGCGTACCTCTGGCGATTCCTCGCCAAGAATTACAGCACCCCTGGTATCGACCTGAATGACTTTCGGTGAAGGCAATGACGACGACGTGGCCATCGTGGTACAGGCTGCTGGTATTGGTCAAGGGCACTGGTACGGGCTAGTAGACAATTATCCCCCCAAGGATGTTTCAGTCGCCCCCGAGTTCCGTCCACGGCGGGGCTTCCGTCAGCGTTGTCTTCCTCCGCCAAAAAAATAAGAAGAAAATGAAGATAACTGGGGGTGTATGGTGCGTCGGCAAGATATCAGGGTGTGGTGACAGGTCGTCGAGTTCGGTGGTGGGCACTGGGACCCGGCTACCGAGGCTATAAATCAGCGTCCCCAGTGGGTCGAGAGCCTAACCAGCCGCTGTGCTGTGGTCATCTCTGTCCCCTTCTAATCTAATTGCACTCCCAGCAAACACACACTCGGCTCAAGGATGTAATTACACGAGACAGTCGCGGAGATTGTGCCCAACCACCTCCTGTGCGCATACAACCGCATACAGCCCTCGAAATTGAATCAGCTCAGAACTCGCACCATCTCGCTCGCAGGTACACCATCATCGAACGA
>Ga0307511_10002309_pt1 | contig 19909 bp, 22 predicted proteins | sample 13_EM_MG_FD_200266 | JGI IMG/M metagenome (GOLD analysis project Ga0307511, IMG submission 200266) | Populus trichocarpa ectomycorrhiza microbial communities from riparian zone in the Pacific Northwest, United States - 13_EM | ecosystem: Host-associated > Plants > Roots > Unclassified | place...
GGAAGACAACGCCATTGAAATCGCACAAAAGAGGGGGCTCAATATCGAGAAGAGATCCAACATCCACGCCAACAATGGGACGGGCATCCTTACGAACTCGGACGATATCACTTATTATTCCTCTCTTAAGCTGGGCGGGAAGAACTTCAGCGTGTTAATAGATACCGGTCAGTCTCCCCCTTCGTGTTTACCTCCCATCGTTTGCTGACCTTGGGCTCGTTCTGGTTGTAGGAAGGTGAATTCATGCCTTTGAGCGTAGAGCCTTTGACTGCGTATACTGATCGCGTTTTGTTTCCGATCATCAGCACAGATTTATGGGTTGGCGGTGCCGTTCCAGGAGCGAGCCCCTCAGGAAAGACCGCCAAAGTCCAATACGCCATCGGGTCCGCCCAAGGTCCAATCCAATATGCGGATCTGGATTTTCTTGGGCACAAAGTCCCCGGCCAAGCCTTCAGTACGTGTCGTCTCTCCCCGCCACCACAGTTCCCAGAATTGACTCCGTCTGATGAATAGTCTCCGCAACTGGGAAGAGCGACGGGACCGGTCTGATCGGCTTGGGTCCTAACCAGGGTTCCAACGTTAGGGAAATCATAGGCAACTCGGATGGAAATGCGGTCTTGGATCGTATCTTCCTCTCCAATACTTCGACGCCCAATTACCTCACCACCCTGCTTGGGCGGTCCGATGACCCTACAGATATCTACCCTGGAGATATTACCATCGGCGAGCTCGTCCCGGGTTTCGAGAAGATCACGACCATGCCAAAACTTCCCGTCGCTCGTGTTTCGCTCCGGGAGAAGGTTGACCAGCACTGGCAAGTGCTCCTGGACAAGGACGGTATCACTGGTCCAGATGGCAAAATCATTAATGTCACCTCGATTGTCGATGGAGGGAGACGCTTGAACGCGGTTTTGGACACTGGTTTTAGTTTGACCCAGGTTCCCAGGCAGATCGCAGACGCTATCTATGGAAGGATTCCCGGTGCAACGTTTGGTACGGTTGGGCGCGGCATTGGTGATACTTGGAAGTTCCCTTGTGACGTCGAGGTGAACCTTACGTTTTCGATTGGCGGTGTGAAATACCCGATTCATCCCCTGGATACTTCTCTGGATTGGAGCGAGAACGGAACCACCTTCTGCGTCGGTTCGGTTAGTACCTTTCTCTACCCTTGCGCAATCGTGTTATCTGACTGCCCTGTTTGCAGTTCCAGCCCAGGGTCATCGACAATGACAACTACGACATGATTTTGGGAATGTCTTTCCGTGAGCCAACCTCCCATTCATCTACCGCGCGACCGACTCAATTGTGGTTCTCTCAGTCCGGAACGCCTACATGCTCGTGAACTTTGGTGATTTCATAGATGGGAAAGAGGACAAAATCGCCGACCCATACGTCCAACTCCTCCCAACCACAGACGATATCTCAGAGGCCCACAAGGATTTCGTCACCGTCCGGTTGCAGAGTGTCGACTCGACCCAAGACCAAACTTTCCTAGACACCTTCAACCCATCCGGTCCACCAGACGTTCATAAGGGCAATAGCGACGGGTTTAGCGGCTGGATTGAGAAACACAAGACGGTCCTCATTGCCGTTGGAGCGTCGGTGGGCGGGGTCCTCTTGCTCTCGCTCTTCGCGTTATGCTTCTGTAGGAGGAGGGCCAACGTTCGGGAGAAGGATGGGAGGAAGAAGTGGTTCCTCCAGGGGAGGCCAGTCGGAGGAAAGGGAAGTTACAAACAAGTGCGCGACCTCGACGGGAGGGTATGAAAACCCACCGTATGGACACTTTCTTTTTTACACGTTTGAGGATTACGGATTAGAGTGGAAGCCAGGACATACTTCTACCGAACCAATGTATATATGTATCACAACTGCGTTTTTTACCACCACGGCCCTACTATTAATTTGGTACTGTTGATTACGACGTCCATCATACACTTGTTTCTAGACCCTGGTCATTACCTCCAACCTACCACGTGTCTGGGCAAGGGGACGGCGAGGATTCCTTGAAGTGCCTGCTCATCCTTCGGCATCCCCATCGTCGCCCAACAGGGGTGACACAGCGGGCACGGGCTCTCGCCTAACCGTACGTCGCCGACGATGGACCAAACCGCAGGGACGCGAGAACAACCCCGGCACAGGTCAAGTTGGGGAGGGGTGATTTGTAATGTCAGCGGGTAACCCCCCTTGGGGTCCGTTGGGTGAAGCATCCTGAACTAGAGTCAGGGATCGACGCGCGGATGCGGAAAACCTCACTCCATACCTGATCTGATCGAAGACGAGGAAGTGCTCGCAATTCCCTTGGTGGAGAAACCAGTACGGTTTGTTGAGTTTGAGTGAGAGAGAGTAGAGTGGCGTGGAGTTGAGTGGGGTTGGGAACTTGGTCAGTGGATCGAGTTGGTCGAGAGATAGTTCCTCGAGTTGCTTTAGGAGTTTGCTATACCGAATGGTGGGGTGAGTCCAAGGAGGAAAAAACGACCTGTGAAACCAACCCACTTTGCGTAATCTTGATCGCCTCCGTCATCGCCGTAAAGGAGGTCTTCGATGAGTACAACCGCACCAGGGTTCTTGTGGATGGTGTTTGGGTCATACCCAATCAACTCGCCACCCTCGTAAATCTCCTCGGGAATCTCGTTTGATACGCACGGGATGCAATTCACCAGGTCGCCAAGACTTTGAGAAGACAGCGCGGCATGTTGCGAGCTTCGAGCCACCGCGGTCAACCGGTATGGCAGTCGGTAATACACCGTCATGGTCAACACTGCCACATCGTTCGAGGATACGGTAGCTGCATTCGGAGATGATGACGATTTCTGACAAGAATAACAAGCCTCAGCTGAAGATTGCGATTGACTCGCGGGCGAGGATGTTCGAGGACGTACGGGTTCTGTGAATGGGTTGAGATCGGTGAACCTCGGACCACGCAAAAACGCGGCAGAGTCCAGAAGGAATGGCCAAGATTTGAGTTTCACGGCGTCGAGTTTCCGTTGTAGGGCGGTAACCTCTGGGTGTTCGAGAGCAGGTTCTGGTAGGTTCATCCGCCTGCGCTTTCGCTTTCCAGATGTATCTGCAGATTCGTGGATCGCGTTGACGGTCAACTCATGGTTCTTGAGAACGTGTGCCGCGAGGCGAGGATTGTTCAAGACATCCTCCAGAGAAGATTTCAGATCATCCACACTGTGCTGGTCCTTGTGAATCCCCATTTGGCCAGGGCGAAAGAGAGGAAAGATAACGCACCTGCAATCTTCGATGATGTCGTGATCTACCTCGCCGACTTGCAACGGTGTCAGATTGCTCGCGGACCGCACGAAAGCGGCGATGTCTATGAGACTCGACTGAGGGCCAAACCTAGACTCGAAGGCGAGGATGCTGTTGGGATTAGCCATCGGTCGCTGCCGGACGTTAGTCGGACATAGCGGAGACTCCAAGCTCCGTTCCCGATCGTTTGAGGAAGGGATAGCCGACATAAAACTCTCTTTCCCTCCCGCCTCTTCCTCCCTCCTGGTCGGATAGCATGCTCTCTCGGGTTCGCCTCAACCGTGTCGCCGCCCGTGCTCAGCCTTTACGACCTTCAAACGCCAGTGGAATTTCGACCAGAGCTGCTTTAACCGCCAGCACACTCGGACTCTCTCGCTCGGCTCTCACTCGGCCGACGTCCTCTTCGGTCTCCGCCCTCAACTTGCCCGCATACACCAGGAACATGTCCGCTCACGCCGAATCTGCCGTCCGTCCGGCCCCAGATCAGGTCATTCAGGACATCGCAGACTACGTTCTCAGCTACAAAATCACCTCCGAGCTTGCATATGAAACCGCCAGGCTCTGTCTCATCGATACCATTGGATGTGGTCTCGAGGGCCTGAGGTTCCCAGAGTGTTCAAAACTCCTCGGACCGGTCGTGGAGGGAACCACCGTGCCAAACGGTATGTCTTTTCGCCATTTTTTATGGTCCGATGGCACTGATGCGGTTATTTTCCCTGCGTATAATCAAGGTACTCGAGTCCCCGGAACTAACTACGAACTCGACCCCATCAGGGGCGCGTTTAACATCGGAACGATGATCCGATGGCTCGATTTCAACGACTGCTTCCTTGCCGCAGAATGGGGTCACCCGTCCGACAACTTGGGTGCTATCCTCGCCGTCGCCGACCATCTCGCCCGCCAGGGTCAAAAGCTCACTGTCCATGATATCCTCACGAGCATGATCCAAGCTCACGAGATCCAAGGGTGCCTCGCTCTCCTCAACTCCTACAACCGTGTCGGTCTCGATCACGTCGTCCTCGTCAAGGTCGCCAGCACTGCTGTCGTCTCCAAGCTGTTGGGTCTCAACCGTGACCAAACTATCGACGCCATCTCCCAAGCATGGGCTGATGGTCAGTCTTTGCGCACCTACCGTCACGCTCCCAACACCATGTCCAGGAAATCGTGGGCTGCCGGTGATGCTTGCTCCCGTGCCGTGAACATCGCCCTCCTCGTCAAGAAGGGCGAGACCGGGATGCCCTCAGTCTTGACCGCCAAGACCTGGGGCTTCTACGATGTCCTTTTCAAGGGCAAGCCATTCGAGTTCCAACGCCCGTATGGATCTTACATTATGGAGAACGTTCTCTTCAAGATCTCCTTCCCTGCCGAATTCCACGCCCAGACCGCCGTCGAGATCGCCCACACCTTCCACGACAAGCTCAAAGCGCTCGGAAAGACCTCCGGCGATATCAAGAGCGTCAAAATCAGGACACAGGAAGCCGCTATGAGGATCATCAACAAGAAGGGTCCCCTTGCCAACTTCGCTGACAGAGAGTAAGCGTATTCGGACAAGATTCGTGGGCTGGTGGCTGACAAACTTTGCGCATATAGCCACGATATCAACTACATGGTTGCCTATCCTCTCATTTTCGGAGAGTTGACCTCTCAATCCTAGTGCGTACCATTCCGCCCTTCTTGCTTACCGAGTGTTAACTCGTGTGTAGTACTGACGCCGCCGCCGCCGACCCCCGAATCGACGCTCTTCGTGCCAAGATCACTTGTGTCCAGGATGACTCCTTCTCCACTGAATACCACAACCCTGAGAGGAGATCCATCGGAAACGCCATCACCCTCGAGTTGAACGATGGTACCGTCCTGGACGAGATCTCGGTTGAGTACCCGGTTGGACACAAGAGACGGAGGGCTGAGGGCACCCCTCTCCTGATGGCCAAGTTCAAGAAGTAAGGTTTACCCTCGTTCGCGACATCGGATCATCACTTACACATTTATGAATAGCCACATAAAACCACATTTCGATGAGGCTACTCAGAAGAGGATTCTCGACATCGTTGAGAGCCCTGCCGAGCTCTACAAGCTCCCCGTCGACAGGTTCACCGACTTATTCACCAAGGTCTAAGGTATGGTAACAGGGTTGTTCGGCCACCGATTACCCCATCTGTATTTGAACCGGCCGCCCGGTTATATCACTACAACACAAATACAATCAACTACTCGAGTCGTGTTCGAACTGGGGGTTTTTGATGAATGAGGATGCTGGAATGGTTGCCAAAAGACAAGTCGTCAAGACACGCCACCTACTACAGGGAAACAAACTCACCTTCACGCCGCGATAACCGTCATACCGTTGAGGATCTTTTTCTTGGAGCGGCTCTTCCTCCCCGGAGCTTGAGCTTGGGGTTGGGTTTTCGGACCCGGGCCTCTAGCTTTCCCAGAACTCGCCGGCTTGTTGACCTTATGAGCCCTCTGGGCTGGTTGGGGATCGACTTTCGGAACTTCTTGGCGCCGGTTCATGAATGACCCACCAGGTTGGGCCTGAGGCTGAATCCAACCAGGGGTGAACGATTCCACGGTCAGATTTGCAAAGTCTTCGGAAAGGAGAGCAGGATTAGCCTTAGATACGTTCTCGAGTTGATAGTAACAATCCTGCCGATTCTTCGCAAGGTTTGTATAGCTAGATGAGTGAGCCGTTCCATCAGGGATGAGAGGTCGCGAGAGGTGAAAGTTTTGTTGGAACGGCGGGGGAGACAACGGCCGGAAGCCAACGCCAACGGTCTGATCCTCAGACGCTTCGAGTACTGCGGAGAGACGTCGGTGAGAATTTCGAGTCAGGGGTGCTGCTTTAGCGTGCCGCAAAGATCGGATGGCAGTAGACGGCGAATCGGGAGACGCAGGAAGGTGATTCATTTGAAGGGGGGCATTAGCCATACGGGGTTTCCCAAGCACGTTCATAGGAGTATTCGGAGGGGGACGAGGATAGGAACCTAGATCGGAACCCGGGGAGGTCAAAACCTTACGAGCGCGAGACAAGCCAGCCGGATGATATAAGCCATACGCGGAGATCGCCTGTGAGTCGACAACATCCGAAGGAGCCAGATAGACATCGCCCGCAGAGTGATTGTATACCCGAGTTTGACTTGGTAGTGGCGGTTCAGGGGTCTCGTCAGACAGAGTGTGGAGGTGTATCGCTTGCAACGCCCGAGAGTACGAGGGAGATGAAGGCCACTGAGGCTGAGCCGCCGGTTGGAAGAGGCCCTGATTTTTGCGGTATTGTTGAGCAATCTCCATCGCAGATTGACGACGTTTGGTGGGAATGGAAATCGACTGAGGGTGAGACTCAAGGATTATGATCGGGAGAGAGGAGCCCACGACGGTTTGAGTGGAAACGAGCGGCTTAACATTCTTGGAGGTTTCGTGCCTGCGAGGTAATGGCTTGAGACCGACTCCTAATTCCTGTCTCTTGTTGAAATGTCGCTCGTGGTGGGCCTTTTGCTGGAACGGAATATCAGCGACCCCAGTTGCGCCCACTACGTCGATTTGAGGTGGTTGGTGGATATGCCCTTGGGTGTGAGGAGCTAGCATCGGCCCCAAATCGATCGGTTCGACAAAGGTGGAGTTATGGTTTTTCTGCCTGGCGGCGATCGTGGTACTTTCTGTGTTCACGGGTGGCCCTTGTGACGCAACAACATTGGGGGCGTTCCAGGTGACCCCAGTAGCTGGAGTGGTTTCAGAGGTACGGTGGGATGTTTCTGGTGGCGCGACGTCGGGTTTGGCTGTATCTTGATCTAACCCCCAAATCATCCTCGGCAGGTTGTCTTGTTCCTCGATGATTGTCCCTTCCGCGCCGCTAGGGGTAACGCATTAGGAACTCAAACTCCGATGATAAGCCCCCACTTACGATGGACAACGGGCGTAAGGAAGGGAAGATGGTCCATGGAGTGCGGGGATTGGACGTGGCGGAGAACTTGCCCAAGTCATCCATTCTGCGGGGTCAAATGTCAGCGGCGCTCACTGCAGCGATATTTACTCCCGAACCTTCGACCATACCCTCGTCAGGTTTCGCTTTTGTTTGAACGTTGGTTTGGCGCAAGAACGCCTGAGATATATGATACTTGTTTTGAATTATCACCACCGAGTCCGGGGACGAAGGAGACGAGCTTGAGTGAGATATATCCGTCCCGGTTGCGTCGGCGCGAGCAAAAGAACTATTCCCGTCGCTTATCGAGAATGAATTCGAGGAGTCGGCGGGCGTGCCCCCGTATTCGGGCAGATAGTGGATGAATTCCTTTTCTAGCCTCTGTGACCGGATGTTCTCTGGCATGGTCACGACACGCTGTTGAGATGAGATCTGAGACATGACCGAGAATGATGGGGCGGTTTCCGGTAAAGAGCTGATTCGCTGGCCGATGATCTGAGTTGCGCGGGAAGGAAAGTTTTGGGGTAACCTGGTTTTGAAGACACGCCGATTGTCGAAGATGGAACGATCGGGGGTAGACAGATAAGACACGAGAGAACCATCAGAGTTTTGAGAGGGGTTATCTGGTGTTTCGAGCGAGGACTCTGTGGTAGATGTTGATATTCCAGAGTGGGGGCCGCAGTCGAGAGGCGAAGGCTGGGGAGGAACGACAGAACAAGGAGAACAAGGTGGAGAGAACGTTGTTTGGACAGCACGGGATTCATAACCCTTTGACGAAGACATGGGGACACAGCGAGGGGTCGACAAGGACAAAGGACGAACGAGGAGATGACGGTAAGACAGGAAAACTTGAAATTGAACCAAGGATCGAAACAGACCGCTGATAAAGGACGCGTGACAACCAAACACGTGAGATGTTACGGCGCTCTACATGCCGGTCACGCTATGTTTTGGGCTTCTTCTGGAAGAAGCTGGATATCTTCTGCATCCCCTCAACGTTCGCCTTCTTTAACACTTCCACGCCGTGCGAATCCTTGTTCTTGCGTTTCTTGCCTGTTCCTTCTTGTGAAGCAGCCTTCATTGTCGCCTTTTTCTTCCCCTTCTCAGTGTCGACAACCACCATCGCAGCCAATTCTTCTTGAACTGCCTTCACGTGAACGTCCAGAGCCGAGAAACTGCCAAAAACTCAATCCTAATGAAGTTTTGACAAAGGGTTAACCTACTCATAGGCAGATACCAGCTCAGCCTTTACGTCTGTAGGCAGATGGTGGGCTACTAGGTCACAGGCAGCTTTGAGACGCCCAGCTGGAGGGGCATTAGCGAGACACCTGGCGAGTCTTAGGATACAACTCACCCTCGAGCAGTGCCTCTTTTCCGTCTTCCATGAGACCGTCCTTCGCCAGTAGGCGAACCACCGACAGAGATTCCCCGAAGCCGCTTGTTGCAGCCAGTCTGCTGACTTTCTTCCCGAGGTAATCCACGAGTGTCTGCATTGAAAATCGGAAGACGCTGATTTCTGGTGTAATTTCTGAACGTCGCGTAAGTAAGGTTTAACACTGGAGGACGAAAGCATCCCACCTTTCACTTCGCAAAGGTGTTTCATCGAATCTGCGACACATTTCATCGAAGTGAACTTCACGAGATCACTACGAGACAACTGGAGATCAGGTGGTGTATTTTTCCCATCCTGGCGCGTCAGCGTCGTCACAGCGTCGTCCAAGATGTCATCCAGAGGACGGAAGTTCGCAGGTGCCCCCTCCTAATTCGTGTTAAAAAAGACCTAAACATCCGCACGGTCCGCTCACCTTACAAACAGCTCTGACGATCGGAATGAGAAGGAATACCGGGTCGACCGGAGTCATCAATAACAGCTTTCCGTCTTCGTTACGGTTTTAGCAGCAAAACTCGGCGTCTGGACGTTGTACGTACCTTCGATCACCTGTTCACCCATAAACCAAGAGCGAGGATTGGGAGGCGCGATTGCATGGACCTCCAAAATCTCTTCCAGATGATCATCACCGTCCCGCCTTTTGCTAGGTAAAAATAATGAAGGAACGCCTTGTTGTCATTAAGCCTTTCGGTCCGTTCGTACAAAACTGGCACATACCCGTGCGAGGGTGGGGAAGACGCAAAAACCTCGGCTGATCCTGCAGCTGGGTCGTAACCACGTCCAGAATATCCGTGGGTAAAATTCCAATGTGCGTCGCCATCTAGCAGTGTGAACGATGGTGGGAGTCGCGGTCAAGACGCGTCTTAGCGGGAGCACGTGACGGGATTCGAGGGTGATCGTGCTTCCAGGTTTAGTAACCCGATCCTTACACCCGCGCCATCATGGCTTCCGGTACAGGTGCGTAGAGCTGACGGCAAGCCTCGTCCTTTTGACTCTGATTTGGCTTGCAGGACCAGGAAAGTTATCTCGCGAGGAGTTCCGCAGGCAAAAGGACCTCGATGCTGCTCGAAAGGCTGGCACAGCCCCAGCCGCTGTGGATGAGGAGGGAAAGGCCATTAACCCCCATATTCCTCGTGCGTTCGCCACTTCACTTACTTAGAGGTCCTCACCTCACAAATTCCCTCGGATTCCCCCAGAATACATTGCCCAAGCACCATGGTACTTGGATACCGGAGGACCCTCGCTGTCTCACCAACGTCGACCTGAATATGACAACTCTTCCGACAAACTCGACAACTGGTACGACCGAGGAGCCATTACCGGCCCAGCTGCGAAGAAATACCGAAAAGGCGCATGCGAGAACTGTGGCGCGATAACCCACAAGAAACAGGACTGCCTCGAACGACCACGGAAGAAGGGGGCCAAGTTCACGAACAGAGACATCGCTCCCGACGAGGTTATTCAAGACGTTTCAACCGGTTATGCTGCCAAACGTGACAGGTGGAACGGTTACGATACCTCCGAGCACGCCAAGATCTACGATGAGTATGGGGCACTGGAGGCAGCGCGGCAGAAGTTGAGAGAGGAGCAAATCGACAAACAGACGACCACGGACCTCGCTGCTGTACGGAAAGTCGCAAAGGCCGGGAAGACTGAACGCAAGGATGACGATTTCGGTTCGAGTGACGACGAGGACGAAGATGAGGAGAAGTACGCTGACGCCGCAGACGCTGTTGGTCAAAAATTGGACACCAAGACGCGCATCACTGTCCGGAACCTTCGTATCCGAGAGGACACCGCCAAGTACCTCATCAACCTCGACCCATCTAGTGCTTACTATGACCCGAAGACGCGTTCGATGCGTGACAACCCAGAGGGCAACAAACGGCCTGAGGATGTATGTTTTCTTTCCCCGACATTTGATCAACCCGTCGCTGACGAATTTTCAGTCACGGTTCTCAGGAGAGAACTTCACTCGCGCTACCGGCGAAGCCAGTGAAGTACAGAACCTCCAACTCTTCGCCTGGCAATCCGCCCACCGCGGTCATGATATCCATGTCCACGCCAACCCGACGGAAGGAGAGATCTTACACAAGCAGTTCGTGAAAAAAAAGGACCAGCTCAAAGAAACCAACAAGGGAAGTATATTGAGCAAGTACGGTGGAGAAGAGTACCTGGAGAAGGCACCGAAGGAATTACTCCTTGGCCAGACGGAGGATTACGTCGAGTACTCGCAAACTGGGCGAATATTGAAAGGAAGGGAACGTGCCAAGGCGAAGTCAAAATATGCAGAGGATGGTAGGTAGGGAACTCCACTGGGCTTCCGACGGTGCTAACCGCCTTATTTTAGTGTATATCAACAACCATACACACGTCTGGGGCTCGTGGTATGACCCTTTGGCGGGTTCGTGGGGTTACGCTTGCTGTCATTCTACGGTTCACATCTCGTACTGCACGGGCCAAGCGGGTATCGAAGCCGCTGCCGAGTCGAGCGCGAAAAACCTGCTAGCCTCGTCCTCACGACCTGTGGAGACGGTGCCGCAACCAGTGGAGACAGTACGAGAATCATCGAGAGACGCGGAGGAACGTCGGATAGCCGCAAAGAATGCGTTCGGCAAGGAACGCGTGGGCGAAGGAGAGGTCCAGCTCGATAAGGAGCGACTCGCTCAGGCCATCAAGGAAGAGAAAAAGCGGAAGGCGCGGGGGGACGATGATGGTCGATCAGGGAAACGGGCGAAGGGGGATGAGTCCCACCAAATTTCAGAGGAACAGCTTGGTAAGAATCTCGTCGATAAAACAATCGCGCAAGTGCTGACTCTTGTCATAGAGGCGTACAGGATGAACAGAAGCAGGATGGAGGACCCCATGGCGAACTACGTCGACACAGAAGTCTAAGCACCTCCACCATTGCTTGCCATTCCCGTTTCCACTCTCACGACAGATGGGGTGTATCTCCTATTACATGTATCTAACTACTACATAATGCAGACGCGTACTGTACACTAGACTGGCGAACCATCGGTTCACCCACGTTCATGGAAAATCCGAGATACCGCGCACGGATCAGGTTAAGATATGACCGGCGAAAGTGCGCGGCCCATGAAATCCGGAGAAAAGGGCGGGGAGTGAATAATATATGGTGATATTCTAAGGTGCACGGTGGGTTCCGTCTATTATTGCCTTGAGATGCGAAGAAAGTCCTGGGATGTAGGCGCGCAGGTCGTTATGTGTTAGCCTCCAAGGCGGTCTAAAAGTGACCCTTGGCAAGCTCGCGCCTAAGTGGGCTAAGGAAGATCCGTATGAGTTGGGGAACCTCAGAAACATCAACCGCCGGTCGTACCTAGGTGGCTTGGGCAGAGAGTATGGCTTTGGAAAGCTAACGCCACCGAAGGTCATTGAGGTCTTGAGGAATTTGACCCGGGAGTCGATGTCGGCGGCGTTGGACGGCAGTTCTCTACCGGGGGCGTAGGCAGGTGGAAGAACGACGACTTCCATGTCCAACTCCGGCAGATAGATGGTCCGTGGAAGGGTGGAACCATTGTCGCTCGTTCTCCGGAACTGTAGTTCGTCCAGCATATACCGGTGTACGGGAGTGGTTGGGGAGGTGTGGAGGTGGTGTGGGTTGAGGTGGAAGTGGCGGGTTGCCACCGAGGTGGATGGTAGTAATAGTGGTGGTGAAAGGGAAGTCTAATGTGACCTTCCCTTTCATACTTATTTGAACCCTAGAACCGGCACTCAAATCATCCACAGCAGGCACTAGTCACCGCGCAGTATACGGAGAAATGGCCACAAGAAGCTACGTCAGCAACAATAGCCAATCCCGTGCCTATGAGTCAGCGAACAGCCGCTGCATTGCCTCGAGCCGTGTAAGACTTTCGATAGCAGTGGCGAAGAAGGGTCGAGTGCCTGATCGTCTCGAGCCCGAGCAGGCTCGAACCCCCAGATATCGAGGTCCTGTCCTGGATGAGGCGAGATTGGAGGACAGACGTGGGCACTGCCGTCGCTGTGAAACTGGGGATCACATGATCCGGAAGATGGCCTGGAACGACAGTTGTTCCTCGGATCCCAATGTAATGCGCGGTGACGAAGTTGCTCGAGGTCACAGAGAACGCGAGCACTTAGTTGGGAGCACTGAAGAAACTGCGGAATGACGTGGGAGGGGGTATTCCCAGCAACGCCGGATTACCTGGATCCGATGATCTGTCATGCTCGTAGCGTCAGCGGCGGGTATAGAAATGGAGAATGTGGGAGAGATCTTGAGACCCGGAGTAGATCGAGCTCGATGGCCCATTCCGTGTCATATGACCCAATTCGTCGCGGACAAAACCTTCCCCGTCGGGGGACCCCTCACCACAATCACAATGTGGCCTGCGAAGACTCCCAAATCCTCCTTATCAGGTGCCGCTATTGGCCATTTCTCACTGTTCCCGTCCTAACACCCTACAGCTGTTGAGCTCCTCTTTGACAAGATTTGGCACCGAACGGAGCGCAAGATCCCGTGGTTGCTCCGGAAGGATGTCCCAGAGGTACCTGCCCCACGACTCCCCCAAATTGCCAGGCTCCCGCAAGAACTTGTAGAAGCGATTATGGTCTACCTCATATACGATACAGACAGCCTTCTGGCATGCTCATTGACCTGTTACTCGTGGTACATCGCCGCCGTCCCACATCTTCACCACACCCTCACGACCGACGACCGGCCACTTCCCTCGCAGTACCAGAGGCTTCGGTGGCCTGGCCCCCTCCGGAAGTCATACGACCTTGGTTTACTCCCACTTGTCAAGCAATTCCGGATCCGCGTGGAGGAGAGCGATTTTGGCCCCGACCGGTTCAACAAGCACACTTTGCGTTACTTTTCTGCGCTCACGAACCTCCAAGAGCTTGGAATAGACAACCTCCAAACATTCGGGTTTGTATCAACCTCTCGACGGTACTTTGAGCATCTCTCCCCGACGCTTCGATTCCTCGCCCTCAAACAACCCAGGGGTTCTTGCCGGCAGATCCTGTATTTCATCGGGCTCTTTCCGAACCTCCAAGATCTCAAGCTCCACTACCCTAACACAATAAATTATCAGGAGGAGCAGGACGGCGTAGACGATGTGACGCTTGTTCCCCTCTCCGTACCTCCGCTGCGAGGGCGGCTGATACTCACCTGTTTCGCAAGGGAGAAGCTTGTGAGGGATATGATCGATCTCTTCGGCGGCCTCCGTTTCCACACCATGGACCTCTACATGGTGAACTGTGTGCGGCTCCTTCTAGACGGATGCGCGGAAACCTTGGAGGCACTGCGGCTGTACCCATCCGATCCATACAGTGAAACATATCTTTCTCAATAGAACAAGACAGCACGGGACTGATCCGCATTGATGATTCATAGTGGAGGAGCCAGCTTTGTTCCAACAATTCAACCTATCAAGAATTAAGTCCCTTCGGACGCTCGAGACCACGGCCGAATCTGTTACCACCGCGGGTAACACTGCTCTTCGTTCATTCAGAACCATACTCTCCACTGTCACGTCTCCTATTCTTCTTGACCTCACTATCGTCTACTGGGACTCTGACATCGATGGTGTGGGCCACTATCCACTAGCCCGCGAGCAGGAGCAAGAGAAGGAGTATAGAACTGCCTGCGCCCTACGTCACCAGCATAGGTTCGAGGTACTCAGGGAGATGCATAAAGCGAGGGGGTTTCAGTTGGTACTTTGCGCGGACGTTTTTGGCCACATAGAAACGTGTGCCACGAAGATGCTGAAGCGGCTCGTGAATGCGGAAAGGGCGCGTGGGGGGTGGGATTACCTCCTCCACGAACGATTGATTATCGCCGAGAGACGGACACCCCGTGCTCGCTACAACGACCGTCGTCCAGGCTGGGAAGGGAGATATCCTGTGAGTGCCAGCGCGTTGTAATTCGCACCTGAAATGCAACACAGCCGAGAGCGTTTTTTGGCCGCTCGAGGTTCTCGTCTTCCATCCCGATCCGTAGGCAGTGCACGAAAAACCAGATCGAGTATTCATGGTACATTGATACTCATAATATTGTAGTGTCAGTTGATGACATGAAATGACGAGTTCGACGGTGGAAACATCAAAAACAGTAATAATATATGTCCCCCTTGAGGCTGACGGTCAATTCTACGTAAATTCAACGAAAGCATATTTGACGTGTGGTTTGTGGTTTTCCGCACCTATACCGGAATACCGAGGACCGTTTGGAAGAGCATTTGGAGGTGGCGGAGGTAAGTGTGACGTTCCGGACTTCTGGCATTGCGGAAAGGGTTAGGAAAATGTCGTCTGAAACGTCCACGACACAAGCTCCTGTGTCTTGTTGGATACGTCGGTATTGGACGGAAACGCTTACCGGTATGTGAGCCTTTATCGTCCCCACAGTAGCGCAGGCATTTCCAAAACACCTTGAATCTTCTACGGATAGCTGGGATGGATACCAGACAAGCCCGTACGGATTGCATCCGGGATAAATAGAACACTCCATGGCGTGTCGAATCCAAGAACGGGTGTGGGGAAAGGGCAGAACCTTACCCCTTGGTGGCCTGTAGCATATGTGCAAGCTGGAGCTCGGCGTCCACGCCGTGGCCGTTCTTCGACATGAATGAAAGCATTCTCCTGAGCGTATGGTCGAGGAACTCGATCGTGTCATGTAATCGTCCCAAACGTGGTCAAGTACCGCCTGAAAAGCTTCAGAGTAATAGGGAGAGCAGCGAGGAACAGGACCAAGCCGGTGAAATTAGATGAAATGACACAGCGGATCGCATGCCGATGTAGCTCGCCAAGAACACAACGGTAGCCGAAGAAAAGACAGCCGTCCTTCAAGGCCGCAAGATCTCATCGATTGAGACCCAGGTGAGACCGCCCTTGCCCGCGACGAATACACACGCCGACAAGTTTTCAGTTCGAAGGGTTCCGGGCGCGCTTTCGTCAAGGTGACAAGTTGAAGCCGCCCACTACCTTGTAATGTCACCGATTCATTTCCCGTGGTTTCGATCTGGAGGTGCGATCTCACTTTTCTGCTCACCATGCACCTCCATCTCTGGGGACGGGGGGGCCATTGTCCGAGACGTCCTGCAAACAAAAGAGCATGCCATACGTCGCGGAAGTGCTCGGATTTGGAAGACAGCAAACAAACGTAAACAAGTTCCACTTTGAGCGACCCGTTCGGATTGGAACGACCCAGCATGTACATCACCACTGCACCTTCACTCTTTCTTGGGCTGGGGGCACGGATATTCGTCAACAAATTCGTCTACCACTATGACTCCTCGACCATCCCCGACTTCGTCTTTCTAGGCCTATGGCAAGGCACCGCTCTCTACTACCTGCTAATGCGGCAGGTCGAGTTCGCATGGGCCGCGTCCGTCGGGATCCTCGGCAGGCTGTTGATCGACTTTGTGCAAACTTGGGACACGAGCAGGTGTGCGTGTACGCTGTTGGGTGTCGCCCTCGGCGTACTTGTCACGGATATCGCCTCCCAGTTCATCGAGGACGACAGTGGGCGCCCGGCAATTTTTGGAGGCGGGTCACCGAGTTCAGGACACCACCACCATCGAAAGAGGCCAAGCAGGCGGTTGGTGCAGTTTTCCAGGAGCAATAGTCTCGTGGAACCGGTGAGAAGCAAGGGGAAGGAGGCAGTTAGGGGGGATGGTGGACGCGACCGGGACCGGACAAGACACAACAAGCACAAAGACGAGAAGCTGGAAGACTTCAAGAGGTTGCGGGATTGGGAATCGCGTTCTATTATCACCGCAGACTCCATCACCTCCTCAGATCTTATCCATCCCAAGTCCAAGATGACACCGCTGCAACGCGAAGTTGCCAACTTACGCGCCAAGGCGTCGCTAGCCGACACGGAACGGCGGAGGTTCAAGGAAGAAAAGCAGTGGGCGTTATCGCAGGGGAACTCTGCCCGTGCAGAGCAAATGGGCTGGCAGGTAAAACGGTACGCAGCTCTGGTGGATAGCTTTCACAAGGAAGCAGATGTCAAACTGCTCGAGGGTGCGTTGCTCTCCCTCGCGTTCTCCGCGATCGATATCTCACCACGTCTTGGTTGTCAGCATCTGGGCTCAAGCCTCTTGAACGGTCAAAATCGTACCCAGCACCTGTTCGACCAAGAGGCACAAAAGCTTACACAAACGTCGTCCCACCTGCACCTGCACCCACGGTCGTCAGCGTTGAATTCCCGCGGAAGAGACGCAGCTCATCTGGCCTCAAACCAGCCATCCGAGTATCAAACAGAGAGTGGGTAGTGCAGGCACTTCAGTAGTGTATATAAGCTCACGCCGCATACAGCCTACGCGAAGCTGGTCCAAGTACTGGCAAGACCAGATAGTACTTGTCTTCGCGGTTACGTCCCCACGCGATCCCCCCATCCATCCCCCCAGAGACACTCCGTTTAACTACTCCCCACTTTCTATACTGATAACGAGGCAACTGACCCCTTACGTATGTAGCTTCTGTAACATTTCTCCGCAATCTCTCCTTTCCCCAGACGATCTCTTGTACACCATAGTAGGTTTAGTAGCGTAGCCTAGGTAGAATACACTTGCTTGCTTTCGCCGTCGACGCGAAATATCTATTTCACCTTGGTCGCCCAAGAAAATACGCCGGGATTGTTGGAATTGTACAATATGTTCATTGGATTGGGTGAACGAATGGTGACTAGAGCTCAACTTCCCGGACGCCTTCCTTGTCAACAATCTTGACCTTGAACTTTCCGGGAGTCACAACCAAGCGCTTGGAGACCTCATCTATGCATCTCCGTAGGGCTGCTAATCCCTCCTCCACGGTGGCTTCTGGATCGTGATACCTATATCGGACATGTAAACATCTCGATCTCGGTTCGCAGATACCGGACACGAACCTATCAAGCAAACTCAGGGCGAAATAACTTCCATATCCGTGGGCGGCGAACGGCACGGGAGCCATCGTCCCCAGGTAATCGATCCAGTAGAGTTTTGGCTCATGAACGGAGAGATCGTAACCCGCCACGAGGAGGTTAACGGCGTAGGGTGATCTGGAACGCAGAGAGTCCGCAAGCTCGCGGCGAATCCAGAAGGCGGCCGATGGGGGTGGAAGGGGGTATGTGTTGCGGATTTGGGCCAGACGGATGTTACGTTCGACGTATTCAGCGAACTGGACGGTATCGCCTGCGTTTCGGTTGATCGTTCGAATACGAATGACCCGTACAAGCGACTCAAAGTGAGCTCAAGTAGGAAACTAAGAAGGCCACGTTGGACGGCTTGCCTGGTTCGCCTGAAAAGGCCATGAGGAGATGAGAACCGAGGACTTTGATTTTGTCCTCGTTGGACTGCATTTTGACGATCGACCGTGCAGCGGTCATGTCTGCGGCGAGGATCACGTAGCCCTTTCCGGTGATGGCGAACGAGCTGTCCATCGTAGAATATTATCGAGAGGAAAGGATTGGGACGGTCGGATGAGTGAGAGAGATCGTACGCGCGTCCACTCGAGAAATGATCGGAGTCGGCGCGCGTCATTTCTCGCAATCATGTTGGAGATAACGACCACTTGGTCTAAGACCTTGCAGCAATTGCACACAGGGGCAGTGTGTGGGTTACTTAGTCATATTATGAGTGATCACATATACCGTCATCGAAACCCCCGTCTCTCACTTGCAGACAACCATGACGGACAACATCGCTGTTCGTGTACCCGAGAAATCCAAGACTCTTGTTATCACAGAGGTACGCTCTGTTGGGGCGTTTTCACTTGGACGTCTGATTGATGGACCGGGGGCGAACGGCAGGACGGCAAGGTCGTCGTGAGAGAGGTTCCTACACAGGTGCCTGGCGAGAACGAGGTTCTCGTGAAGGTTGCGGCGATTGGGATCAATCCCACAGACTGGAAACGTGAGTGTCTACCTCGACGATCCAGGCAGTCGCGCCATCTTCGGGTATTTAGCGACATTACGCTACAGATGTTCGACCCGGTACGAATGCCGGGAAGTACAGCGGTTGCGACTTTGCGGGGCAGATCGTCAAGATTGGCCCCAACCCCAAGGTTAACTTCGCGATTGGAGACAAAGTCTCAGCTTCGGTCACGGGGAGTAAGCCGAATGGACCTTCTCTCGTGATCACTTGCAGCTGACGTGCCTTTGAACTTCATTGCAGATACGTCGACTGAACGAGGCGCATTTTCCGAGTATGCGAAAGCGTTCTCCGACCTCGTCTGGAAGATTCCCGATGGGACATTCCCCTTCGAGGAGGCAGTGACGACAGGGGTTCCGTAAGTGTCTTCCGCCCGAATATCCTGTGGACGCTGACATCGTTTAACTGACATTTGTCCCATTCTGACAGGTTGAACACGGCTTTCCAGGCCCTTTACAGCCCCTTGACCCTGCACTTGATCCAACCCGGTGCCAGTATCACTCCGGAAGAGGGTACCTGGATCTTCATCTACGGAGGGAGTTCTTCAGTTGGGCAGTATGCCGTCCAACTTGCTAAGCTCTCCGGATACAAAGTCGCGACAGTTGCATCCCCAAAGAACCACCAGCTCCTCGTGACTCTTGGAGCGGACCTCGTCTTTGATGTCTGTACTATCCCTCTTCATCCATCTCGCCTCTTTTAGCTCGTCTGACTCTGTTCACCCCTCCAGTATCATGACCCACAGGTGGTGGATAAACTAAGGAAGGGGGCGGGGGATAAAATCCACCTCGCCGTCGACACTATCTCCGAACCTGACACACAAGCAATCACCGTTCGGGTGTTAGCAGAGAGCAAACCCGGGAAAATCATCGTCATTCTTCGCCCGTCAGAGGAAGCTCGGAAAATCAGGAAGGACGTGGACATAACCGGTACGTCGCTTCCCGGTTCCTTGGAGATACGACCAATACCAACGTTTGTGGCATCGTGCCTGCCAGTTACATGGGCTCCAACCGCCTATGGATTGGACTCCCATTACGGGAAGGCCAACGACGAGGAAAGGGCGCTGCTCTCCGCGTTCCTACAGAATACTGTGCCCGGTTTAGTAAAGGGTGGGAAATTGAAACCGATCCCGATAAAGCTATGGGATGGAGGGCTGGACAAAGTCGACGAAGGTCTCACTTACCTTCAGAGCGGAAAGGCGAGCGCAGAAAAGGTCGTTTTCAACCTGTAAGTATGTCTGGACGTCTGTCGGATTCAAAATGTAGAGGCCGAAAAATGCACAAGCGAATGAATTCTCGATTTGACAAAATAACTAATGCACATCATCTCCGGGAGGATATATATACAGTCGGCAATTATTACTTGAAAATTGGGAGAGGTAGCGGGGGCGATTACGAAAATAAGGACAGGATAAAGAAATAACGCGGGAGGTTGTAGAGAATCGGATTGCGGGAGGAT
>Ga0307511_10002310_pt1 | contig 19908 bp, 20 predicted proteins | sample 13_EM_MG_FD_200266 | JGI IMG/M metagenome (GOLD analysis project Ga0307511, IMG submission 200266) | Populus trichocarpa ectomycorrhiza microbial communities from riparian zone in the Pacific Northwest, United States - 13_EM | ecosystem: Host-associated > Plants > Roots > Unclassified | place...
TTGATCCTTAATTCAGACTTGCCCTTTTGGTCATCCCAGCTCTTACTCGCATAATTCAAAGTTGCCCTTTTCTCCCATGATCGACCTTCCATTCGGCCTTGTATTCATCCGAGAGTATTTTCCTACATGTTCAGCTTTTATTTGGTGATTGCCGCTTCCCTCAAAAATATACAGCGTGTTTTGCCGTGAAGACAAGTAGATAGTTTCGCTATAATTGAATTTATTAGTCCCGACATTCTCTTCGCTATCGTTATAGCTATTAGTTTCACTCCAGCCACGGCACTTTATCTGTGTGCAGAGACAGTCTGGTAAATCCCTTCGTTACCATTTTCACTATATCCTGATAGCCTCCGTATACCGAGCCGCAAAAATCCGCCGAAAGCTGTCCGGTGTAGCTAATATCCGGTATAGCAACTAGCATGGGGGGCAATGGAAGCAAGGAGGGGTAATTGAGTAAAGGGATAGAACTCACTGTTTTCCGCCCAATTGTGTATGGTGAAAACGATACACATGAGTGTCTCCTTTCAACACCCTATACATTGTGTCTGAACCTCGCTTTTTGTGGCTTGTTTAAAAACACGTTCCTGTATCTGGAATTAACGTTGAGTGTGTACGGTGCCCTTTTTTTCTTTTTTTTTACGTAACCTTGCGATTAGATATCTCCACGAGCAGTTTCTCCAGCTTCTGGACCAGCCTGTCGCTTCACAAAGCCGACAGTACTTGAGGACCAATGTGCAAGTGATAAATGGTTTGTGCAGTGGGGCAACCGATGTCGTAGGGATGGAATTCAAGGTGCGGCAGGTATGAGCAAGGTGAATGATATCTGAGCAATGTTCATAGGAGAGGATGGGTTGCAGTGTTGGGTATATTGACAAAACACGGACTAGCAGTTCTACACTGCGAGGTGGAAATGAAATTGAACATTGAGACTTGCGATTTGTTATATGTCAGTGAACTGTGGGGGAATTTACATGGAATTTACCTTATATCCTGGGCTGATTTGTGCTCTTGGGGTAAAGAACCCTCATGTCTACCACCCAGCCATGTGCCATAGCAAGAACCCGCTGGCGGCCAACAGAGAAGCGGAGTGAGACCAATGATCACACGTCAGTCTTCTCCTCCCTTCTTTTCTAGGCACAGTTATGGCTCGAGCTGAAAGTATAGTATGTTTCTTTCTGCTTTAGTCCGGGGGTTGGAGTTGAAATGAAAGCTGCCGTTTGGTGAACGTCATACAATCGAGCTCGGGTTTGGATTTAAATTTCGAACCCCGAGGTGTTGAAAGCTTCTGGTGGTGCTGCTTTCGTGTACTAACAATACAGCAGCTCACTTGCTATTCATTCCTAGTCTCGAGACTATCACTCCAGACCACGACCCTATTCATTCACAAAATAAAAATTTCTAATGAATTTAATCCCTAATGTTAAGAATTTTGACAATCCCATCCATTTGGCCCGAGCGTTCACATCAAGACACCCACCCAATGGCTATTTCCATCTCACAATATTAATTCATTACAGGATTCAGTCAAACGGATACGATTAAGATCCGAAGCCGTCGGGCTAGAAAAAAAGCAAGACAACAACATGAACATGACGTAAGAGAAGTATCGGACGTAAATGAGTAAGCCAATGCAGTATCGTTCAAGATTAGCGTCAACCAAATACGAGAATGCCAAAAAAAAAATTATCAACATTTCACTCGACATGTAGGCAAGAAAAGGTATGACGGACAAAGACACTTCCGATTCCCCCGAAACAAATGAGCAATAAGAATTATGGAAGAAAAGAGAAATGAAGAATAGAGTAACCTCGCACTGAAGTTCAACCCACCGAAAGAAACCAAGACCTTTTGCTTATGCGATCTCTCCAGTCTCGAAAAAGTCAAGGAAGTCTTGAATCACATCTGGGCCAAGAGTGGTTTCTTCCATGTCGGATTCCATCGTTTGGTCATCCTCGACATCGGAAGTAGCAGGAACTGTTTCAGGAATCTGAATAAGCGCTTCGTCAGGGAGCTGAGACAGGAGCAGAGCAGGGTCGAAGGGTGGTGCTGCTGGACCTGCTTGATTGACATCGGTCATGTTCACTATTTGCCCGTTGTAATTAGTGGTCATTCCATACTATGGTGTGCGGTGGTCTTGTATACCAGTACATGCACGAGCAGCCCTGCGCTGGCGTTCTCCGGGACGCCTGGGAGAAAATCTGTAGTCCGGATAATTTTGTCGGAAGTTTTTATTAATCTCCTCGGCGTAATCCTGCAACTTAAGTAAGCAAGTAATTCAGATAGTTTTAAAGGAATTGAGGCTACTCACGATGTAATACTTCTTGACTTGCTCTTTCTCTCTCTTCCACATGAGAGACACTACTTTGGCTAAATCCAGTGACCGGACTGTTAGCATTGAATGCTGAAAGATAAAGCTGCAAACTCACATATATCTGTATTCTTCATCTTTGGATATAACTTGACGATCTGTTTATGGGCATCTCTGCGATACAAGATCCACCTATGTGGCATTAGAATACGTTTAATCTGTTAGGGAACGAACGGAACTTACGAGTTAGGAGGTCGCTTAACACCGATTTGAACATCGTAGTAGCTACTTCCAATAGGCTTCTCTTCCCTGACCATAGAGTTGTCGTCATAATCAAACATGACTGAAGTACCAGCCGCTGTAATCCTCTTGGCAGCCTGCCTCGCTTCAACCCAGTTGCCAGACTCCGCCGCGGCATTAATCTCTGGACAAAGCGCAGCAGGAACGTACTGAATTCCGTTCTGCTTCGAAATGGCCCAGAGTCTCATGTTGTCGATCTCTTCAACGGTGGCCGGGTGAGCATTAAGTGCTTCGGTGGCCAAGATTGCATTAGTATAATCAGGCTGAAAACCTTGGTCCGCAAGTTCTTGGTGGTTCCAACCATAACCATGGTGAGTAGAATACTGTTTGGGAACTCCATATACAACTCGACCAATGTGACTGGTGGTATTTTCGAGTGGTCCAAGTGTGAGGTTGGGCTGCGCTTGCTCCCTGATGTCCCAGATCGGAAATGCACCGTCGGGACCAATTTTGTGAGTGGCTTGGAAGTCATCGGTCCCATACTGTTGCAAGTAGTTGGTAAGATGGAAGTTCTGCATGGCGGTCATCGGTGGAGCCCGTATAGGGACAGACGCAGCTGGAATGTCGTTTTGAGGTTGTGTGTTCATGACTTTAAGAGGCGCTGAGGGAGAGTCAGTTTGTGAAGCGAAAGATTAGAACGAGGGAGTGAAGGAAGGTATTACAGAATTTAGTTTGTGGATGTCTCGAAAAAAGCGTTGGCAAGTATCGAAGGACTTGTGTGTCGAAGGAAAAATGTGTGTCGAAGGAGAGTGATGTGTCGGAGAGAAATGTGTCGAGAAAAATGTGTCGGAGAAAAATGTGTCGAAGGAGAAAAAATGTGTCGGAGAGAAATGTGTCGAGAAAAATTTGTCGGAGAAAAATGTGTCGAAGGACAAATGTGTTGGAAGACAAAGAGTCGATTGGGAGGAGGCTGAATGGGTGGGCTGAATGAAACAATGGGGGGGACGGGGGGGGTATTTATACGGGTCCGGTCTGCTGCTAAGGTACTCAATCACGATATGCCGATTCAGGCTAGCTCAATGCTGAATAAAAGTTCCGAATAGAAACTCTGAATCTGAATAGAATGGAACTAGTGTGATTCTGAATAAGAATCAAAGTAGAGCGGACAAAGAGATAAGGAACTTGCCAGTGCAGAGGTCTTGCTTGGGGCACCACAACAGCTTGCCTCCAGGTACCTTCAACCCTCATTGTCACCTTCCTCAGTTTCCACTCCAATCACTGCCCCACATGAAGAAATTACACCTCCACTCTCCAGACCGACCACCATCCCTTCCCGGCGGCGCCCCCGCAGCCACCTCCCCCACAGCTGTAGCAAGACCCTTCTGTTCGCCCTCCGGCCCTACTGGCCTACCCCACATCCCCACTGCAATCAGCCCCGCTATCTTGAAGTCTAAATTCGGGTAAAAAAGTAAACAAAAACAAAAACGTACCTTGCACAAACCCAGAACCCCCGACCGCAATTGCCCCCCTTCTTCTTCGTGACAAGCCATTTTGCTGGCTCCCCATGCCCGTCGCACTGAGGCGGCGGCTTTTTTGTAAATAATTTATTCCATTTCTCCTTCGCTTCGATGGGATCATGTACCTCCCCGCTGTCATCGCCATCCCCATCCTCGTTTGCGCAGGTCCGTGCATATGCACTAAAAAGCTTATCACCCACACCTGCATTAGCGCCGCGTTAGCGTGACTCTTGCGCCAGGTACAATTAGCAAACGGGCCGATCCGCGCGACCCACACCATTCAAGTCCTCGATTCAATAGGAATGAATGGGAAAGCTTATTCTGTCAATCGGGACAGATCCCTGCAGAGATTCTTCTCGAACGTTGAATGGACAATGGGGTAGTTATCTTGTGCCCATTGAGCCTCAATGGAGTGGTTATCTCGTGCCTATTGAGCTTCAATGGGGTGATTCTCGAGTCCATTGAGTCTCAATGGCCGGGGTGACTCAACGTGATTTCAAACACAACCATAGAGATCAATGGCCATTGACGAAAACAGTCCCGATTAAAGTTCAACAGGGTGTGGCTTACGTGTATGTTCAGCAGGGGGGCACGGGCCTTCACTGCCAACGCTAATCGCACTTGCCCCACCATCACTTTGTGTCTCATTACCCTCAACTCGATGTTCCATGTTTTCTGTCGGCGACGATATTGCCGAATCGGTATTCGCTATGATTTTCTGCTCTTTCTGACTCTCGTCATCTCGTGGTTTGAAAAAGCCTAATAACCTGCTCTGTTTGTGCTGTCCGACTGAGCTCTTTGGCACTGCGACCGAGGCTTTCCTCCGCTTCTCTATACCCGATGCTACTCCCATCGGCGCAGCATTTCTCTTTGCGCTATTCTGGCTATTGAACCCACCATCACGGTCGTTTGATCCTCCGGTGGCGACTTTCGCACTAGCGAAAAGCTCAACAGGGCTGCTGTTTGTCGGGGTAGACGTGGATGAAGGTGGTGACTCCCCTACAAACGTTTGTTTCACACTGACTGTGGAGTCATGAACAGGCGTTTGTGAATCATCCACACCAACTTCAGCCCCACCAGGCGGTGTACTGCTCACCATCCGCTTCGAAAACATGTCTTTGATGCTCCTTCTCGCAGTAAACTCTGGCATCAACCTCCCAGACAACTTCGGCACCTGGTAGGTCTTCGATGCTCGAAAGGAAGGCTGTTCGGTGCCGTCAGTAAACATACCCCGGGGGTTGAGGATGTCGAGGAGGTGGATTTCCGTTGGTTCACCAGTTGACGAGATCTGTGTGCTAACGATGGGTTTCAGGACGGCATATACGGGGCAGTGATCGGATCCCTAATAATGAGTATGTGTTAATCAACACTATAGATAGTCTCACCCTTCCTATGCTTCTGTCTTCATTGGTTTTGATATTGGAGGATAGGCCGGGGGTGCGTACAGTGTCTGCACGTTTTTTCGGAGCAATCTAGGCGGAAACAAGAACAGGAATTGTACAGAGATTAAGATGGTGGGGCGAGTTGACAATGAAAACAGGCGAGCTTTCGCTAACAAAACATTGTGGCTTTGAGAAGAGGAACTCACCATCAAACCTTCCTGAATGTTCGCAGTAGAAAACCACGACTTTATATTCGACGAGCAGCAAATATAGTCGATTCGAGCCCCTTCAAAATGTGTGAGATCCAAGTTCCACAGATATTACTCTCATGCACAAAGCTAACGACTTACCATAGTTCCCGGGCCTTGCTTGTATTCCTGCCAGATAAAATCAGTAAGCTAAGCAGGCCCAAAAAATGACATATCGAGCATCGCTTACGCTGTTCCCAACAGGTGTACATCCCGCCCCTCTCTGGCCACCACTCCCTACAAACATCCACCATTACCCCCTCCTGATGTGGTTCCAACAGCCTATCAAACATCATCCTACACTCACTCAACTCCTTAAACGATACACCTCCCGCCTTACTCATAGCCTCTCTTGCATGAGCACTATCAATCTCGTCCCTGGCAATATTCAAATCTCCTAACAGTACCACCCTCCGCCCCATAGTAATCAAATTTCTACACCGCTCAAACAGTGCCTGGACGAACGCTGTGCGGAATTCGTCTCTGGAGGAGTCGCGATTTGCGGGAGAGTATGTCCCTATGAGAATGAATGCGCCTAGATCGAGGATGATAGCACGACCTTCGGAGTCGAGATGTAAGGCTTCGTCACGAGTAAGATGAGTGGGATAACCGCCAATTTGTTTGGAAGTGGGGAGGGAGATATAAGAGGTGGAGGAGGAGGGGCCGGTCAGGTAGCCGGTTATGCCTTCTTCGGCTTTTATAGGGGATATTTTGGATTGCCGGGTGTAGATGGCGACTCCAGAGTATCCTGAAGAGAAGGAATGATTAGTCAATTTGATAATATTATACAGAAGAGGGGGCAGAAGGTATTGATTCTCAATTCTAGCCACAGGAATATACTAACCTTTCTTGTGCTTCGGAAACGTGAAATAACAATCCCACCCAGGTACCAATACCATCCCATCGGACAGTTCTCTCTTTTGGATCTTTAGTTCTTGAAAACAGACAATGTCCGCTTCTAGAGTATCGAACATCGCCTACTCCTCACCCGCGACGCATTAAAATGTTTTCCTTTTGTTGGGGAAGGGGAGAGGGTGAAGATAATAATGAGAAAGAGGGAGAAGCAGAGAGCTGTGCATACCGCATATGTCTTCAATTCCACCCATGGCTGATACGAGAATGGATTTCTGGTTGTTGGAAGACGTTAGACGAGACTGAAAACCAAGTAAAGACTTGCTGAGGGGGCATGTGGCCTCGTTATATAGTGATGACACCAAAAAAAATAGCCTTTTTTTACTACAACGATTCCATTCAACAAAAGAAAATTCGATATTAATGGGTATTTGTATGCATTGGCCATTGAGGAAGAATTAAAGCTTTACCTGATTCCGTTTACTATTGATGTGTTAGTACAAATCGCTCTATGTGAAACAAAAAAGGATGCATCTGAATGGCTTCACATACCATTCCAAGTCGTGATCCTCACTCCATCTTCACCCCGGCTAGAACTGGCAACAGCGCCACCACCTCCCGACATAGGAACTCGCTACTTTTGCAGCCGAGATCAGAAGTTCTGTGGGTATGATATTACGCCGACAAACAGCAAAGGGGGGTAAGTTTAAGGATATACCTACGCGACGATGATAGAAGGGAAAGTGGATGAGCACGTGCGAGGCGATCCGTTTGCAGATCTTATTGATATCTTATCAATCTCGATCTTGCATCAGGATCAGTCAGCTTTCATTCTGAAAAAGTAGACATGCGACGTGGTTGTAAACTGCTTCACAAACACACCAACACTTGTATATCGGTCCACCACGGTACACTCTCCCACATTCCATCGAGCGGAAAAGCGTTTTTAGGCTAATATATGAGAGCTGTAGCAACTTGTCTAGCGCCAAATCAGTACAAAATGGCAGAATGAACCAAATCGTCCTTCAGCAGCATCATCATGAACCATTTATTCAACTCCAATGCTGCCCCTTAGATGATTATGATCAAGGAAAAGGGCGACGTGGTCCGACGCGCGAGCAGGTCGATCTCCACGCACTCTGCTTGCCATGCTGGTAGCTCAACTACCTTCCCCGCGACATCCCGGGTTGTATACTCCCCCAATTTCTTCAAAACGCCTTAAGCCCTTTTCCCGCCGGTCACGGCACTCCCTCCGAGGCAAGTTTACGGCGCTCCCGTCATAAACTAGATAAAATACGAGTACTGATTCACCAGAAAAGCAGGTGCACCGCGGAGGAGGTGTTTGACAAACCCGCGGGGGGGAGGGGGTGCCGCGCAGACCCGTGGTATACGGGTTGAAGGTGCCGCGCATACCCCGCGAGGGAGGGGGTGTAGATTGTCTAGGTCAGTCCCTGCCCCGGACAGCACGGGAGAGCACTCGCTATCCGCAACACGAATATCTACTCGAGCCTCGGAGGAACAACTATCGCGACCCCTTTACCTCTTCTTGGAAGCTTTGGAGCCCTTCTTCTCCCACCTCCCATACAAAATACCTCGACCGAGCATTTGCTCACGACAATCCACACCTCGGACAATACCTGTATCATCATCTACTAGCAATCAAGGTCATTCCCACACCAATTTACGCCACCTTGAACGATCTCGGAACTAGCAAACCACTCAACACCAAAAAAAAATAATGCCAGGAAAGGGAAAGAGAAAGGGTAACCCTGGGAAGGTAGACCGCGGGACCTACCACGGAAGACAATAAACCACCAAGGTAGTCGACCCGAGAAGGCCACAGGTGACAGGGGGGGTTGAAGCATGCATGAGGAGAATGAGGAAGCAGATGAAGGGAACAGCTGACCGAAAGGCAAGAATCAACATGTCCACTACAGAACGAGGAAAGGTAACCTGCAGATCAGGTTTTGGATGACGATGTCGACCCCCAATTGCCGAAGATGTGGAAAGTATCCAGAAACCGGGCGGCATGTCACCCTAGTCTGCATACATGTAGGAAGAAATGGACGAGCCGCAATGAAGGTGATGAGGATAGGGAATATATGGTCGACTTGGTGGAGACGTTCTCCAAATCGGACCTCAGATAGTCGCTAGATTGCACGGGGGCAGGGATAGGAGTCCGGAGGAAACATTATATTGGTACAGTTTCATTTGTCTTTTCCTATTTTCCTTACTAGGCTTGGAAGCTTGGGGCTTTGTGTGAACCCGGTTACTAACTCCCCCACTACTACACAGTAACAATAAAGATGAAAAGATAACAACCAACTACGGAGGCAGTCACAGACGGGTACCAGAAGCAGACTCGGTACCAAGCACGGTCACACCCCACTCATCTCTTCATACTCCCACTCATCATCATCACCACTACAATTTTCCACAATAGCTCACAGCGATGACGACCGAACGACGATAGTGCCACATGCTTGGTTACATCCTGTGCTACTACCAGTTTACCCTATTTCAACCCTAGGTAGGTTTGACTGTGCCTACGTTTCCACGGTTTGGTATTGAAATCACCGGCATCTAACTTAAAGGTCTACCAGTATTCCAGACTCTTCGATCACAACGACAAGGTTATTACATAATATTATGCTATAGAAACGCCACTTTTTGCCTATATAGCCCTCTCCTCCTGTCTTCAAGAATTCGACTCCTCACAACAGGTTATGTGCCCGCTTCGCTTTTACCAGACCCTGCTGCATTTGTCTCTCCAGGCTCCATCGCAAATGTCGGATGAGAGATCCAGAGGAAACAACCCTACGATAATGACCCTGCTATCAATAAGTGTAACGGCTGTGGCTTTGATTGCCCTAAACGTGTCGTTCAGCGAGGCAGAAAGATTCCTCTAGAGATATTCAAGACGGGGAAGAAAGGGTGGGGTAAGGACTCATACTGTCTCGAGTGTAGATATGTACTCATGTGATATAGGCTTACACTGTCAGCAGGTCCGCAAGGGCAAAGATGAAGAGCTCGTGGGTAGTAAAATGCAGACAAAATTTTTGTTATTGATGGCAAGAATCATGGAGGCTTACGCTGTCCTCAGAATATTCCCAAGGGGATGTTTATTGATGCATTCCGGAAGAGTTGATTATGTTGGCAAAGGTTTATGAGCCGAAAAATATATTGAGAGGGACAGAGGATCCTCGTACCTCTTTAACCTTGACAAGTTCACAAAGGTCCGCAAGGGCAAAGATGAAGAGCTCGTGGGGAGTAGAATGCAGACAAAATTTTTGTTATTGGTGGTAAGAATTATGGATGCTTCCGCTGTCCTCAGAATATTCCCCTGGGGATGTTTATTAATACATACCCAGAAGAGTTGATTATGTTGGCAGAGGCTTATGAACGAGCCGAGAAATTACTGAGAGGGACAGAGGATCTTCGTACCTCTTTGACCGTGATAAGTCCACAAAGGTCCGCAAGGGCAAAGATGAAGAGCTCGTGAGGAGTAGAATGCAGACAAATTTTTTGTTATCGATGGCAAGAATCACGGAAGCTTACGCTGTCCTCAGAATATTCCCAACAGGATGTTTATTGATACATACCCGGAAGAGCTAATTACGTTTGCCGGCACGCACATACAGAGACAGCCAAAGGGGAAGCGGCAGCCAGCACTACACACACCACAGGAGAAGAAGAGAAAGGAACCAGCAGGACATTCCACGGCAGAGCACGAGCCATAGCCCTACTCGCGCGGCTTCAACAAAGTACAAACCCCGTCAGGTGCACCGCTGGATTGAAGAAGACAACAAAGGGAGAGTAATACAGGAACCAGCACCAGTGCCAACTCCTCTCGCACGAGCAATGCGACTTCAGTGGGACCTCCTCCGCAAGACAGTCGACGACAGCTGGCGAAAATTTGGCGTATCAGAAGGAGCCAGGAATTGAGCTTGACGCCCTTGGGATTGGTTTCCCAGATAATTTTTACAATTGCTGAGCCCAAATCTTGGGGATTCGCTGGCTGGTACCATAACACAGGGGAAGCTGGCATCGTCACCGGTCATCTACATGAAGGAAGAGATCGATCTCAACCAGCGGCTAATGTACTTGCCACCAATCCGGAGTACCATGGGCGAACACAACATATCCATGGTTGTTAGAGATTTAATCGAATATGATGGAACAGGAAGTGACGACGCCTCAAGCTACTCACAGTATCATCATATTCATCGAGAGGTATGCATCCCAATGTGACAATGTCCTAAGCTCGGCTAAAGAGGTTCTAATCACTTATCCAGCAGGCTCGGTGTTAGTCTTCCCACGAGAAAATTCGGAACGAAACCTCAGCCAAGTCACAGGGTATCAATTTCATTGGGAGGTATGCATCTGACAGTGTTCTAAACTCGGCTGAAGATCTGCTAATCCACTCCACGTTGAATCTATCCAGATCCTGCTAGGGTTGAAGACGGAGCAAGATGCAATCAATGCGGGGAAAAATGCAATCATCGCGGGGTTGAATAGCAAATCCCGCTCCGCTCCACCTAGTTTGGGGGTGGCTCCGCATAATGGGGCCTTCTAGCGGCATCTACAACTCCTTCCTCTTTGACGGCATAACATGAATCCAGTACTGTCTTTATGGAAATATCCTAACCTCCGAAGCCACTGGGATTGCGACCACCGTGGTTCTTGCAATTTGACGCCGATTCGGCGAACATATACCTATCGCTAGGTCTAGCGGGGCGGGGAAGTCCTGCTTGTTTGAGCAGAGCGTATCACAATCACAAGTCGCTGGATGTGAGCGAGCTAGGCTTGAGGAGTGGGTCCCTGGACCTTCATACGGCATCAAAAACACTCGACTCATCGATGCAGCAAAGGCAATAGTGACGGGTGCTAACCAGCAATCCCCCCGGACAGCCAAAATATGCCATACGTTGAATCGCGAGACGACCTTGTTGGATATTCCTGGAGATGAATCCACACAAGTCCGGCAATGCAGCACCAACACCTTCTGCCAAAATTGCACTAATTCTCCGGGCCCTCCTGGAGCATTACCTTCCCACCACTACGAAGCGCGAAACACTTCTTTAACAAACAGACCGATTCCGTGGTCCGAAATCTCATTACCCTGCTGGATCTATATGACATCAATGGGGGCTGGCGGGCTCATGTGGTTAGCGTTAATGTAATTTTGTGTATGCGTGATGATGAAAATTCGCACTTGAGGTCACGTGCTCATTCTCAGGGGAGGGCCGGGAGGGGCGTGGCGGCGGAAGTTTGGAACTTGTTCAGATCTTCCTAGGTACCTAGAACTTTGTCCGTTATCCTATTTATGTACGTACAGCGCGGGTTGGACAGATTAACTTGTCCGCCCCTGGATCACTCCGGGTTTCCGCGAGGCTCACCATGGCAAAGGCCTCCTACATGGCTGCATGTGAGTAATGAATATTCTAGAAAAAAAAAATTTACTGAGGCCGAATATGAGTACTGGATATGATAAATAAATAAAAATGGTTCACTTTGCAACCAGCCTGAAGTGCGTTTTAAGGTTTTCTACACTGGTTGGTCGCTAATTAATTTACACAAGCGAGCGTGGAAAACTTACTACGAGTTTCTGCAAGGGGCCGTAGGTTCGTTTTGCTCTGTCATGACTGGGGCTTTGGGGTGTCGGCTGGTGGAGTTGCATTGCCGGCGTATATTCAACTTATGTATTCTTACTTTTTTCTTTTTCTTTGGTACTCATTTCTCATATGCGACACCCCATATATTCTTGCGTTCATACTCGATAATTGCGTGTTTGTGTTGAGTCGCAAAGATGTTGATGTTGGTGATGTCGTTGAATGTGTTGTGTTGATACAGTGTTGTTCAGGGTTGAAGAGGAGATATTCCCGTAATATGTACAGGTCCCTCGAATACTCCACCCACATCTGCCTTCATGTGCCAAATCTCAAGCTGACCCTAAGCATCTACAGAACTTCCTAGAGTTTTGTGGGTTCAAATCATGGACAGAGGATGGCAGAAGTAGGGAAATGCTTTGCTTGGGACGATAAAGTATCCCTCATGTTAAGCCACGATCAACGGAGAATGGGATACTACTCCTCGACCCTTCAGATTATTCCGACCACTACTAGCAGCCTTAGGCTCCCTCATAGGTCCTCTAAAAGCCCTATAGTATAGATACAAGCAATTCACTGTATATAGAACTATGTGCACTATAAGCTGTGATAACGCCTTCCGAGCTGCGTAAATCAGCCCTTCGGTATTGAATTTGAGCCATCTTGAGAGCTTCAATATAGCTATATCCGCGGTACCGCAAACGTAGGGCCCGAAGCCCCCCCCATGCGAAATCTAAAGCTCAGAATGCTGAGCAACCTCCGCATACTTGAATTCTTCGGTCTGCCTCCGTATCCCCAATATGTAGCCTGCTCAGCCTTTAAGAGTCCCAGCAGCTATAATACAAACCTTCTTGTACTCAATATAGGCTTGGTCGACAGCCCTGTGTACCCTTGATCTGCTTCTATGACTGAGGCTTCACCTCTGTGCCATTACCTAAAAACTGTACTGTAAACCCCAACGAAGAGGGATGCGATAATAATTGCATAGAGGAATTTGAGAGGGCAAGAGTTCATCGGTATCGGTTGAGTGTATCGGAGAATCTTGTGCTCAAGTATTGATATGTGATTTTTGTTATTTTATGAGGGATGACAGCAGAGTTATATGCCACAATTTTTGGCTCAGTCCGAAATTGGACTTCCTTGAGAGATATAACGTAACAACAGCAGGGTACAAGTTTGGACCCCGACAGATATGTAATTGTAACGGGGGCTCTAGGCGACACCTGCGATCGTTAGGTGTGAAGTCCCGGGAGCGCACGTCGGGGGAATCACGCACGTAAGACTCTACGTGGGTGATGGCTGTGGTGCGTAGGATTCTACGGGAGCAAGACAAGAGAAGCTTCTAGAAAAATAGTCTAGTATCTATATTCATGTCAAAACAGCCCAGCAGACTCCAATATGACCAAACCGGAGGCAATCAACGGCGCTAGGTTAGACACTATAGATCCTAAGTTAGACGCACTAGATTGACACGAGACTGACGCTGTATTAGATGTTGGGAAATCTAGAGAACCTAGTTAGACTCTGGGTTGATCGTAATCATATAGTGAGACTCAAGATTAATTGTAAGGATATAGTTGCTGTGAGGAGGTTGTAACGACCCCGGGGCGGCTGGCCAGAGGGAAGCGACCCATGAAGGCCAAAGGGGGGTTATTGGTACTCTAGGTGCACGGTTATTGGAGTTTCTAAAGCTATTAGAGACCTCTCTGTCGTGGTTGAGAATGCTGTAGAGTGGGTGGTTGCAGAGGGGGAAGGTAGAGGGTTCAGGGTAGCATAAATGGAGCAAATTAGTTAATTCTTAAAATAGCTTATTTTGGAGGGCTATTTTGATTGCCTCCGGTTTGGTCATATTGGAGTCTGCTGCCCTAGGGGCTGTTTTGACATGAATATAGATACTAGGTAATGGCCTTCTAGTCGTCATGGGCTCATCCGCTGGATACCTGGCCTATAAGGAAGGGGGGTTCGGTCTTCGGGGAGGTCATATTGGAAAGAGGAATGTTGGGTCTTCGGCTGATATTGGCGGGATGTGAGCATAACCAAGTTGTAGAGTGTACTTGTTTCCATAGATATGCATTTAGCCAGAATCACTATGCTCATGATATATCACGAGTTGTGCACTGTTGCAGGGGCGCTTGCAGGGGTGTTCACTAGCACTAGTAGGCCTGCAGGGGTAACACTTATCCGGAGTCATTCCGGGAATATTTGTTAATAGGTCAATTGCATTGAAGGTGGTAGGTTTTTGGTAGGTGGGTTTTGGAGAAGCGTGGGAGTTGCTCGTTATACGTTGTGCCTAGCAAGCTCTCCAAATTATAGAAGTACTTGTAAGATCCAACGACTCCCGTACTGCCATAACATGTTGGTTGGCAGTTATTATAGCAATAGCTGATACAATTCACAAACCTCGAGACACCTCTTATGGCGGTTGAACATGAAGTTTGGGAATTAATTTTAGAAATAACTGAGTTGCGAAACTTCATGGACTCAGTCCAAGTTTAGATGATCCAACTACTCCCGTACTGCATAGCATGTTGTTTGGGAGTAATTAGATACAAGTGGGGTATGGAGCTCTGATGTGGTGCTTTATCATCCTAGCCAAAATCAGTTATAAAATCCTCTCTAGTGCCGCATCAGCTTGTTCTTTCTTCTCCATCGAACTTCGTCTCCTTCCTCCTATATCAAAATATATTCTGCCCATCACTACGAACTTGCTCCTGTCGCACGGAAAGGACCGCGAGACTTCACCCCCAATCTTGACTCCAAAGCTTGCCCTGGGGAACTAATCACTCCCAAAATTGGCCGCATGATTGAACGTCTCAAATAGGAGACGTCTACTATCGGGAAGTTCAAGAGTAGGGATGGGTATGGTATTTGTTTACGCCTCTCACAACAACCGACCGCACCTGCGGCCCAAAGGAGCAGGTATTGCATATTCGGTTGGTTTTGGGTATGAGGGTAACCAATGTTGTAGAGCGTCTCCAAACGTTTTCGCCAACGCCAAGGAACAGGGGTTTTCGCCTAGTTGAGGTTTCCCCTGTTGGCTGAGTCAGTGAAGGTATCCCTGAGACTTAGCCCCGAATGGCCTTGGATGAATGCCCCCTTGGCCGAGTGGTTTGTACTCGGTGCCGGAGTCAAGTGATATACTCTTGATCACGGGTTATGTAATCTGCTGCGGGTAGGACTGTGCTGTGTAGCGTACCACAACGTTATCGTAGCGTAATAAATCTTTACGCCAGGTTTCTGGGTGGTCCCCGATTGGGGCCCAATATGAGTAATGAATATGTAAAGAAAAGAAAAAAAGGTTGTGGATCGTATTCTTGTCGCTATAGCCGGATCATGATATATCACGAGTTGGACATAAGACGATGGCTGGACACTAGTAGGTGCAAGGGTAGGAGCGAAAGATCATGCCACGGCGACATGCAAAGGTCTACAATACCACAACTTATGGACAGGCATCGCGAGTGTGCAAACGGATGTACTGGATATCTGAACTTATAAGAGGAATATGAAGATAATAAATAAACATAGTGGTACAAATAGAGATAGCGGTACAAATACAGCTCAGCCATGAGGGGGCGTGAGTTGTGTCCAGGCCGACTGCATATGATTTTGGTGCTATTATCGGCCTGTTTATTTGCTCTTCACAGGTTGAAATTTGTATACGACTCGAGGTGTGGCTTTTGCTGCCACAATAAAAATGGAATTTTTCCGTGTAGACCAGGCCTCAATGTTGTCCTGCAACGCATTAAATGACACATATAACTGTCCTAGCTCTGAGATTCTGTAAGCCGGCCATATTTGGATTGTCCTAGATTGTATGACTTGCAGTACAATGTTCAACTATTTTATTTGCTGTGGTATGGTCGCGTCGTAGCGCCGTGGTATTGTAAACCTTTGCATCCCTGTCGCCGTGGCATTGAAAACCTTCGTCCATATAGATATACAGTCGAACCTGTCTTACTGCATAATATTCGTTAGGTCACTTTTGATGCAGTAAGACAGCTTTATGCGGTACAACCGCTGATATTGATCTACATACATACCCTGACACTTCCCTATGCAATATCATACGGCACTCCAGGCCAGTTCCCGAGTTAAGATTGTGGTTTTCGTATGATGTTGAGGTCCGACATTCGGTGCGTTAAAGTAGTAATAGGCTCGATTAGAGTTGTTGTATCTGCGAGTGCTGCAGTCCTAGATACTAAAACAAGCAATCGCTCAAAGCTAGATCTCCCTCCGACTATCTTGGAAATTAGTAGATTTAATACCGCGGGACAAACCCATGTTGATTCAAGAATTTATTAGCCAAATGGTAGCGGTTGGATTGCGCACGCTTAACGCTTGTATGATCCGAGGTTTGCTGTATAGTAGTAATGCCAGGGCCATGGAACCTCTTACCATTAAGTTACAACTCTAACCTACGCAACTCAAATTACCTGTGTAGGTATTAATCGTCCCAACTAATGGGAATATCCGGTATTTTAGCCTTAACCCATGGAGTGTCTGTACATACTAATCTGGACTTTGGAAGGCACCAGAGTGTATGCATGCAATGCAGTTATGTAGTTTTTCTTCACCATTACAAATAAATTCGTCGGGTCTTGCCATGCGATGCAAAGCCATTGGTTCGACTGTATACATATTCTCTTTCAAAGGTCAACGATGGGAGAGGTGGGGATAGAAAGGGGGGGTTTTTGACCGTGAAGGATCTAACACATTCATCAATTGGAGGTTGAAAATGCAGCAGAAAGCTAAGGCACGTGCTGCAGGGTTGGCTGAAAGGAATTCAAATACCAAAAAGCGCCGTAGAAGGGGTGAGGTCAGCATCAAGGAGGTTATTTTTAAAATTCCTTCTACCGCTCCAATGTAAATGAGTAGCTAGATATCGTTTGCTTCGCATTGCAAATAAACTCCTTGGCTATATCTATCTCCGCGCTAGTCGCGAGAAACTAGTTTACCTGTCCCAAGGATATACCTAGGGCATCGATATATACTGCTTGCCTCCCTTATCGTCTATGTTTGGAAACGCCACTCTCAAGAACCGCATGAACGGGCTCAGAGGTATTTCCGGAGGCATGGCTTCAAGGGAGCAAAGGCAGCATTGATTGTTGTCGGGGCACTAAAATTATACATGCTAGGAAGCGAGTGAAGGCTGGCTTGGAGGCGCTCGTTGAATGTTTGAAGGCAGACTACCAGATACTTAGTTGACTTGGAAAAGCCCAACATTATTATGCAGCGCTCACATTGCCGAAGATCTGTTGGGCGACCCAGCAAAATCCAGCGTTGATTGGGATGGCAAGGATCCGAGGGTTGGGATACTCGAAAGTGGAGGGAGCCTGATCAGAAGCTACTGTACACCCAAAAGAGCGATCAATACCGATACATGGGAAAGTCGCATATTATAAAGTAATTTAGCCTGTACCCACCGTCCTAAGCAGTCGATATTAACAATATCTATTTATACAGTACTACTTATCATCGGGTTGTGCCTGGGTGGCGTTTTGCACAGCAGAAAAAATGAGAACGTTAGTATTTTACCTACATAAGGGGGTAATCATAATGAGGAATTCCATCATATGGTCTCTGGATTATGATGCTACATACAGTACATACAAACGTCTAGTAGTAAATATAGAAACATAGCATGTAATATCCCACTTATTATCAAATTCGCATCAAACTTTGTTAAGTTCATAGCGCAGGCTATGAGCGGCTTTAAACTCTCGGCTTTTGTGCATGCTAATCGATATCAGCATACGCTGTTGCACCAACAAAGTTAAACGCCTGTGCAGTCTACAATCTACCCTGTCTTAGATTAGCTTGGGAAAAGTCACGACTCCTCATAGCCCTCCACTGTTGCATTCCGAATGCTTTAAGCGAGTCAGCAGCAGTATACAATATACGTAGCAGGTGGATGTATGTAAGAACCAACCAAGCTTGACCCGCAACTCATTTTATTTCGGTGAACCTTTTTAGTAATGCTTGCCATTTGTGGGTTCCGTGAGTTTTGGATAGCGGATGCTATGGCTATTTTGTCGCTTGGTTCATGATTCTACTACGGCGTTATAATCCTTGATGGCTAAGTATTTCTTAGAGGATATATTGTCTGATACTGATACGTGCTGCTGGTGCTTGTGCTGGCAGTGTTTGCAATGTCGGGAGCTACCTTTGAGGGACTGACCTGGGAGGTGCTAACTATCACTGGAGAAACGAGCCCGTTACTAGGCCAATTTGTCATTCGTTTTTGCACTTTTGGATCCATGTGAATGGATTAATATCTCGCTGTGACGGGTATAAAGCACAATTTATTTCGGAGGATCTGAATGGGACACGTTTCTGGCTACTAATTTCCATTTTTGGAACTTGCAAGCGAATTTCGTTGCCTACGCGGACTAGGCAACAATCGGCAGAGCCTTTTTCTAGCGTGTATAAATCGAAGCCCCGCACAAAGTAGCTTCAGTAGAACAAAACCTAATCCGCATCATGGACTCTGAGGACTGGGCCGTGGTTCCCTACAAAGCAACTGACAGCGATTACTCCATTACTAGTGATTACCCTATTACCAGCGACTACCCCATTACCAGCGACATTCCCGGTGATGGCCCCATTCTCGAAACTTCCCCCTTGGACTCGATACGCTCAATACCGGAAATGGTGGACTTCGTTCTGAGGTCAGGCGATGCGAGCAATGTTGGCAGGGCCGTCAGCAAGCTCACCAACCCAGAAGATAAACAAATTTTTTTTGCGCAGATGGCAGAGGTATTTGCATCCCTGAAAGAAGCCAACGGTCTGCTATCCGCCCATATATGGCAGGCAGCACAACTGGTCCGGTCAGAAATGGAACTCATCGGCGTTTGGGACGAGACGGTAAAGATCCTCACCGATGTGAGCAAAGAAGCAGAGAAACATCAGCAGGCACAACACAGGAAGAGGATCGCGTATACAAGACTACATCAAAGTTGGCCTAAGAATTGGAGAGAGTCATTTCCTGGCTTATCGTTTCCGTGCCCTGGAATGGAGTCGGAGAAATTTCTCCAAGAGCTAAGCACGCTGGCAACGCTCCAGCCAGACCCTAAGCGTGTCATGCCCTTACTGCAAGAAGCACTTGAGAAGAGAATTAGCAAACCGGGTGCATTTAAGGATCTAGTGATTAAGGTGGATGAAATCGCTGCAGTAAAAAAAGTACTTCAGGAGGCGGTAAGTGTTTCCAATATTAATAGTAGTTTTGTTCGCATGCTTACAAATTACCAGGAACGGGCAAATCAGAACGTTAACCGAGACGAAGACACCGAGACCGACCGAGCTGGAACAAGCAGTAAGCCAAAGCCAGTGGGAAAAATGATGATACACTTTGATTACGTCTCCCTGGAGGATGTCGCTGAGGAATTGAAATTGATCTCGGATGACGAGGAGAGGGAACGAATGGCTGAGATTTGGCGGATGATGACCGCAGGCAATGAAGAGCAAGATGGCGGAAAATTGGGCTTAGTCCGACTTCAGGGAATTGTGGGTGCCAGGGAAGCTGTGCTAAAAAGGACGAAAACTACGATGAAGAATGCTCAACGGGCTCAGCGGAGAAAGGAGAAGGCGGCTTCGGCCTGATATTTTTCCCCATCCATTATTCCCAAATGAGGAAGAGTTAGCATCGTTCGTTTCTTTAGTTTTCTGTGTAGGTATAGGAATTTGGACATCTCTTAGATACTAACTATGGGGGCCGCGGGTAACTGCATGACCACCCCCAACGCCAGGCTC
>Ga0307511_10002311_pt1 | contig 19905 bp, 16 predicted proteins | sample 13_EM_MG_FD_200266 | JGI IMG/M metagenome (GOLD analysis project Ga0307511, IMG submission 200266) | Populus trichocarpa ectomycorrhiza microbial communities from riparian zone in the Pacific Northwest, United States - 13_EM | ecosystem: Host-associated > Plants > Roots > Unclassified | place...
CCCAGGGTATATGCATATATATTAGAGTGCTCTAAAGAAAACGCCGAGTGCACACGGTAGTGCCTCTCAAAGACGCCGGTTGATATAGTGGAAGGCCACTTGTGGTTCAATATTTAGGCTTTCCCTAGCCCCCCCCCCTCCCCGCGCGTACGCATTCCACCCCCACGCTAGGTCGCATTTCTCTGCTGCTATCTTTGGGCTGAGACTGCGATTATTCTGGGCTGTTCTCCGGGATACCCGGCGCCCTTGTTCTCTGGTGTGCTTTGGTGATGCTGTGTGCTCACTGGGGTGCCAATGACTTCGACCGACATGATGTTTAATGGCACAGTGCAGGCTTTGGTATAACATTCTTGATAAAGGAATTTGTCATCTGCCACCATCCGTATCATTTAGTTCGTTTTGGTCTTGCTGCCTAAGTTATAGGGCGAAAGTATCGCTGGAGTAGGCTGCCATTGCCTTCTTCTGAATCCGTGGGGTTCGGCTCGCTCGGCTCAGCATTCGGAGAATTCAGACGATGGAGCTTCATGTTATGCTTAATTTCATACGCACGAGGCTAGAGTACCACGGTTGCTCGCCCCAAGATACCATTTGATGTGGTTTGATCTGGCTGTATTTGACCGACGCTACTGCAAGTTCTCGAGTTGATTGATGTCTGTGGCTGAAAACCCTACCTCTCCACGTTAGATTCTTGCTAGCGCTGGGTCAAATAGATATGGTCCAGGTCTGTGGGGGTATATATTGCACTAGTAGTTGCCTAATGTTCTAGAATATTTCGAAGAAATCAGCGTTAGGTAGTTCGAGGTAAACCTAGGCGAGGGTATGGTGCAAGCCCTGATGACGGCAATTTGGTTGTGTGCTTGTAGCAGGGTAATCCCATCGTTAATACTGGGATTATTTACTGTTCTACCGGGCATGGCCACCAGGGGAGGGGTATGGCAGTGGTTCCAAGGTTCAATCTGTTGTGCCACATGTTTGTATTTCAGAATGTCGAAGCACTCTACAGCCTCGTATATTGTCGAAACAGTCTCAAGTAAGCACATGCCTCACAGGATTCATTGCTTAACTTCCAGTCGCAGTGTCAAGCTTGTGCAAGTACCGTACGAGCAATGCACTCTTGCCATGGAGAGCTATCCATACCCTAGACGGCCAGGGTACAACACCCGTAATTGATACCCCCGGACGCTACTGGAGTGAGACATTTGTTCATTCGTTTCAATCCAATGACTTACAGATGGCTGGGCAAAATATGTATCTGAAATATGAGGCTTCGGATAACCGTAGGATGGGCCCGGTGCTGCATCGTTTCTTGGTGTGAGGGTGACAGTGTCTGGTTTACGGCCCGGGTGCCGAAGTAATTGGAACTCTGTATAAACCAAAAAAAGCTGAAAGTGCACAGGCTCCCACCCTCGGATTTGGTGTCTGACCATACCACAGAAACCAGGCCATCCCCCTTTCTTGGGGGGGGGGGAGGGGAATAGAATTCCAATTACTTCGGTATTTCTGACACCCGAAACGATCAGGGTAAGTGTTCCAGAGCGATACTTAAGTATCTCGTCTTTTGGCATTCATATCTAGGTTGTAACTATTTGGACTTCGTCAGCATGTCAGCATATCCCTGAGGAACATTATAAATTGCAGCAGCGAGTGCCTCCTCTGATGCCTGTAGACATCGATCACCAGCAAGCAAATGCTGTCATGACCATCGGATCTGCGCTGTGCATCCGCTGCCACTTCTATATTAGGCCCTGGTGCTTTCGAAGCCAAGTTTTCGCACATTCATTCTGCACAACACTTCCGCCTGCAGATTAGACCAACTTACCTTGAGTAGATACCTATAATCGAGCGGACCCCACTCCGTTTTACAAGTTGCCAGCTTATCAGGAACATAAAGGTCGGGGGTATAGGCCAACATAGCCAATCTAAGGCACGGGGTCAGCGTGCAAGCACCCATGTACAGTGCCTATCTTTGTCTGGCACCAGGGCAGGCTCATTTACCATGTGCGTGTGAAGACTCTTGATCTGGAGTATTGAGCACTGGCTCACTACATCGACCAAGACTATCGACCAACTAGCACTCCGCCCAGATGCGGTAGTTGGCCCCAAAGCGGTAATGCACTAGAAGGTTCGCTCGGCCAACAATCTAACAAACTTCAAGTTAAATAGGTCTTGGTGGGTACTATACTCAGACTCGTCCCTACAGCATGTCAGTCTGATCTGACATAGTGTTTTCCGTGAGGGAGACTAGCTAACGTCTCCTATAAATTTGCTTATCACATGCGTAGATGTTCAAACGTGCGTTGGTATCCTTCGGAGGAGTTCCGACTCGACGTCCAGCGTGGAGGCTGATCTCAAGCCGTTTCATGTATCAGACAGTGCTAGTACTATTACTATCAAAAGGAAAAAAAAGCCCCAGAAAATGTTACAATCATACATGCATATCAAAAAAGCAATTATAAGGGCGAGGGAAAAAAGCAACATTTTAGGCGCAAAGTTTTATGAAGTTGCATATGCTGGATGCAAGCAAGCTCATATAGATAGGTATATATATTTCACTCTTTCGGCTGGGGTTGCTATCATGCTGTGCACAAGCGCACAGAAGTACAGCTGCATCCCGAGTAGATGTGTCGTAGAGCAGGAGTTGGCCTATACAGAGCCAGACAGATAGCCTCATGGGATTATTGCGATAACAAGTCTAAAGGGGAACCGAATCCACTCTAAATTAACTTGATGGAAGAAAAATCTTAAGAGGGTGCAATAGATGTAAAGAAGTATTAACAAAGACAGTGCCTACTGAAACCTGTACAGATTTACCCAAACTCCTATGCAACCCTAATTGTAGTGACCCATAAAATACGAAAGAATAGCACATCACTGTGCTGAAGATGCAAATCGTAGAATAGGTGGTTTGATGTCTTTCGTAGGAGACATCGGGCCTGCGATACTACCTGCAAAGCCTGCATTCATGCTCGTCGAGGTCATAGTCCTGGAAGAAAGCATCGTCTCCGTCCGGGAGTCGAGGCCACTTAGCCCTAGGGGGCTGATAGCCATTGATGGATATGTAGGTATTGTGGCTTGTGCTGCAGCACCAAGTGCAGCTGAGAGAGGAGTTGATGAGATGAATTGTTGGTTGAGAGGCTGATAGAACGGCGTGAGGGATGAGCTATTTTGATTTGCTTGCATATTATGCTGCTCATCTTTGAATTGCCGGAAAGATGAAACTGAGTTCAATATCGACAGAGACTTTGTATTTCGAATAACTGCCGAAATATTGTTTGTGACCTGACTGGGAAAAGGATGTTCAGACTTTAGTAGTTTGCATATTTCGGCAATATCTATGATCGACTATTGATTACAGTTAGCAGATTGCATCTTAGTATTTTTGGCATTAGTTTACCTTGATAAACAAGTTTGTATCGTCCCAGAACTTCCTTCTCTCGATCACGTTATTATCCTTGATGTGGTCTCTAATGTAATCTAACCTCAACTTCAGCCGCCGGGCAACATCTCTAGTATTCCCACACAGTACATCCAGCTCCTTCATCTTCAACATTGTATTTGGAGGGAGACTTTGAGCCATTCCCATCTTGAGTATTGCATCGGTTATCTGAGGTAAAGTTGACAAAGCTGCTGACGTAGCCGCATTGACATTCTCAAACAATGGCTCATCACTTTCGGGTATTCCAGATTCAGTCATATATAGTGAAGATGCTATCGAAGGGGTTGGTGGTATCTGGAAACTAGCATCTGGGCTCTTCGGAGTTGGTAGTGGTGGTGGTATACCCTGCGCCGCGGCCATTCCGGGAGCCAAGGGCATTGAGCCTGGTGGCCCAGATTTCAGTCGCACGTTGGGTCCCTGGGGACAAATTTGCCGAGGAAAATAAGAAGTAGACTGAGAATGCAAATTCGCCGGCGGTACCGGGAGGATTGGACGCAGAGCTGCCCAAGAATTCTGTAACTCAACAAATGTACCGTATACCATAAGTAGCAGGGTTCGAGTTAGACGAATATCCGACTCACTTGAGATCTCTCTCAAACTCGATTGAAGCAAGGACATGACGTGACGAAACGCTCCTAGACAAGAACTGCAAGCGGCAAGTACAGGGTCAACTGCTGTTTCATCACCTTTCGCATCAAAGCTCTCTAATGCTCGAACGAGATTTCCAATTTGGTTATTTGCGTTGAATAACACACGCTCTAGGGGGGCATGTTTGCTACGCTCACCGGAGTTGGTGATGAATATTGATATTGCAGTGTGAGATTGTGACAAGGAATATAGAATACCACGTGCGCTCTCTGCAACACGAGCAGTGGACATGGAGGACCTTTTTTGCTCTGGCAATGAAGATAAACGCCGGAAGTAGTGACCAGCTGTCGGCCTATCTGGGTCTGTAGGAGAGCGTGATACTGATATTTGCTCGTTCGCTGCCTCATGTGCCATGACTCGATGTTGGGTCTCAATGATGGAGTCGTGTGAATATCCGCGTACATGATGGTGCTTTGTAGTCTTGATCTCATCAACTGTGCCCAATTTGTCTTTTTTTGAATACATTGCCATTCGTTTATTAGCACGTGTATTCAACATTGTGCTTTCGCTATTGCTTCGAGATCTCTCATGCGATGATTGTGCTGTGCTAAGCTGAGTGGGGGTCGAGTTAGGCATACTACTTGCTTGAGAAGGTCCTGGCAATGATGGACTAGGTAATGGAGGTACCATGTCTACACGTCCACCCCGTTGCAGATTGAGAAAACGTTGTTGACTTCTTGATGGTATTGGAGGAGGCCTTGATGGTATTGGTTTTACAGTCAGATGCGAGTAGTCGGTATCCCCCTCATCACTATTTCCATAAGTCAATTAAGAAAAGCGCTGGCTGAATCCATGGTCGTCATACCTAGAACCAGACTCGGTATCCTCTGTCCCCTTGTTCTCCGCATTCCGTAAATATCTCTTAATAAGCTCTAGACGGGTGTCTCTGAAGTCCTCTCCTTCACCTGCCAACTCTAAGACATCCCGGGGGGGGAAGGCAATGGGGTTGTGATCTATTTTCAAAATCTTTAGATCCTGCATTCGTCCGATATATGTTGGGAGATGCTCTATCATGTTTTTTGACATTGACAGAACCTGAATTCGTCAGGAGTGTTCCGGAGCTCAAACAAGGGGATGTGTTGGGTGCAAACCTTCAAGTTCATCAACACCCCAAAATCCTCCGGAAGGGATACTAGCTGATTTCGACTGATATCAAGTATTTCGAGTGAGGACAACTTGCACAACTAAAGCAATAAGTTAGCCATTGGCAACCTCAGAGTGCCGTACGGTACTAACGGAAACGGGAAACTCTCTCATCAGGTTCGATCTCAGGTTGAGGTATCGTAGTCGAGAGAGTTGAGAGAATGCATCGGAGAATCCTGTTAGTCGGTTATGGGCTAAAGCCAACCTGCAAGGAGGAGTAATTAGCATTAGATGGGGCAGTAGACTATGTGTATGTTACTTACCGCTCGATATCATCCTTTATGAGTGCTATTACATCTGAAGGGATGTTAGCTATCCTTTGGTGACTCAAATCGATTGTTACTCCTGGATGTTGATCTGAGTTGGCACTTCGAGCCTCCCGCCTGGATTGCTCAAGAGCATGCTGTACAAGGGCCAGACAGGCAGCAGGACTCAGGGATGAGGATGACGAGGAAGAGTGATGATGCCCGGAAGATGTTGCTTGTCCAGAGTTGTTTGAGGTACCGGGATTCATTGCTTCGGCGGAGGAATAGAGACCGTTGCGCGTACTGAGATTAGGGCTTTCCACGAAGCCAGTCGGTATTCCTCCACGTAATACTGGCGCTTGCTGTCAGATATGACTCGGACAGCCTACTATATATAACTGGTAGATTTCGGTCCTTAATTGTGGGCCTTTTTCGATTTGATATATGAGGTGGTGTAGGGTTAGGCTTTCTGAAGGCGGCTCGGCGTCTAGTTGCTTTGCTGGTGGAGCCCACAGTCGTATTCGAAGCCGTATGGAGCCTTGGTGTCCGCTATTCCAGCTCCAGTCCTCTGCGTGTCGTTCAGATGGTGTCAAGTGTAGGATTCTGGGGATTCCGTGAGGCGCCCGGGCAGGGGATTCGAGATGCATGCTCCGTGCGGTACGTTTGACAAGGAAGGTGCTTCTGGTGCATGTCACGTGTGAAGCTGGAGCTGTAGCATAAAACCCTAAACATCTTTTGCCCTGCGACTTCTTCGATCGTGAACCTGGAAGGCTTGAGGTTGAAAATATCCATTTTTCTTTCCTTGGATGAAGAAGTAGGTAATCTCATGAGGTATCATCTGTGCGCGGGCTGTATTGTTTAGGGCAAATTATAGAATTATCTATCGAATTAAGTTGGACGACAGCCCGATGATAACTCGGCACCTCGATAGCAAGAGTTTGCAATCAACGTTCTGAGATAGATGCCATGGCGCCACCCTTAAGTACTTGCGTATACGGTACATCGGTTCCATACCACTAGTAAGTGCTTCGGAATCGAGACTTGTTCAAATAACTGCCTATATTAACATATATTGCCTACGTACAAACATCAATATTGCATGCTGAAATCGAAAACACATGTGCTTTCAGTATGACCGCGGTTCGTATTAACGTTCCTGCATTTACCTGCCAAGCATCTTTGTTCCTTGCAGTTTTTAATCCTCCACAAAGATAAGATTCACCCCGCAAACGCCTCACCTTTTGAACCAGACTACACCTTTTGCATCATCTATCTAATCGACACAGCATTGCCGTTGATCGCTGGTATGCTTCGATTGAATGACTTCTCGTTTTTGTAGTAGCATTACCTATTATTAACAGTCCACACTCAACCTTCAACCAATCCATGAGCAGCACCATAACCTATGTGGTTCTTCGCTCTCGGCCGCGGAAACATCCGCTTTTGGGAAATATCAACGTACAGCAGCACAGGAATTTCCACCGAGAGTTGGCGACAGAGGGAACAGGATGGGGTGGTGCTGGCACAAGGGATTGGTTGGGCAGGGGACTACATACCCCAGGGAATAGCATTTCACAGAGGATATCACGAGCCGAACGATTCCAGGATTTGCCATTATCAGCCCTGGAGAGCTTTCTTGAAAATATACTAGTCCATACAGGTACTTGCAGACAACATCTACCACAGACAACTTCTAGTCGACGACAGCAGATACCTTTCCTTTCTATCAGGAGCTACTCCTCAAGCAGAGCGCCCCGTTCGAATGCAGCAGAAAACAGCCTTATATCAGAAACAGTAGAAGCACAGGCATCACCAGTGAATTACGCATCTCTCCCAATATCGGGGACCCTACTTCAGGATGAGGCTGCCGGGCCTCGACTGCCACGACTCGAAGCGCCCACATCCTCCCAAAATGCTAAATTCATCAAGCTAGAGCCTACGAGCCGTGAAGAGATGCAAACTCTCCTCATGTTTTTGAAAGAACTTTCGGATCCAACCGAGATTAAGACACTAGACAGCTTATTCTATCACTACCGAGCCCTCCCAGCCCCACGTTTAGCATATCTTCGTACAGAGGAGATGAATCTTCTCCTATCCCGATTCATGTCCGTCCCAGCTCGCACAGATTTACTCATGATAAGGTTCCTTTCTGTCGTCGATGATATGCGGGAGTTGAAAATTCCGATCTCCCGAAAGGAATGGATCACAGTCATAAGCTATGTGGGTCAACGATTCAATCTTAAAGTTGGCCTCCCTGAAATCGAGGCCACACTCAAGCTATGGCGTGAGCTGGAGAAAAAGGCTGGTGCAGAGTTTGGACCGACTCTGTTCAATATTCTGCTCGACATGGCAGCGAAGGCATATCAGCACAACTTGGTCGAAGCCATATTAGCTGAGATGAAGTATCGGCGGATAGAAGCTGATAGGTTCACACTCACCACAGTGATAACTTGGTATGGAATTCTCAGAGATGCGACCTCTGTAAGAGAAACGTTCACGAGACTGCTGCAAAGCGGGGAAGTGGTTGATACAATGGTTTACAATGCCCTTATTGTGGCATTTATGAGGGCCGGAGAATGGGATACTGCCGAGGAGCTTTTCAATAGGATGAAAAATCTCGGAAAAAAAATCAGGGTTAAAAAGAAGAAGGAGGCCCTCACCCAGGGCCTCAAGCCTGACGGATCACCAATATCACCCTCGCGAGACTATGTTGCTTATCGCCGCTTCGCTCAAACACTCAAGGTGATGGCCAAACAGCATCAGCTAAAGTCCGCTCCGGAATGTCTACCCTTTCCAGGAGATCATGGCTCGCAGGTATATTGTGGGCCGAATATCGTTACATTTAACATCTTCCTGCACAACTACTGCAGTTACGGTGACTTTGGTGAAGTCACAAAGCTTCTCACAGAAATGAAAGGCTTAAGAATCTCACTTGAACCATCCATCTTTCTTTCTTTATTCAGGGGCTTTACGTTACACGGCGAGGGGCGCTCGAGAGCATCTAAATGGACTACGGACAGAATTGAAGAAGTTTATGCTGCATTACTGAGGGAGGTATATCAGCCAAGAGCACAACAATCGGAGGAAGTCAGGCTGTCGACAATGTTGGCGTGTGAGGTTGTAAAGGCTTTTGCGGTTACAACTAGGAACAGGGCAAAGACCATCAAGGTTTATAGGGATATGGAATACCTTTATCAACAGGGGTATGGCCATGATAGAGGGATCGACCCGGTGGTTCAGAGGGTCCTTCAGAAGGCAATTGCAGGCCCTATTCAAGAAGTGGGTGTCATGTATCCGATATCCGGGAGCAGTGTTAATCAAACAACGCTGATTAAGGTGAATTAAGATACACTGGATGTTCCCAAATTCTGAGTGTCACATTGAATATGTAGGTCCCCACCACCCAGGGAGGGTTTACAAGACCGCAGACTGAGTGAGGAACATGACACATTATCAAGTTCTTTCTGCGATATAATGAGTATTTGTATATACTTTGTACTTCGCACCTCATGTTTTATATCACCAGGCACTTAGATAGCAGCTAAAAATAATGTAATGTAATTGGATGGCTGTTCGAGCACAGAGTATGTTTACTAGCCTAGAACAAAACATTATGTCGCAGGCAAAGCGCCTCAAAAGGCAAAACCAATTCCCAAACAGACCCGTTACCCAGGAAGCCAGCACCACCTTCCAGAATACCAGGATCACTTAGCTCCCTCAATATCATCATTGAATTGCTTTCTCGCATCTGCAATGACCTTGCTCATGAGTAGCAGCTCCTCCACCCTCCCCAATTTCTTCGGATCCCTTCTCAATGCAAACTTGAAATCGTCCACCTTGATCTTGTTTCTACGCGCATGTGTGGCCATCTTTGCGGCCTCGTGGCACATGTCTACGATATATTCTGTAACAAGGTCGTCTAGAAGCTCGACGGATTCTTGGAGCGGGTTGGGATCATCGCCAATTCCGTACATGAGGGAGCGGACTATGGAAGGGCTGTGTGTTAGTAGGGTACATGGTTTGATAGGTAGGACGGTAGTGTCAACTTACGCTCTCGGGCGAAGAGGTGCTGCCTGCGAGTGCGGTGCTTTCTAACACCAGCGTCGGAAGCCATGACTGTTTGTTTTGGTTGAGGGTAATGTTGCTGTTGCGTAGCGATGTTTGCGGCTCTAGAGCTTGAGCTGGAGGATCCGGTGCCAAGGGAACCTTATCTTCACGTGTTTCCGTAATACGATTGTAAGAGGTCAACTGTTTTCGCCGAGTTCGCCGATCGAGACTAGAGTTTGCTTTCGTCGGTGACGATGGAGGTATGGAATGGGTGTTGCCGGTACTAGACTACAGCCGAGCTTCTTTGATTTAGATTAGATAGAACAAATAGAGCAATCAAAGAAAAATCATTCTAGGAAAGAACTATATTATTAGATACATATTTACGAGACATATTTACGATACACACGAGTATACGGCTCAAGCTCTAAAGCTTCAGCTCTACTCCATACACTTATCAAATGTATTTAATGCACCCCTATTCTTTCATTGCCATAGTATTGGTTGTATTGAAGGCTTTGAGATCAGCTGAACGCCCAGCCCACAGCCCGCACCGGGTGGGGTGGATCATGATCGGCCGGAAGACGGGAGTCCAGGCTAGGAATATGATTCCACAAAGCATAGGCAAAAGCTTGAGCACTGTTATTCACAGCTAGTTAAACCTGTTTTGGGGAGGAGAGGATATTTACTACTACTTATCAATCTCTATTGATGTAACCTTACTGGATGCTCCCTATATTAACTATCGAGTAACACAGCTGCTTAGGGTCAGGTGTTTTCATCATGAGACTTGTCACACCTCACTTGGTAGTATCACTTGCTCTGTTTCGGATATGTTACTGGGATTGCTTGCTAAGCACGGCAGACCAGTTAGTTCCCAAGACGGCATATCCTGGTGTTTGGCTCCTTGACACAAATTGCGACTGTTTCGTCACTTCGACTGGTCGCCTCTTGAGGTCCAGATTCTGCCCCATCAGCCAGGTATCTCACCCCATCAGCCAGGTATCTCACCCAAATATCCCTTCCCACTTTCTCTTTCTCTTTCTCTCTTCTCTCCTACCTTTACTTCACATCTCCCTTCTCTCCTCCGGGTCCCAGGGCGACAATATTAATCTACCCTTGATTTTTTTGGCTTCTTAAACTTCATCATATTACATCCTAGCTTTGTCTCCCTCCAATATCACACTTGTGACCTTGAAAGCCACTGCTATATTATTACTCCTACAGCTAGCTGCAGGACCCCCGAAATCAAAAAGTCACCCAAAGAAACGAGCTATTAGTCCAGCTGCTCAAGAAGCTTGGCTGTTTTCCTTTCTAGAACGTCACCTGAGCTGAACCGAACGACCTAGCCCTAATCCAACGAAGTAACCTCTACGCACATCAACAAGCTGTAATTCAACATGGTTCATGACGAGGGTGCGCAGGACATCAATACCCTACCGCCTCATATTCAGGCACGGTTTTCTAAACGACCCCGTCACAACTCCAGCTTCGCCGGGGCTAACAAAGACCCTGCAACCGATAAAGCACAGAGCCGCCGAGCTTCGATCCTCGAGTCAAGGAAGAACCTACTCAGGGCAAGGGCCGTACACGCCGAGAAAGTTCGTTCAAGATGCCACAAGGATTCCCACGAAGCTCTTGCTGCCAGGTTGATGGCTTTACAAAGCTCCCTGTCACAGGCACAGAAGTCTCGCAATGCTATTTTGGCCAAGACTGCTGCCGCATGTGCAAATGAAGTCGCTAAGGCAAAGCAAATTGCCCAGGAGATTAAATTGAAAAGAGAGGAAGAGGCAAAGGCTTTGAAGGATGGCATGGCTGATAGGTTGCTGGAAGCTGAGAAGAGACGACTGGAGTTACAGAGAGCTCGAAGAAACAGCCGTAGATCCCGGGGCTCTTCCTCATCCATTAAGGCTGATGTGGAAACGTCAGAGTCCTTGGAGAGCATTAGTGTTGAAGAGAAGAAGCGCTCTAAAGAAGAAGCTGCCGTGACAATCCAACGAGCTTATAGGCTCAATCGCAACCGGCAAATTGTTAGGATGTTTATGGACTTGGGCTTGACTGTTGAATCTGTCAGGGATAATCCCTTCGACGAGATCTCTGCTCTCATGAGCGAGGAACGTGTCCAGCGAGCCACCTCCAGACTGCTTCAGTTGTGTGGGTTGCTCCAGGCCACCAAAGGTACTACAACTGCGAAAGAGGATGTGGTCGACACCGAGAAGGCTTGCAGGATTTTCTTAAGTGCTTATGTTATTCTTGGACACCCTTCCCAAGTTCTCTCTAATGATGGGCAAGATGAGAAGGTGTGCATACTTTCCTTATATTGTCGCCTAAGCAGCCTGCTGATATGTTCGTGATACTAGTCTCTTATTACCAAGAGCAAAGACCTGCTCTGTGCCTTTGAATCTTGGGTTTCTTCGGCTAGTCCCATCAACAGCTTCATGGGCTCCAGCTCATTGCGGGAATCATTGATATCCGCTTGGGAACAGTTCAGCACGGCATTTTCTTCGTGGAAAGAACGTGATAGCCGATACTTGTTGGTGCTTTTGATACAGACGTTTGCTGAGCTTGATTTGATAATGCATAAAATGAAGGATGACAATGATTCAGTATCAATGGACTATAAAGAGGGCATCCGGGAGCAGCAATTAACCTTGCTCGTGAGGATTAGGCAATTGGCTGGGGATAAAACCCGATCAATGATCAAGAAGGCAGTTTTGCAAACCCGGAAGGCCCGTCTCCCCAAGAAGGAGGATCACAGGCCAAGGGGCGCTGAGGCAGAAACTCCTGCTCAAGCCTCTTCATCTGCTTCTGTGGTTGGGAGTCAACCCACGGCAATCTCGGAGGGCCCAGCTGTTGATAGGAGACCACAAGCTGAAGAGCCATTGTTGATGGGCATGACAAACCGGGAGATTGTTCACGAACTGGCTTTAGATAAGAATTTCATGTTGACGCCCAGGAAGAAATCTCAAATTGAGGAGACGGTGGAGGCACAGGCCAAGAGGGCGTTCTATGATATTATGAGGGAAGGGATTGAAGGGGGAGATATGGGATCTTGGATCCCTCAAATGGCACAGGCAATTAGAGAGGTAAACTTCCCATACATCCTGACATAATACTATGGAGGCGGAATTATTAACAGTCTCGACTTCTAGAAATTATTGCATCTTTTTGAGCCGACTCAATCGTTCTATAAAGTTATTGAGAACGCCTTCGACATCCAGCTCATACAACAGCAGTGTCGGATCGGTAATTATGATTATAATAAGTTGTTCAATTGGATTTTGTCTTTGCTTCCCAGGATCTGTAGCCCGGCTAGGGATTTGGTTGTCCAGCAGCTTATTCAATTCGACGGAGATTTTATTATCCGGCTTGATAAGCTGATGGATGTCCTGGATCTTCTCATTTTGGATCAAACGAACTTTACCCTGATGCAATCCGCTCCTCTCCTAATCCCGCAGGCCATCCCATACGAAAGACGGACCTTTACTGCGGAACTACAGTCTGGCAAGATCAAGCTTGACAAAACCAGACAATGGCTAGCTGATGCCCGTGACAGCAAGTACGCCACCGCAATGGACCGGAATCCAGAAGGGGTAAACCTTGATACAAGTCTACCGACTGCTGAAGCAATCTACAATCAAGGGCTACTGTCACTTGTCATTTCCCTTGATGAGTTGAAGCCCCAGGATGTGCCAGAGACGTTTCATCTAGATGCTGAGCGTCTCCTAGGATACAGGGATACAGTTCGGAAGATTGTCATTTCTTCGGCTATCGTCTTGACAGTCAAAAACCTCCTCAGACGGGATGTCCGCCAATCATGGAAACCTCTCAAACATAAGGTCGTTGCTTTGATGGACAAGGATTACAAGATCGACGCCACGGAGCTTATCGCTTATATTCAGGAAACCACAGCCCTTCCACCAGCTGTTCAGACCCATATCAAGTCGGCAGTTGCAAAGATTTGCAACCTGGCTCAACTAGATACAGTCCTAAGGCTTATATTCAATAGGTTGAAAACGTTTATCGACGTACGCTTGAACGCACAGGGAAGCAGACAGCGGGCTAAGCTAGCCTCAGCAGTGTCGGAAACTCTGGTCAGCTATGGTATGGAAGAGCAGATTGGGGATGTTACCACCCTCCTTGAGAGTGTGGAGAGACTGGCCGGGTACAACCGCGTCACATACGAGGAATGGTATAACGCAATTTTGGAAGAGCTCGGAAGTGGGGTTGCAAATGCTGCTTAATTGCTTTTGTGGGATACCAGTGTGAGCCAACATAGGGCTGATGGATCGGAGGGGCAATGCCTGGAGGAGCTTCGATATCCTTTCGCTTCTTTTGGGTTCTCTTGCCGTGCTAACTTTCCTTTGTTGTGTTGATGCTGTGCTGCACATGCTCTTGGTATTACTTGAAGTATTGTAAACGCTGCATCGTTTTCTTAGTCTGGTTGTATCGTTTTGTTCGTGATGTTGTTTCTCTACCTAGAGTTGCAAAGCACGCAACATGCTGCAAACTACCATTTGCATTCTTGTCTTTATTCACCTATATATCGGGTTATGCGGGCCCGGGCCTCTCATAGGCACGGACTTCGGAAGCGGGGCGATAGAGGCCGGCGCACGGAGTGGTCATTATTGTTTTGAAAGCTGCGCTGATTGAGATACTACAAGTTTATTATCATTTGATTTTTTTCTAAGAAACTTAATTTACTTAGTAGCTCTACTTAGTATTCACCGTACGTCTGTGAGGTGATTTGTAAGGTGATTCTGAAGTTGCTCGTTTCTTTAATTGGTACTTTTAGTATGGTTGGCATTGATGTTTAGTATATCTACTGGAACTCTATCCCATGTCCACAGGGTGACCGATATCATGCTTTGCCAAATTTGAGATGATATCGAATGACTGGGAGAAACTCTCTCCCCACAACTGTGTGATACTGAGTGCAGCCTGTGGACTTGAGACGAACAAACCCGTATATTCCGTATATTAAATATTTGTTCTACCTCTGAGCTACATGTGATATGCAGAACCCCTCTACATATAAATATTTCTGATATAAGTCACCTGCATGAGGCTCTGCAAGGCCGGTAGTTGTTTGATTGTTTTTTTTGGATTCCCGGAATGTTCTGTTTCCTTTTGATATGCTAGCTTCATGCATATGGGCGTGCATCTGGTGATATATATATGTACATATATATGGACCAATATATAAAATCCAAGGATTTATTCTCTGCATATACTATGAGCAAAGCAGATTTTTTTCGACAGTTAATTTGGGTAGATAGGTACCTGTACTTGATGTTATCGTTATCGATATCGGAAGGAGACTTTAATTTGACAGCACAACTCATCGCGCTAAGAGCTCGGTAGTTCGGTTGTTCCTGCATACATATATATGTACTATGTACACAATATGTTTGCAGCTCAGACATGGGGATTAAAGAAGGGTGCATACCCGAGATATTGGGGTGTAGCCTGTTCGGGTAGGACGGTTGGTAAAACTCGGATCAGCCCCGGCGGCACCGACGAGCCCCGAGAGGATCCCCGGGCATTACACTAACATGGGGATATAAAGTAATTGACTGTAAGCGAGGTAGTATAGTGAGAGCGAACATCTCGGCCGGGAAATAGTGGGAGATACCGCAGTCTCGAACGGGGGCTGGAGATAGGTGTGAATTCGAGAGAACTATGTTCTTACAAGGTAGAACCCAACCGAGACGGCGTTAATCGAACCCGGGTTGAGGGTAACGATACTCACCCCGTACATTACCAACAAATATGCAACGCTAGTTCCGAGCCAGGATGCAATACATCCTTTGTAAGTATTTGATACTTAACACAATGGGTTGTAAAGGCCTTGAATTTTTTAATAAAGCCTGGTTTGCATATGTCAATATCAGCAATAATGTTGATGTAGGATCTTTTCGGCATAGCTTATCTACATTATATAAACTGCCAAGGTACTTGCCCACAGAATGTAGTGCTGTTATTGGAAGCGATTAGGTTCTAGCCTCATAGATTGATATCATCGGGGTAGCAATTATGGTCAACCTCGTACAAGATGTGAACATTGGGCATGTGATTTGGACGGCTGAGCTTATCAGATGTAGCGACTGGTAGCATCGTCAGGAAGTAAGGTAGCTCTCAGCACCCGAATTATAACCAGACTACCGAATTATATCATTTTTTACATCGGGTCTTGAAGATAATTCGATACCACGGGTGCCAAGAGTAAGACACTTGTTCTCCATGTCCCAATCCGGTAGTCGTGAATACCGGTAAGCTTACCACATAGGAGAATATATAAAGTATATTTATAGTCTCCCAGTCGTGTAACCTACAAATTGCGACCATAGAGTTCGGATTTACATACACCTTAGGTGATCAAATATATTCGTTCATCAAATTACAAACGCTTACATACTTAAGTATATCGACAGTCTATAATTGCCTTGCAGCACTCATCTCCGCCGGGAGTGAGGCCTAAATGGGATTTACCGACCGGAAAAACTCCGATCCTAAGCCTTACAAGTAGGCCCCAGCCTTGCCAGCGGGCCCCACCATGTGTAGGTATTCTCCAGTACACTGGTACCAAGAATACTAAAAAACGACCGCGCAGCTAACCTACTTCCACGAAATAAGTGGAACATCATGAAACAGCATGAGAATACGAGTCACAAGGTTGTGCTAGGATGACGCCCTACCGTCGATCATACAAACTCCGCTTCAAGCCAGGCGGAGCCGAATGAAGCATTGTTCCACGTGCTCAAGAAGACATATATGGGCGTTGCATGCTTAAGCTTTGGTGGGGCTATTGGCGTCTACAGCCTTTGGGCATTTACAACTTTGAAGTCTAAAGTGAGCTGTGCCAGCTGGAAATGCGCAGACTGTAGTAATAACATCCACCTGGATATGCATTTGGATAAACCTAAATAGAAAGGGAATATGATATCAACGGAGTTAATAATGAAGTTTCTTTGACAGAAAGGTGAGCTGATACATGTTGATATTTTAAGGCTAATCTGACTTAGTACTACCGGTATGCGTGGTATTTCCCATACCGTAAAAACACGCGAGGTGTTTATTCGCGGAGAGGTCTTAAGCAATAGGTCTCACTCGCGGGTCTTTACGGTATCGATACCGGAGTAAGTTCGGTACCTATCTTCCGCGACCCCCAGTTGCAGTACCAGTCACTTGCAAATTATTTCCCATAGTGGTCCGTTTGGGCGGGCTACCGCCATGACTCTGCATAACAAAGAAATATACTTGCAACTCAAAACAGTTGATACTGAAATAACCAGCATTAACGTCGACGCCATAAGCCACCAATCGTTAGCTGAATGTGCGATCCTATACAAAACATGATACATGCCGGTACATCCCTTGGGCCGGCAAATGGCTGAGAACCAATCACCAAAACCCACAAATATGTCTCTCAAACAAAAAATTGTCTGTTTGGTCAGTGCTCTACATTCTCCTCAAACGCCCCTGATCTGACCTGTCTCGCAAACAAAAGAAATCAGATACCCTGACACTGGATGCCTCTCCCTGCTCTATGGCCCCGGGTAGAAGCCGACTCTTGTTTAAAATCGAACCTGCATCGATCGTCACCAGACGAAATTTACCTGCCGTAACTTCAAGTTCAAGTCTATTCGTCAATTGGAGCGGAGGAAAGATATCCTCGCCAAACAAGCCACTTAGGTTTATAGCCAGGGATTAACTCGTTTGCTGATCAGTCGAATCCCCCATGTGAAATCGATTGAACGGACAAATCGAAGCCCTGGAACGGAACCCTGAACCCCGCTTTTCACGCACCTATGGTACCTGTCATGAAGTAATCCACCAGGGCATCTCAAACTGTACAAGCTGTCTGGACCGGACCCAGCTTCTGCACACATGCACGTACATGTGCTAGAGTAGAACATACATGCATACATTACATACTCTACTTGACGGCCATTGAAAAATTACAGCCACTGACAATCTGTCACAGTTTCCCCCACTGTACCCCCGGCTTTGTATGACTGTACATTCTACTCCTACTTGTGTCTCAGAATGTCGCCAGCACTTACCACCCTTCTCCCCACTCCCCCCACAACTAATGACCGCTACAAACCGCTTCACACAGCCCATCAGGCCCAGTCCACCGCAATGTAGACGGCCCGCCCGGCACCCAGATACCCAAACGATACCCAATTGCAACCGGCGATGGCTACATTCCAATATTGAAATGATGTGCTGTTCCCCTCCGTTTGATTGTTTCGGGATTGTTCCTCTAGGCGCACAAACCACATTACTGCCCCATCCATGGCCAAATCCCATGCCGACTTCCAAATATGGCCACGGAAACTCGCAAATCACGATCGACGATATCGATCAGCGCTCGCTCATGGGTATATGTATGGGCGACCTGTTCCCTCAACACAATCCATGCATAGCGCAGTCTGGAACGTAATAGGTAGCATAACCCCAACTAAAAACGTTCTGACTACCCAATGCGGTAATACAACCAATGTCATACATTTTTCTTCTGCTGCCCAACCACATCCCATGCATGGAAACATTTTTTTTCTCGTTTTCCAGATTTAACTTTTCCATAGCCCCGCAAAAACACGTGATGGAAGGTTGTTTTGAGGGTTGGGTGGTAAGGTCCTTGGTAAGGTGGGTCAAACGAACGTGGAACGTAGCATGTGTCTCGGAAGGGTAGGGGCGGACAAAGTTTATGGAAAGTTCAAAAATAAACATATGCAGTGGGCGTAAAGTGATGTGGCATGATGGAGTAAAGGTAAGTGGTGTCAGGACGTGAAACAATGAGGGAAACCAAAGAGAGGGATTAAAGAGGTATTTGTATAATCTATGATGTTCTGATATTCTCTATATATGTGTGGGTGGTATTAGTCTATCGCTAACTATCGCTATCGTGACATGTGGCAAAGTCTATGGCTAATATAATACTTTTATGCAGTGAATGCAGAATAAACGTGAGGGGAATGATACGCATGCAATGAATGCAGAAAAAGCCCGCGGGTACCAAAGCCAATAAGGCAACCAAGCAAGTGAACAAGGGGCAAGCGAGGACATTGCGGGCACATGGACCACTTTTTTTGCGAACTCATTGCATCAACATGTTTGTTTTCCTCCCAATTGGCAAGATCCGCACTGTACCCTTGAACCCCATTTCCCTTGTCTTATACCTCCCACAATTGCCTCCAGGCGTCTCATGATGCTTTCCGTCTGTGGTGCATGATACAGCACAATGCTCTACCGCCGTGAAAGGTGTGGTACGTCTTTGTCGTAAGTCGTCCTCCTCCTCCACCATCGGACGACACACGCACGTAAGCCCACTCTCACAGCCGCGAGGACAGACGCAGACCACCATATCGGCACACCACGCATCCCATGCCCACTCCCCAGTCCCATAACCTCCCTTTACCAGTGCCATTTGCCCTTCCCGGCATTACTCGACCGGCAAATCTGCCAGCCCATAGCTGAAGCAGTCCTAGGAAACATAAAAAATAAAAGAGTACAAGACCTAACTGTTGCTCCTACCAGAGAGCTATGGGTAACAGGAAAAAAAGGAGTAACAATTAGCAATAACATTAAAGGTATCTCAGTAAAAACTCCGGTTATCCTAGTAGTATAATCGACAATCCACAGCCTCCCCCCCAAATAGCAATCCGAGAGCCAATCAAGGAAATTCGTAAAGATCGAGGAAATCAAATAAATGAGTGAATGCCTCCAACACAGAGACTCCTATGCGAGGTTCCATAGCCCCAAAAAAGATCAACTGGGAAATTTTCCTTAGTAAAAATTCCGTTCCCACCAAAAAACAAAAAGAAAGAAGAAAAAGCAAATAACGAACACGGCACAAGGGAGTAGAAAGTAGGAAAAAGTAATTACAATGCTAGAAAGGAGCGATTTGAGCGTGCCTGATATTCACCGTTTAGCTTCCTTTTGGTGTATGCTCCCAATCCGCAATTCCCTTTCCATTAAAGGAAAAAAATTGGTCGTAAACCCGTCGTAAAATATTAATTGCATAGAATACCCTTTTGCGCCGTAAATGACTGGAAAGACGTGATTCGTCCGATCGTAAAGCCTGCTGAAAGAGAGATATAGAAAAAGAAGGGAAAGGAATAAAAACAGTAAGTGCAGAAAAGGGCAGAAAACTTCACAAATCTCATCGTGAATACGTGCGGTGAAGCTTTGCATCTGGGCCTGCATCGATACATGGACGCATGTAGGTTGTATAATCGCTCCGTACGCTGTCCATACTCCTAGTAGACCGATCCGGAAACTGATACGCAGGATATCCACACTTGTGGAGCCCAGCTAGTACACGTTTGGCGCCATTGATCTTAAGTTGCCATTTTTGTTTGCTTTCCTCACGTTGTA
>Ga0307511_10002312_pt1 | contig 19901 bp, 6 predicted proteins | sample 13_EM_MG_FD_200266 | JGI IMG/M metagenome (GOLD analysis project Ga0307511, IMG submission 200266) | Populus trichocarpa ectomycorrhiza microbial communities from riparian zone in the Pacific Northwest, United States - 13_EM | ecosystem: Host-associated > Plants > Roots > Unclassified | place...
TAATTGTCAAGATTCTAAGAATATTTGTTGATGACCATGTAATTGTATATATAATAATATCTTTCTTGTAGACAAAGAGCTAGAGGATAACCCCACCGAGATGAAGCAATTTGTGCTGAGCAAACTTGGAAATGTACCTGATCACGCTAGGACATGTGTGGAAATCACTGAGCTAGATAGCATCACATCATCTCCTTTAAGGTTCAGGCATCCATGGGAGGTACTATGGGGAGATATAAGTAAAGGCAATGTTAGTGTAGCGGGTGATGCTCTCCATCCCATGACACCAGATATTGGCCAGGGTGGGTGTGCTGCTTTAGAAGATGGTGTTGTTCTAGCTAGGTGCCTCGCCGAGGCCTTGAAGAAGGAGTTAAATGTGGAAGGTAAAGAGAAAGAGAGAGAAGAATACAAGAGGGTTGAAATGGGGTTGAAAAAATACGCAGCGGAGAGGAGATGGAGAAGTTTTGAGCTCATAAGCACTGCTTATATTGTTGGTGCTATACAACAAGGTGATGGAAAAATAATGAAAATCTTGAGAGATGCAATTATGGCTAAATTTCTTGCTGGATTGCTACTAAAGAAAGCTGATTTTGATTGTGGAAAGCTCAATATTTCTTGATCCTGCTCTTGTCCTTGTAATCCGTAAAATCTCTTATTATGAATTAAGATCCTGCCGTGTTTTTCTTTTTGTAATTTTTCTTGATGCAATCGGTAAGCTTCGAAATAAAGGGAAGCCTTTTTATTTATATTGGATTAAATAAATGTATTATGTTCTTCATCCATTACGTTTGTTAATGCAATCCGTATAGTTCAATATACAAGAAGCAGCAGCAGCAGCTGCTGCTGCTGATATAAGAGGAGCTAGTCCTTTTTACTATCATGATATATTTGTCTTCCAAGAGATAAATAATAAAGAGGAGCCAGTCCTTTTTCTTTGTATTGTATGGCATGTTAATATATCACATCAAGATCAAGTTGGTATGAGTACAGTATTTGAAATATACTCGTGATATCTAGGAAGAAATTTATTAAATGTTTGAGGAATTTATAAGCATGTCAAGTTTTGGCGCATCAAAGAAAGTAGAAAGGACTAGGTAGCCACTGCACAACCAACTGTCAAACGTTCTAACTAGCTAGGAATATCTTTTATTTAACATGATTATAAACAAAATATATTTATTTACTAGTCTACTATATTTACAAGCTATAGGATAACAGGTATTTTGATTTTAGTGATATTGCAAAGGGCCCTTGTACGAGTCCTTTTTCATAGGTAGTTAATTCTGTTTCACAAGTAGCTGCATGCAGTGCAGAGTTTAATGTTCCAAACTTCTCCCATCCAAGACAAGCACATGACGATCGGAATGCAAGACTTCCTCCCTCCCGTCCAGAGCCTTCCCCTCGGATGGAAAATCGGTGTAAAAGAAGCGAACCAGGGAAAAGTTTCCTACAAACATCAATAGATAATGACGGCCCAGCTAACGAGACTCGTTCAGGTTCGAACCACAGTTCTCGAACCAAAGCAAGCAAACACAACAACAACCACAATCGCAGATGAATGCCACTCCCTCATTGGGAGAAAGGAAGCTGGTTCGGCCTGATCCTCCTGCTTTCAGAAACTCAAAGCCTCCTCGTGAAACACCCAAGCAAGAAGCTTCTTCTCCTGAGACCGCGAAATTAACCAGCATCTAGCTATGAAATACTTAGCTCTGCAAAAGCAGGTGTTCCTAGGAAACAAGGATTTGCATCAGACTTAAATAAGAACAGTCGAGGAAACCCATATGATTCTGCCAAAAATTCCAACACTGGAGGGCGTGGACCAAATCCTAACCTCTAAAGTTCAAAATCAAATGGTGCCGTTGATCAGGGTGGACAAAAGGGATTTGGGATATTCATTCGAGGCAGCCAAATGCCAACCCAAATCGACTATCTAAGCCAAACTAAGCTGCAGAAACAGCATGTAAGCGATAATTATTGCAGCAAATAGCTTCATGCTACCAACCATTCTTGTGAAGATACCAACCCATTTGTCTTGAGATCAATTAGTCAGGTTTCTCTCTGTAACATTTGTGCTACTCAACACCCTTTGATCAGATGGCTGCCAAATTTCTAATGTACTTGGAACTGTTATTGAAACCTTAGTGCAGAGAATAGTACAGGGCATCCTTGGTTTCTTTTTACAGCGAACAGTAGAATGCTAAAATTGACAGAAACTTTGAGGGTGATCGAGGATATGATAATGAATGTTTTTTATTCAGAAAGTATTAAAATAATATTATTTTATTTTTTAAATTTTTTTTTGATATAATCATATTAAAACAATAAAAAAATATTAAAAAAATTAATTTGAAGAAAAAAAATTAAATTTTAATAAAAAACAGGTTGAAACTCACTCCTAAACATCCCCTTCATGTAGGGAAAATATTGTATTTGCCAACGCTGTTATTCTCTCGTAAATCATTATGGATTAAAGCAATGATTTTTTTAAAAAATTGAATTTAATCCTCGAATTTCTTCTTTGCGCAATTGAGGTTTTTTTTAGCCTAAATTAGCACTCAATTACGGTTTTTTTAGAGAGGGTTGAATTGAAAGACAAAGAACTAAAGTGAAAAATACAGGTAAATATAGGTGGTGGCTTTTAATTTATTTGAAAAGTATATTTTAGCCCTGTGTCTTTTTTAGCTATTAGGTAATCAATTCTTTTAGTTTTAGAAATATTAATTTTGATACCAAACTTCATTTTCATAATTTCTGGGTGGGGGAAAAGAGAGGGGCTAGCCGGATTCTAGCCTAAAAAGAAAAAGTTGTCGTTGTGAAGATTGTGACCACAAAAACAATTGATTTGCGTGTCAAATAATTTCATATGATAAGTAGAGTTCAAATTAGGTGTTTTTTTTATCTTGAAAGTGTCTAAAAACATATCTGAACCCGGGAAGATTTTTTATTTCGGGTTGTCTTTGGGTTTTGAGGTTTTTTTTGCGTTTTTAGATGTTATAGATTGGTTTAACAAGGTTCCTAGGGTGCTTTAGGTCAAAAACAGGTTGAAAATGAGTTTTTAGAAGAAAAAAATCAGTAACCTTGTTTTTTCATCCACCATAATGGCTGGAATCTAGGGATTCCAAACAATGCGTCGTTTATTTTTTAAGCTGAATTGGGATGAATGACATGTCATACTCCTTATTAACTTAGAGGAAAAAAAAATCAAAGGCCCATGTGCGAGCCCTTCATTCATGGGTCGGGCGCCTGGCCTCATTTTTTTTTTATTTTTTTAGTTTAAACCTTTTTTTATATGTCTTTTTTAAAACAATTTTTAAGTTTGTATTTACATATTTGGGATTTTTTTTTCTTATTTAACCTTTTCTCAAATATCAATTATTTTTTAATTATATTAGATGTGTTTAATTTTTGAATCGTCTTGATGTGACTGCGACTCGTGCTCCAGTCTTTGATAAAATTGGAACCCAAAAAAGTGAAGGGACTCTAAAAAGATGTCAGTCTTCATAAGACTTACTCAATCCAAGTTAAAAGATAATAAGCATGTGCTTGATCATTAACCAAATTTAGTGGATGGTTTAAAGAATAGTCTTCATAAGACTTACTCAATCCAAGTTAAAAGTTAATAAGCATGTGCTTGATCATTAACCAAATTTAGTGGAGGGTTTAAAGAATTTTCATAGCAAAATACATTTACGCATGAAAAGACAATACGAATGAGTGGTAAGTGCTGAGGCGACATTGAAAGGGAAAAAACAACCGATAGTGATACAAAGCCTTCTGATTAAGAGAAAGAAGAGAAAATGATGTATTTCACTTCAAATTACATCACTATTGAAGAAGATGATAATGTTGAGCTTCCCATCAAAGAGGATGTTGAGGAGGCTCTACTCGCCTTTAAGCCTACAATGGATGAAAAGGCTACCAAAGAGCAAACATTAGCTAATTTTCTTGTTGATCATCATTTTCCCGATTAATGTAAGTTTTTAAAGACATGTCTGATAATGATGTCTTGTTCACTGAAATGTCAGAACTGTGAAAAATGTTATTTGATAGCACATCACAAAAAAATAGAGTCGGAGCTAGGATAATATTTATCACACCTGAAGAAAAGGTTTTGTCGTTCGCCTTCTCACTTACTGAATGTTGCTCCAATAACATGGTCGAATATCAAGCTTTAATTCTTAGGTTGGGGATGGTGGTGAATATAAAGATACATCGCCTTAAAGTTTTTGAAGATTCTTAATTAGTCATTAGAAAACTCATCTCACTTTATAAAGTCAAGAAGCCAGAATTTGACCTATATCACAAGTATGCACTGGAATTGATGACATCACTTGATTGCATCACTTTGGAACATGTACCACAAAAATTGAATAAGCAAGTTGATGCCTTAACAAATCTAATATCAATATTAACATCATGTAGTGAAGAGATAAAAATCTCTGTATATCAAAGATTTAAGCTTCTGATTTGACCAGGTTAACTATTTAAAATTATAATTTGACCCCTATACTTTAATTTTTTCTAATTAAAACCTAAATTGACTTTAAAAATTATTTTTTCTTACAATTAATTCATGAATAAAATTAATCAAGCCTTCCAAAATTCTCATAAAGTCCTTACCTATCCAAATTTATATTTTTTTACCCCAAATAAAAAATATTTTCACCAATAGAGTCCTTTGTCAATAGAATTGGGTTGCCAATTTTGTTAATTTTTATAAATTTTGGTCCTTTAACTTTTTCACTTGTCATTTAGTCATTCACCACCAACTTGGACAATTTTATAGGCTTTCTTCATGTATATCATCTTGTATTTTAGATTTTTTTTTTCTATTTTCCTTTTTTTTCTTGATTTTTTTGTGGAGTAAAAAATGAGTAGCAACACTTTTTAAAGTATCAAATCACCGAATCTTACTTCACAATACAAGCCAAACATCACGTTCTTACAAAGCATAAATCTTGACTTGATTTCACAAATAAATCAAGCCACCATAAATTAAATCCAAAAGAAGAATAAAATGGTTATTTATTCTTTTTATAAGAATATTTTAAATAGAGATTGTACCCAATTATATATTTTAATAAAATCAAATATTTATACAAGTGTTCTTGTATAATTTCATGTTTTTAAAATTGTGTCTATAGAGATAAATAGTATTTTAGTTTAAAAAATAATTAATTAATATTTATATTTTAAATCTATTTGTGAATTTTATCATTTTTCTCCCATTTCATGTCCTTTTCAATTTATTTTATTTTAAAAATAATAATATAAAAAGATTGATGGGAAAATAAGATATGTTTTAAAATAAAAAAAATTAAATTAAGCATAACTAAAACTGATAAGAAAAAAATAAATTAAATTAAGCATAACTAAAACTGATAAGAAAAAAAATAATTAATTACTTTTGAAACTAAAATGACCATTTATCTCATCTTACAAAATCAGAAGGATATAATATGTTTTAAAATAAAATAAAAAAATTAAATTAAGCATAATTAAAACTGATAAGAAAAAAATAATTAATTACTTTTGAAACTAAAATGACTATTTATCTCATCTTACAAAATCAGAAGGATATAATTTATAATTTACTCTTATTTTAACTAATTGTGTTGTATATTTGTAATTAATTTAATCCAAGTCTTTGTTGGTTTTGTAATTGGTTTCATATTTTTATTATGCCAATAATTTAATATTTATATGTGCATATAATAAGAACTATGGTATAAAACAAGATTTAATTTAATAATATAAATATTAAAAAAAACCTCTAGAGTTATTTATTTAACTACCTATTATTCATTAGAATATATATATATATATATATATATATATATATCCGGGTGGGCTGAGGACGGGGCTGGAAAGGGAAAAGTACCGTGAGTGCAAAAACTTGCCCCAGTTCTGTTTCAGGGTCAACGTCGGATTTTTAACTCTTTTTATCAGAATTCAAAGCGACACCGTTTCAGCGAAGAATATTTTCCTCCTCTCTCTTCACTCCACTTTGTTAGACTTGTACTGAAAGAAAACTAGGTTTAAACACCAACCTCTCTCCATCTCCAATTTCTCCCAAATCAAAATCTCTTTCAGAAACCCTAATTTCTCTCCCATCCTCTCTCTTTAATCATGACTCAAGACGTCGAGATGAAAGAGCAGCAGCAGCAACCCTCTAATTCCACCGCATCATCCTCTCCTTCCACTCTCCACCGTACGTATTTTTATACGTATTTCTGTAAACATAATCAGGTTTTCGGTTATTTATTTGTAAAGTCTTAATCTTTTTGTGATTGGTTGACTGTTTAGATTTGAAGGAGATTGCGTCGTTAATTGAGACTGGAGCGTATGCGAAGGAAGCGAGGAGGATTGTGAGAGCTGTGAGACTGACTATGACTCTGAGGAGAAAGTTGAAAGCTTCTGTGCTCTCTGCTTTTCTTAATTTTGCTCTTTCGGCGGGATCCGAGCCGTTTAATCGGTTAATTTCCTATCTTCCTAAGGTAATTTATTGAGATTTTTTAGTAGATCGTGTAATTGTAGTTTTTTTTTATTGTTGATTTAATTAGTTTTGGTGAATGGGAATGGAAGAATAATGAAGGGTTTTGATTATTGGATCATTTGAAGGGGAAAAATAGGATTTTTCATTGATTGATTATTTATGCTTTTGAAGTGTTCGGTCTGTTTTTAGTTCTTTTTGTAGAGATTAAATGTGAAAGACTAGTGGGTGTTTAGGCAGTGAAGAAAAGTCTGGTACTTTGATAGTTCTGTGAAGAGGATTTTCTTTTTTTGATGCTGGGGGAGGTTGAATCGTGACTATGGTGGTTAATTTTAGTGAATAAATCGAATGAAGGGTATTGGTTAATGGATGGGCAGTTAATCACTCAATGTGAAAGCTTAATATTTTTGGTGATGGTCAAAGGCAGGCCTTTATAGTTTTTTTGGAGTGTTGTCTGTTTTCAGTTATCGTTGTTATGTTTTTGTAGTGCTTATGTGTGAGTCTTTCATTGGTGTTTAGGCAGTGAAGTAAAGTTTGATACTTGGATAGTGTTGTCAGGTGAATTCACTTTGGTGATGTTGCATGCAATTGAATTTGAACGATGTTGGAAGTTTGATTGCTTAATATTTGTGGACAGGAAGATGCGCATGAAATGGAGGTTGATTCTGTGACATCTGTGACTCAAGCTCCTGCAAAATATCCCTTACCGGAACTGGAGATATATTGCTACCTGTTGGTGTTGATATTTCTGATTGATCAGAAGAAATATAATGAGGTGAAGCAGCATATAATTACAGAACGGTTGTACGTTCTTTTTTCTTCCAGTGAAATAACTACATCAAGTTCTCAACAAAATTGTGCTGCTATATCGCAGGCTAAAACTTGTTCATCAGCTAGCATTGCTCGCTTGAAGAATCTAAATAGGAGGACTGTTGATGTTCTGGCATCAAGGCTGTATTCTTACTACTCACTTAGCTATGAACTCACTGGTGATCTTGCTGAAATCAGAGGGTAAATTTTCTATTTTATTGAATGCATGACCACATCAGTTAAAACATGATTTTGGGTGCATGACGACATGTACATGGGTCTGGTTGTTTATCTCCTTGATGTCTTGGTGTCTCATCTGCGTTGGTTGATGCACTCACAAAACTATAGCAGGTCTTGATTCTGTTATAGTTTAATCCGTTATTAGCAACGTCATTTGTTAACTAACTTGAGTTTTTTTTTTTCACTAACAGTAACCTCCTTGCTCTTCACCGGGTTGCAACATTGCGCCATGATGAGCTGGGCCAGGTAATTTTTCCAGTGATGAGGGACACATTGTGGGTGCTTTGCTGAGTTCTTATACTTGAATGATGTTGTGATGCAGGAAACACTTCTCAACCTACTGCTCCGGAATTACCTCCATTACAATTTATATGATCAGGCAGAGAAGTTGAGGTCAAAGGCCCCGCGATTTGAGGCTCATTCAAATCAGCAGGTAACACGCACTGGACTCAGTGACAGTTATCCTTATATGTTGAATAATTAAAGCCTACAGTATAGTTGATTTTGATGGAAGAATCTTGTGGGAACATAAACATAACATGAGATATAAGATTGGTTTCTAATGGTTTGCATTCTCCTCCTGGACCTGCTGCCCTTCAAAAAAAAATCCAGGCTAGCATGTGCTTTTTAAACAATGCTTTGTTGGTCTTGATTTTAGGAATTTAAGTATAGCTGTTTTATGTAACACATATCGTTCTTGCTTGTCTTATATGTCAAATTGATGAAACATTGAATCTCATGGGATTGTTTGTAATGGAACTTCATTGATGTGAAAATAAACAATGTGATTTTCAAGCAATATTCAATATAGAAACAAAGTCGATTTATGATTGACATTTAAAAAACCATTGGTTCTATTTTATCTTGCAGTTCTGTCGGTATCTCTTCTACTTGGGAAAGATTAGGACAATTCAGTTGGAGTATACTGATGCAAAAGAGTCTCTCCTTCAAGCTGCACGTAAAGCCCCTGCCGCAGCCCTTGGTTTTCGAGTTCTATGCAACAAGTGGGCAGTTATTGTCAGATTGCTGCTAGGAGAAATCCCTGAGAGGACTGTTTTTATGCAGAAAGGCATGGAAAATGCTTTGAGGCCATACTTTGAGCTCACAAATGTAAGTCTAGGTCTTTGAAACTTGAGTCTCTTGATTTGTTTACTGAAAATGGACATCCATCTAGGCTTTACAAATATTGAGTTTGATTTAATTTTTCCGAGGAAGATGCCTCTGGCATGTCAAGGCAAGGTGCTTGAGGTTTTATTGCTGGATTTAATGGAGGCAATATTTGTTGTTTTCAGGCTGTGCGAATAGGGGACTTGGAGCTCTTTAAGTCCATCGCTGAGAAGTTCTCATCCACTTTTAACGCAGACAGGACCCTCAACTTAATTGTTAGACTGCGGCACAATGTTATAAGGACTGGACTTCGCAACATCAGTATCTCTTATTCTCGTATTTCACTGGCTGATGTAGCCAAGAAGTTGAGGTTGGACTCTGCAAATCCTGTTGCAGAGGCTGAGAGCATCGTGGCCAAGGCAATACGAGATGGTGCTATTGATGCTACATTGGATCATGCCAATGGATGGATGGTATCTAAGGAAACAGGGGACATATATTCCACAAATGAACCTCAAATTGCATTTAACTCTAGGATTGCCTTCTGCCTTAACATGCATAATGAGGCAGTACGTGCCCTTAGGTTTCCACCGAATTCCCACAAGGAGAAAGAAAGTGCTGAGAAAAGGAGAGAGAGGCAACAACAAGAGCAAGAGCTTGCGAAGCACATAGCTGAGGAGGACGATGATGAGTTTTGATTTAGTATCTGTGAAGGTGCCTGTCAGTTCATCATGGAACTCTCTCCTCCAGCTCTTTGCCTTTATAATCTGAACTCCATGGCAGGAATCTAGACCTTTTTGAGTCTATCTGTCTCGGTAATTTTGAACTATATTGAATTGTATGGTGGGTTGCTCTTTTCCTTCCCCAGAATTTATTCTCTCATTGCTGTCATTTGATTTTACTGCATTATTGTCAAGTTGATGCACCCGTGCCCAGAGTGTGCCTAGTGACTTGAATTCATAAGAAATGGATACATTAGATAATAAGGTAATATCTAATATTAATTCGCTCGGTATGTTAGTGTTTGGGAATGTGTATTCTAAAAATTGAATTTTTTTTTGTTTAAAATAAAAGAAATTATATTTTTAGATTGTTGAGGTTGTGTTGATGTTAAAATTAATTTTTTTATATATTTTTAAATAAAAAATATTTTAAACTATTATCGCTATCACAATCCCACGCAGCCAATAACTGTGTGTTTTGTGGCTGGCTGTTTTTCTTGACCACAGAATTTACAACTATAGGATTTTTATCGTGGCATCATATGCACATCTATCATAGGATTGCCAGATACCATTTTCTTGACGGCGTCGTGAAAAAAAATTGAGGGTCTCCATTAAATCTGGGGAAGGCGTGGTGACACATAAATAACAGATTTTATAGTTTCGCTATTTACTGCACGTTAATGTTTTTCTTATGTATATCAAGCACCTGTCAAAGGCCGTGGCTGTCATGTAATAACCTAATGCCACAAAGAATTGACTTGTCGCAGAATGTTTTGAGCGGAAACGGTTTCCATATGGAAGTATTGGGAACCATAGCACCAAGTTCCTATCCTGCTCTTACATGTGGTCTATCAACAGATCCATTCTCGCCTTTTTATACTCAGAAAATTGGGATCATTTTAATCACAATGCCTTCTCAGGTACAGAAAACACATTAGCAGCTTATCAATGAAAGTACGATTTATTTTGGGTTTGTATGAGCCTCACAAAGCTTTCAAGCCAATCTGTTTTATAGGGACGAATAAATTTTCCACGAGTGCTTCTGGGTTCCGAATGAAAAGCTTATCAATGAAAGTATGACTTGAAACATAAAAGCAAAATTGAAAGTAGAGTGAGAAATGCTTTCCAATTGTCCTGCACGGCTGCAACTGTACAGTGTCTGCTTGGCAAACTAATGGACGTAAGCGATTAATGGGAGCTAGTTAATTAATTGTTTAACTTTATTGCATATTATTTTGGATCAAATATTCTAGCCTACATCTAGAATATCAAAGGGAAAGATAATGGGCGGAGTTACATTTGCGATTAAAGTGGATGCATGTCAAGTTTGTGAGGAATAATATGCACTAAAAATAAAAGAACCATCTCTAATTAGAGGTAAAAACACCTTTTTTTTAGCTACTACTCAGACTCCAATTTCGTACAGTATTTGTTCACTTCCTAGCCAGAGGCAGAGAAAAATGGTTGCTTGAAGCAATCCAACAGCTTTAGAAATGCAATGACTGAGATTAGACTGCTGAGCTCAAACCAAATGACTTGACGATATAGCTTACTCTTTCTGCAAAAGTTCTGGATGTGATTTTTTAACCTGGCACGTAAAAGGGATTTGAAACTGCACCCACAAAGGCAGCATGGAACTTCTGAAAGAACTACAAAAATCCCAAAAAGATTAAAGCAGAAACAATGAGGCAAAACTCAGATCAGGCAATTTACATGATCAAGTAGTCATGCACTTGAGCTATTATTAGATAATGAATTAGCGACAAGGTGAAAGCCATATGGACACTGAAATCTCTAGTAAGGTGGATTGCTGAAACACCTATACTGGTAGGCTGGAAGGTCATTGGCTCTCCATAGACTCGTTTGAGTAAGTTGAGCATCTTATTGTCCTTATATAAGTATCTATTTCACACAAGATAAATACACTCGCTTTGCCACTGTGGTGCTCCTATACATGCAATGGCTGGACAGACCAATATATTACTTAAAGCCCAGACGAGATGCCAGACAAATAAAACATTCTGTGTAAAGTGCATTACGATAGAAACTTGGTACTCAACACCTCACCACCTCCAACTGCTTCAGCCTTTCTAGTCAGATTATTAGAACCGCCCTCCATCACATCACTTCCAATATCTGATATATACTATGGGCATATAGTTACTCCAGTTCAGACAGATCAGGGGAAAAAAAGACTAGTTGTACACCCTTGCATAGACAAGCTATGAGATCTCTATGTGTCAATATATTAAATAAGACTAAACAACCATCACCACACCAGACATGGGTAGAAAAGTTCACTTGAACTTATTTACGTAAGCAGATTTGAAATGGCATTTACTTCTGTGCATACAATGTTGCACTACAACTAGGAGAATGACACCTAAATATTTCATAGATCTTGATACACAACGCATTAGCACGCCTTAGCAATGCCATATCTAAGCTTCTAACTAACAGAAAGCGAAGTGGGGTGAAGTGAATTTTGATCCGTGTCCCATAAGTAATTAAGCCAATAATATACCAGAAGCTAGTAAGTGATCCTCACATTTCTTACATCTGCATCCCTGACATCTAAATCCAAAGTGACCAAGATGAATTTCACCTTCGTGTTAGTCAAATAACCATACCTGAAGACAACAATAACACATTATGTCAGGACACCAAACTCACCATGAACTACACCATCTTGAAGCAATTTGAACATCGAGCAACCAAAATAACTTCTTACACTTAATAAATCTCAGTTGGATAAAGCAATCCAAGGAACGTCTCATTCAGCATCGGGCCAGATTTCTTGGGGTTATTCACTAAACAAATTCACACTCACAATCAGACACCATACGAATTTCACATTCAAACCACAAACCAAATAAATTATTAACCACTAATGCATCCAGAAACACAAAGATCATAATCCAAAACCAGGGGCCATACATTTTACTAACCAAGTCCCCGGACTTCTTTATATTTTATAAGAACCCCATAAACCAACTAAAAGTCACGACTCAAGTCTTGAAAAAAATCCTCAAACATAGAAACAATAAATCTTGACCCTTTTTTGATAATTAGGCCACAACTTAGTTCATAAAGACAATAAATCCACACACATATGGATCAATTAAAATCAAAATAAGCACAAGTAAGACTAACCTCTCTCATCGACCACGTCAAGGGAGCAGTGAACTATGTGGTGGAGCTTGAGTCCATCGTCTGCTTCAGTAAAACTCTGTATGTACAGTGGATTGTTCTGTTTGACAGAGATAATCATCAAATTTCATGGAAAGATTGTATGATGATAAAACGAATGTGGGAGATGGGGGGAGGTGCACCTGACGACCGAAGATCGCGACACAGACGATCATCTGCTCCAGTCTCAGAGGATTACAGTGTGCTGTCTCTCAGGTTTTGGCCTTTGGAATGGTGTTTCTCTCGGTCTTTCTTTGTTTGAACAGACAGGAAAGCTTCCATTACTAAGACCAGACCAAAGGCCTGATTTCAAAACATGGGCTCAAGGCCCTAATAATTAATTCAAATATGTTAGGGTCAAAGAAAGCCCAAACTACTGGATTTTGAAGTATCTGTCAAGGTCCAAGATTACATTTCTGCACCTCATTATATCTTCCGGGCATACACACATTTTGCAGTAATGATTGCTTCAAAGTGTTTTTAATCTGAAAATATATTAAAATAATATTTTTTATTTTTTTAAAATTATTTTTTATTTCAGCATATTAAAATAAATTAAAAATATAAAAATAATTTAAAGTTTTCAAAAATATTTTTAAAACAAAATACCATTTAAAATCTTACTGACAGGTATCTTCATGCTAAAGGTTTGCGGAAAGTCCTCCACTGCTTCTCTATCCTCACGTGATGACAAGGGCTCTCCCGTCACCTTATTTGTAGATTCGATTTTTATAAGATATTATTGCTTTGATTTGACGAAAAAGAAAAGGAAAGGAAAAGGTATCTAATTCATTCTTTAAAACTTAGAAAGGCAAGTTGTCTTGTAATTTTTGCTGACCAACAAGTTTATTCTTCTTAATTCAGCCCTAATTCTATTCCCTAAACTACCCTCTTCAATATGTTATTTTTATTGTATTTTGTTTTCAATTATCATTATTTTACACGCAATGTTTTTATAAAAAATTACTTCGTTGCTTATCAGGTCATTAGATCTCCTAGAATTAGACCTAGAAGTTGCTATTTGAGACAATTTTATTAATTTTTTAGAATTTTTCAGATTTATTATTTTATTTGGATTATATTTTAATTCCCTTTATACTTTTTCACTTGAAGTTGTTTCATTTCCTAACCTATGTAAAAGTCTTACAAATCTAGGAGATAAATCACCGTATATTTATTTTTTAGATAATAAAACTATAAATTTATAATTCATATCTATAACCCTTTTTACTTATTAATTTTTTTATATTTTATGTGATATTATTATTCTATTAGCTTTCACCTGCATCAAAAATTATAAATTAATAAAAGATGAGTTATAAAACATATAAAACACTATTAATTAGGTTAAGTAAACAACAATTGGGTTCATGTTATTAATTAAAAAAAACATCCTTCTTATACATTTGTTGAAAAAAAATTATAAATAAAAATCAGTTTTTGGTTTTATAAAAAAAAAACTATTGTTATTATTTCTACTTTTTTATTTTAATTTTAGCATTAATACTATTTTTAGCGTACGTTCACAGTTCATGTAATATTTTTTAATCATTATCTTGTATTTCTTTTTAAGAAAAACATTATCTTATACCTTGCATGTATGATTTCAAATTCGAATACGAAGATACGAATACTCATGGACTTGTTCGTGGGAGTCCATATTTTCTAACCAAAATAACGGTTTGGCAGGTAACCTACCAGACTACCAGTCTACCACCATATGCCACGTCAGCTTTTGTCATCCCCTCGACCACCTTCCTCTTCACTCTTCACCTTCACTTGTTTGTCTTCTCTGTAAATTAACAAGCTTTTTTGATCTTCACTGAAAATAATGGCAGACTTACTGCACAAGCCATTGCTGGACATTGAGGAACAACCACGGACCAGTAAGAAAACGCCACGTGTTGCGTCTCTTGATGTCTTTCGTGGTCTCTGTGTCTTTGTAAGCTACTAAGCTCCCTGTCATTTTTTATCTCTCGATCTTGATTTAGTTTAAAAGCTCTAGATCCTGCTTCGTTGTTTTCTTATAAAGTTGTGACTTATTTGCTTGTCGAGTTGGATCCTGCTGTTTTCTTTTCTTGAACTGGTTCGACTTTCTGGGGTCTCTCTGTTTGGTTTTTGAGAAAATCTTGGCAAAGACACTATGATACAATACTCGTTGTTCACCTTGATTGGATCGTTTCTTTACTTGAAATCAAGAACTGAAAAGCTTAGCTTAACTTGAACTTTTTGCTTAGTTCATAAGCTGAATCAAATAAGCTTCATGAAAAACTAAACTTAATTATGATCTGCTTTGAAATATTGGTTGTTTTCAGCTAATGATGCTAGTTGATTATGGCGGGGCAATTGTTCCAATTATAGCTCATTCTCCATGGAACGGACTTCACTTGGCAGATTTTGTGATGCCCTTCTTTCTTTTCATTGCTGGGGTTTCTCTTGCACTTGTTTACAAGGTACTATCCGCTCTTAATTCAAGAAATCGGTGTTTCCTAAGGCAATTCAATATCTTAAGAATAACGGTTCATTTTAGACCCAGAGATCATTCTGGTGATTCTACTTGTACACTAGATATTTCAACCACCAAGTTATTATTGGATATTGAAATATGATTGTAAGAAAACCAATTAACTGGATGCACTTAAATTCAACGCTTTCTTTCTGTATACAATTTCAGAGAGTACCAAACAGAATAGAAGCCACACGGAAGGCGGTGCTAAGGGCAGTAGAACTATTTTTGCTAGGTGTAATTCTTCAAGGTAGCATGCATTATCTGACTTTCTCTAGGGAAGTGAAGTTTTACAATGTTTTTCTGTATGTAATATGGAACATTCCCTTTTGAATTCAGGTGGCTACTTTCATGGAATAAATTTCTTGACGTATGGTGTTGACATGAAAAGAATACGTTGGCTTGGAATTTTGCAGGTGCATAGAATTTTAAATTAATGGTTCTGAACTAGTGTTGAGTTTTCCAATGAGAAATAATCTGTTCATGGTACTTTCCTTCGGGATTGTCGTTCTAATTGGCATATATTTTGCTGTGATATATACGCATATATTGCTAGTACTAATTTGAATCTTCACAAGGACAAGTTATTGAGAGTAGTAGAGAAGTATCATCCTTCATGAAGAAATGCTAGGAAACTTCACTCTACCTTTAGATGGTACTGAAGAAATGATTGCACAGAAGTATCCACATCAGTTTCCTTCTCAATTAAATTAGATAGGCAGTGTAATTAGCCACACAGATAAACAAATTTTATTGTATCTACATTATATACATACTGTTCAACTCTTGTTTATTATCATTCTGGTCAGATGCAAAAAATACACCTCAGTACTACCCACATGATATTCAAGCACTGCACATGACCTTTATGGTCTTCGTTTGAGTCCTTAACAAGTTCCTGGTTTCTTTCTGCATGTTATGCTCGCACTTTGTTGACTTGTGTTAATTGTCATTCAAGCCAGAGAATATCTATTGGATACATTTTTGCTGCTTTATGTGAGATCTGGCTTTCATGTCGATCGCGGAGAGATGTAAGCTTTCTCAAGAGTTATTACTGGCATTGGTAAGCTTAACATTTGAGATTGCATTTCGCTCTTAAACTCCAAGGATAGTGAATATCTAATAACAACGTTTTTTACTTTGATAATCTCAGTTTTTCATGTTGATGCCAAGTATCAGACCTTGTTTCCTTTCCCTCTGTTACTTTTATGAGCTGAGCTGATAAAAGGGATTAATTTGAATTGATTAACTAAAGATGGATTCATGTTTGGTGCACGACAGATTGATGATTCTTTGTTTCCTTTAACTTAGCAGGCAGAGTGGATTATGATAGCCAAAAACTTGTATTCCTTTCCTATTTCATTGACTATAAAAATTATGTTTTCTAGGGGTGCAGCGTTTTCACTATCTGCAATATACTTGGGATTATTGTATGGTTTATATGTTCCGGATTGGCAATTTGAAATGTCCAATGCAACTTCCTCTGTGTTTCCAACAAATCACAGCTATGTTTACATGGTGAGGTGCCTAAAATCTTGTTGGTTGATGTCCCAATTCATGATCTAATACTTCCCTACTTACACAAAAGCTTACACAGGTAAAATGTTCTGTAAGGGGTGATCTTGGACCTGCTTGTAATTCAGCTGGAATGATTGATCGCTATGTACTTGGCATTGATCACCTATATAAAAAACCTGTTTACAGAAACCTGAAGGTATCCTAAGCAGTTCATTTTTGCGTGTCTATTCATCTACGAAGTCCTTTGACCTTAATGAAGTTTCACTTTATAGGAGTGCAATATGTCCACCAATGGCCAAGTTCCAGAGAGTGCACCTTCCTGGTGTCATGCTCCTTTTGATCCTGAAGGTGTTTTAAGGTGGCCAATCAAACCTCTTTTATGCTTTGCTTTCTCGAAGGCAGTTCTTCTTTGCTTTAATATTCTACTCGCCTAAATATTCATACTTCAACCACTACCTCAATCAGTGTGGTGCCTATTTAGGAGGGCTACAGGTTTTTAGTGGTAGCTTCGGGTCATGTCATACTGACAGCTTACACAGTTCATGGGTTATTATCTTTCCATATTATCTTCATAAACATAAGCAGGATATCTTTTTTGCGCGAATTGGCCCTTTGCTATGGAACAGTGACTCGAATTCTCTGTAACCTTCTAACAATGATTTATTTCACAGCTCCATAACAGCTGCAGTGGCTTGCATAATTGGACTTCAATATGGTCATAGTCTTGCTCACTTGCAGGTGAAAACATAGCTGTCCTCTCCATTCTCTTCTTAATTCTTATTATTGTTCTCAATCATTTAGTGGGAGTTGCAAAAATAATTCAATAGAAAAACAAGTGCCAAAACCGTTTTATTTACGCATGCTGCGACCTTGAACAGCACTATTAACAAATTACTTTGTCATATTACACAAATGCTTTGCAGGACCACAAGCAACGCATGCAAAACTGGATCCTGTTCTCATTGTCACTTCTTTTGGTTGGATTGCTCCTTGCTGTTGTAGGTATGCACTCTAATGACTCATAATCTCTCCTAGAATGAATCAATGGAAGATTCTTGCTGCAAAGACAGCATTAATATAATCGAAACAGTTTTAATTTCTTGAAAACATAAATTGTCTTGTGTTTTGAACAGGGGGGTGTTGAGATGTTATACCTTGCAGATGTGCAAGAATTCTCCAGCTAATTGCACAAGAATGCAGTAGCATATAACGCTTTTCTTTGCAAAATAACATTGAATCTTTGATTTTGCTCCTCCTTTTCTTTCCAGGCGATCCCGTGAATAAATCCTTGTACACATTTGGCTATATGCTGATTACTTGTGCTTCAGCGGGGATCACATATTCTGCTATTTACTTGTTGGTAAGTTCATAAGAACAAACAATTGCTTATCATTTCTATTTTCGGAAATCCATATTAATGAAAACACTATTTACTCTTTGTTTCAGGTAGATGTATATGGTTATAGATGCTTGACATTTGCTTTGGAGTGGATGGGAAAGCATTCTTTGAGTATTTTCGTTCTCATAACCTCCAACTTAGCTGTTATAGCAATACAAGGATTCTACTGGAAAGCTCCTGAAAATAACTTGGTAAGCATTTAGGATCACTAGCATTTTTTTCACTCATTACTCAATAGAAAGTTCGAGGATGATTAAACATTCTCTTGTTATGCTCATTTGCTCAACAGATTCAATGGATTGTTACCCGGTTCGTGCGCAGATGATTAAAGTAGTTCGGAGCTTAGCTAGGATAGTAGTCACGCTTTTTCTCATTTCCTTGTAAATTTTTCCGAAGATGCTCATAGTTTCATGGCCACAAGAAGGACAACGCAAACTATATTTCAGCATAGCAGTGAATGATGGAAACTGTGGATTCTTCAAGTGGTTTTAGGGCCATCACTGGGGCCCAGATTTCTGATAAATGAGCTCAAGACGAAGAGAAAAATTCAAAGTTTCTGACTGCAGTTCAATTTTTAATGTATTGTTATTAAAAACCAATCATTATTATATTTTCAAAATCATGAAAGAAAAAAAATTGAAAGAAGATATGTGGTCAGATAATCGTGATTTCAGTAACTAAACTTTATAAAACTCTTTATTTTGAGTTCTTTGACTTCCTATGTTTTGAAAAAACAATCAATCAAGTACACCTATTCTGAGATATCCTTCTCGAGAGTAATCAAAAGGGTATTTTTGAATGATTTGTACTTGGTTGATCATTATTTGAAAGTGCAAGAACTTCAACCAATAATTAAAATAAAGAAATTCAAGTAGAGATTTCTATAAAGTAGAAGCACTGAATTTATGGCTTTCTCGATCTGTATTTACCAGTGAAGTTGTCTTGGATTGTGTTTTCGGATCACTGTTATTGGCTTTTAGTTCAAGAACCCAAACGAGGACAACTCACCTCAATTTCACTAACCTTCGTTTCAAGACTTAACACCTAATTATTCAGTGCATGTCTTAATCCACTTTGGCATTTGAATACAGTAAAGCAGTTCGTAGCCACCCCATGACAACTATTTTCCAGCGGATGCGTTGTTGTGCCCCTTAATCATCAATGATTAAGTGACCCCACCTTCATTGATTTTCGAGATTTGTGAAATAATTAATCAAGCTTTTCATGCCATTTGGAAGAGAATATTCCGGATAGGCTCTTCTTTTTCTTGGCCACCATTATTGTGGATAATGTTGAGCCATCATCTATTCTCGCATTAATAAAATCTCTCGTACCTTTCTTGAATTAAAAAATAAATAAAAATCGTTGCTTTTTCTCGTACAACTAGCTAGGAACTTCCACTCAGATAGTTTCCAAGTGTTGAGTATACTCTTGACTGGGTTTTGATCGATACCACTGCATTAATTTATATGTACAGTCTACAGATTATAAGGAGAGACCCAGAATTTCCCCAGGCCTGTATGTTATGCCTTGCCAAGAGTTCCTCAGCATGACCCATGAAGAAGATACCAAGAATATGAGAAAGCAAAAGGAGTCAATATCCAAGATTCTGATGAGTGTACATGCAATATATATTATTTTGTTTCGTGTATTATGCATGTGACTTTTAGGTAGATGATAAAATAAGTTTCTGAGTTTTGTGCAGGCACGCAGGATTCTAATTTACAGTGCTGCTACCTGGTCTTTACTCGTACTTTCTTCTGATAATGTTGCCTGGGTAATCATCCTCGTATATGATGCTTGGTTTGTTGCTTTTGTAACAACTGCCCATGTATAAAATCAATCTGTTGTTCATGTATTAATTATCCCACGAAATATCAACAAAGGAGAGCCGGCTGGTGGTGGCCGGATTAT
>Ga0307511_10002313_pt1 | contig 19901 bp, 15 predicted proteins | sample 13_EM_MG_FD_200266 | JGI IMG/M metagenome (GOLD analysis project Ga0307511, IMG submission 200266) | Populus trichocarpa ectomycorrhiza microbial communities from riparian zone in the Pacific Northwest, United States - 13_EM | ecosystem: Host-associated > Plants > Roots > Unclassified | place...
GGCGGAGTGTAAATAACCCCATACCCCATATGAAGACTGACCCAGAGAGAGAAAGCAATCAACTCTTTGTATGGCACATCATGATAGCTCCCAGAACTGCTTACAGCTTCTTGTAACCATGGAGTCACCTTTTGGATTAAGAGCTTGTATGGCATTGAAAATGATTTTTATAGAGCACAGGGATCATGTGAGAATCCAAGTAGCTGTACAAGTCATCAATTGCATTTTGGATTGGTGTTCCACACAAACACCTTTCGGCACAAACGCTGATGCAAGCTCGAGCCACCTCGGTTATTTTTATCGTTTGAGCTTTCATCCAGGATCGCTACAGTCCTAAACCAACCCACTTCATCTAGTGTCACCCTAACCCAACCCACTCTAGCAAGTGGACCACAAACTCAATCAATTGAGGAACCATATGACTTTAGACATCTTCTTCTCTTACTACTCGAAATTCAGAAGATAATCCATGCTAATAGCATAGTTGAGCTTGTAAAATCCTTGATTGAGGTGTAAAATGAGAATAAAAAGAAGAGGGAAAAATGAGTTGAGCATGCGCAGCTAAAAATAGCATGATTAAGAAGTTGGGCTCACCATTAGCATCATAATAATGACCAACTTCGACAATCCTAGGTATATCTGCTGTATTAAGAAGCTAGTCAAAAGTTGGCCCTAACACATTTCTAGGTTTACTGGAGAGGAAATGCTATGTTTTCTGATCTACTGCCTCTCAGAACTTTAATAGATTCAAATTGCTATTAGATTTCTTTCGCTTGAGACTCCCAAGCATATGCTTTTGCTTTCAAACTTGAATGAATACAGGTCTGTATGGGTCTACACTCTCCACGTATTTTGCAGCATGTGCCCTCCAGCATGGAATAAAATAACTGCCTTATAAATTATTATATCAGTTGCTTCCAAGACTTGTCTATATGTAGAAAAGAAATACAATGAAATCATTCAATATCAAAAGTGACAAGGAACAAAAGAAGATTTGAAGGCTAATAAGAAAGAAAAGAAGCTAAGAAGAGGAGCTAAAGAAAGAGAAGAAAAGGCTAGAAAAGAGAAGAATTGAGTTGGAAAAAATATGCAACTCTGTGAATTTTATTCAATTCAAAAAAAACTTTTTGTAATGTCAAGAAAATTACATATAAATAATAAAACCCTAATCATAATCAAATTTGGGCTTAAAACCCACTAACTAATAAAAGTCTAACAAAATAATAAAAATTGAAGTTTAATAATAAAAATAAATAAAATCTAATAACTTGGGCTTGGGTGAGCCCAATCTTTCAATCCAATAACAAAAGGGCTGGGCTATCCTCCGTCATCATAGATCGTACGGAAGTGTGAACCATGTCTCGGATCAAAAAACCTATAATGCCAATGACAAAATAAGATGTAATCTAGACAGGGAAACTTCATAAAAATTGGTAAATTGGGCGTTTATCCAATGTATGAGTTCATTTACATTTTGAAATCAGATCCAGTGCTTTGATTTGAGAATTATTAACAGACATTCAACTCCAAAACCAACAAATGGAAAGTATAAACCAACCATTATCACACAAAACACAAATTGGAACATTATCAAAATCATCATGGTACAAATCCATCCATCCATTCGAAAATAACTAGTACATCAACCTAGAAGCACACTTTATTGCTCTTGGTGTCAAAAAGAGTGTCTAGACAAAATAAACAGACAGTATAATTTAAGATAACTAGTTCCAAAATTCTATCATTGATAAATTATGAAAGTTCTCAAAGGCATGTACAATGAAAACATAGAGTAAGAACCTGGATGCTGATACCCATCCCTTCTGCATACACTTGACCCAAAAAGCTATTCTTAATGGCAGAAGATCCACATCGCAAGCTCCTTGCTTACCCCACAGTGATATTCATAGCATTAGTCTAATCCAATCAGTGTTGTGCCCATTGAATCTGCTTAATATCAATCCCTTCCTTTACCATCTCATAAAGCGGGCTCATTTCCCTCAACTTCTCAACTTGCTGCACCGTGAGCTCAATTGCCCTATCAATCTCCTCCTCCGTGGTAAACCTCCCAATTCCAAACCTAATGGAGGTATGTGCCATGTCCTCATCCACCCCTAATGCCCTCAGCACATATGAAGGCTCCAAACTAGCACTCGTACAAGCACTTCCACTTGACACAGCCACATCCTTCAACCCCATCAACAAACTCTCTCCTTCAACGTAAGCAAACGAGAGATTCAAATTCCCAGCATACCTCCTCTCAACACTCCCATTCACCACAACACCATCAAGCTTAGCCCTAACACCATTCAACATCCTCTCGTGCAACGCCCTAATCCTCTTATCATCATACTCCATTTCCTTTTTCGCCAATTCACAGGCTGCCCCCATTCCCACGACTAAAGGAGTAGGCACCGTCCCACTCCTTATCCCTCTCTCTTGTCCACCCCCATTCATTTGGGGCTCCACCCTTATCCTTGGCCGCCTACGCATATACAAAGCACCAACCCCTTTCGGCCCATAAATCTTATGCCCACTCAAAGACATCAAACTCACATTCCACTTATCCACATCAATCGGAATCTTCCCTAACGCTTGCGCAGCATCCGTATGAAATGGAACATTCAACTCCTTACAAATTTCCCCAATCTCCTCCATTGGCTGAATCACACCAATCTCATTATTCACCGCCATCACCGAAACAAGCCCAGTATCCGGCCGAATCGATCCCTTCAGCTTCTCCAAATCAACAATGCCATCATTCCCAACAGGCAAATACGTAACCTCAAAACCCTCTTGCTGAAGATGCCTGCAAGAATCCAAAACACACTTATGCTCCGTCTGAGTAGTAACGACATGTCGTTTCTTTTCCTTATAAAACTTCATGACTCCTTTGACTGAAATATTATTAGACTCCGTCGCTCCTGAAGTGAAGACAATTTCTTTCGGCGACGCGCCAATTAAATCGGCGATCTGAGAGCGGGCCGTTTCGACGGCTTGATCGGATTCCCAGCCGTAAAGGTGAGTCCGTGAGTGAGGGTTGCCGTAGCGAGCGAGATAGTAAGGGAGCATCGCGTCGAGAACCCTAGGGTCTACTGGAGATGTTGCTTGCATGTCGAGATAGAGAGGACGAGATGAGATTTTCACGCCTTTTATTGTCATGGAATCTTCGGGTTCTGATGCCAGCGCGACTGCTTCTGCCGCTGCGGTGGAGAAGCGGCGGAAGGAGGAAGAGGTGGTTAGGGTTCTGCGGAGGGTGGAAGCTAGAAGCTTCGAGGTGGCCATTGTTTTGGATAATTTTTGTGGTTTTGGATAATTTTTGTGGTTCCGGTTTCTTTCCCAGGGCTCGTTGCTATTTATTAAAGGCAAGATATTTTACCAGGGCAAACAACATCATGTTCCTAGCCCCTATACTTTTTCACATATTTCAATTAGATCCTCATCTAAAAAAGTGTGCGTCTTACACCCTGGCCTGAGCAAGTTACCAAATTGGGTGCATTCGGTCAAGCTACTAGATCATTACAAGCTAATGGATCATTGATCTGAGAGTAGGATGACCATTCTGTGTCCACGCGTGTGAAAACTACAATTCAAGCTAAAAAAACATACAAGAAATGGAGGGGGTTTGGATCTGGGATGTGCTAAGCTGCTTTGAATCGTGATCGAATATTGAAAGAGAAACTTGTCCCCGATGGTCAAGGTGCACTGGTCCTCGTTGATGGCAAAGATATACTTTTTATTTTATTTTATTTTATGTGTTTCTCCGTCTCCCTTGAAACCACCAGGTCATGACCAGGCCTCGGTGTCTGTATGTAGATAGTACACACACCACACACTCTCTCTCGATGCATTTGCACAAACAAATTGCTTGATATACATGAGGCAGTTATGATAATATTTACAAATAGTTTTGCCTTCGGTGTCCTCTGCACTTGATGAAAGCAAAAATGCCAATTATGGCTCTCAAAAAAAAAAAAAGAACATCCAAAAACATGCCAACCCCCACGATTTTGATTTGAGCTACAACAAGGGTGGTAGGCATTCACAAGTGCAGCCACTAGATCCCTCCTGACTTCCTAACTGGTTAAAAATCATGTCACACTTGCCCCGGAGCATTTTCCTAGTCGAGTAAGAAATAGATGGCGATGAGATGCAAAGTGAATGAATTGGGGCGGTGTCCTAGACCATAAATAGATATTTGAGATCTTCCACAGTAAGACGAGTAGCTGAACCCCCACTTTGATCTTCGCCAAATGCAGATGCAACCATTTTTCTCTTCTCGTCCTGCAAATAGTGATTAGCACCAAATCATCTTACAAAACCAGAGTCAAAACTTCAAATATAAGATTGCAGAGAAATGCACATACAAGCAGGCACCCAAATTCACCCCCCCAAAAAATAAGGAAGAAGCAGCATTAGATCACGCTTCAAGATTACAAGTAATATTATCATTGTCATTTACAAAGGCTTGAGCATCTGGCACCTCCAAAACTGCCGTACTCATCTACCACCCTGGAAGTGCAACAGGTTGTCTTCTAGACATATTTAATAAGATTAAGTCACATGGCTACCAAGTCTTAACTCGTACAAGTAGCTATTTCAAGATGAAATGTTGAATGGTAATGCTGTTTCCAAATTTACCCTAAGAAGAACTTCAAAAGGACCATAATTGGCTAATAACCATTTCGTTTCTATAATTACATTCCACCTTGATTTAATGTACTCGTATTTTATAGCATGCATCGTTAGTCCTCAACTTTTCTCTCTGATAACTTTCCTCGATAAAAATAAAGGAAAAGGCAATTCTCTTGGATTTATCAAGTGCAAGGCACAGTAAACCTGAACATTGGTATTTTGAGAATTAACAGAATCCCGTGTGGTTCTGTTCAGGGATTCACTGTTCCTGACAAACCAAAAAAAAAAAACCCTTTCCACTCCCAGACTTCCTGCCTATTCTGGATTGGTGTTGGTATATGATATTTAGAAGAGATAACAAAAAGAGAAATGAAAGATTCAGAATTAGTTGAAAGAAAATACAACAAAAACTTCCCTCTTTAACCTGAGTAACATCTAGGCTCCCCAGGTAGCAAACCACAGGAATCACATTAAACAGTAATCCAGATATGTAAAGGCAGAAGCAATGACCTGTAGAAAGAAATAATACCTGAAGAGCTAATATTCTATCTTCAACGGTGTCTTTTATGGTAAGTCGTGTTACTGTAACAGGACGGGTCTGTCCAATCCTATGGGCTCGATCAATAGCCTGATCCTCAGTGGTTGGATTCCACCAAAGATCCAGAAGGATGACATGGCATGCAGCCACCATATTCAAACCTAGGTTTCCTGCCTTCAGGGACATTAGCATCACAGTTACCTGCAATAAATTTCAATCGTTCTGATGTTGAAAGACAATGCCAAGACAATAAACTTGAATCATTCAGATACTGAACGAATGTAATGAAAAAGTTAAGGCACCAGGAACAATCATCATGTGCAATGTCATCAATATTATAAACTTGAATCATTCAGATGCTGAATGCAATGCAAAATTTATGGCTTCAGGAATGATCACCACGCGCAATGTCATCAATTTGACAGAGGACTTTAGTATTGCATGATTTGGCTAGCTATTAAATAGTGTATATGACATGGTACTCTGTTTGTCAGCTAGAGGTCTTGATAATTAACAGGTATCCCGTTTGGAATAGATGAAGAAAACACCTTCATGAAATAAGATTATTTTGAGAATTCATGAGGTTGGGGGCAAACCTCAGGATCAGTGTTGAAATCTTTAACAGCCTTATCTCTTGAACTTAGAGTCATTGTACCATCAAGCCTCCTATACTGGATACAATGCTGATTCAATGAAAACTCAACCAGATCCAACATGCTAGTCCACTGGGAGAAAACAATTGCTTTTATAGGTCCTTCAGTTGACAACCTTGAATATGCCATCGATGTTTCAATGCATCCTGCAGAACCATTAAACTCTGAAATTGGACTCCCTGCCTTACAATGTGACTGAATAACCTCAAGAACAGCTTTGATTTTTGAGGAATTATACTCATGCTGAAGGACTATTGACTTATCATCAAATTTGGAATGTGAGGAACTAGCATCAAAGGTGTCAGAGATTCTTCTTCTAAGAGTAGCTTCAGAGAAAACAACATCAGAACCAAGTTGTTCTTTACAGTCAGAAGCAGGGCATGTATTATCATCTCCTGTCAAGTATTCTGATACACATTGATTGCAGAAAACATGGCCACACATGGTAACAACAGAGTCCTCAGGCGGATCCTGTAGGACCATCATACAATAGAAAAATTAGACCAGTCTGATGCAGGATGGTACAGTGTTTGTTTTCACTAGTCAGATGCTGTTAATTAATTTAAAGCGGGTACATACTCACACTCCAAAAAGAGATTCCTCTAAGGTGGCATAGACAAAGATGCAATCACTAAATGCTGAAAAAGGTGCAATCACCAAGTGACATGGAACAGGCATTTCCAGAAAAGAACTAAGTGGCATGGAACAAGCATTTCCAGAAAAGAACTACACACTAACATGATTGGCAAAGAAGTACATTAGCAACAAGGATTTAGGGTTCTCGTTGGTGAAAATTTGTGTTTTCACAGATACTAACAGGATTAAAATAGTACCAAACAAACAATGTCTAGGAGCAGTTGAAACATGCCTGCCAGCAGCCAGCACAGGCATGAATTGGGACAATTTCAACAAGTTTATTAAGCATGGTCGGCAGAGGATAAACAATAAGAATGCACTGTGCAAAGCTTTTTAAGTTGCTCAAGCAAAATATGATTTGCATTCAACTATGTGAAGGAGCTTGGCCCATGGATCAAAGACCATTATAATACCCCACAGATTAACTCCGCTTTTCCTAGTAGTTCAAATCATCAAACAGATTATTATTGCAGGTAGATACTCAAAATCAGAAGCTAGGCGCTATTTTCACTGCAAGACTTCGAAGCTCTCACATGTAAAAAATCCATCAACAAATGCATCACAAACAAAGCAACAATAGACGAGAGACAAGAAGCACGGGGGGTGCAACAGAGATGATATTCAACACCAGTTGTTCTATGGCAACAGCAAAGAGAAAGCCCAACAAGATCTTACAAGGGGCATTGAATATTTGGGAAAGCAGTCCGGGTTTTTAAGATGACTCACATTGCATACACGACAGAGGGCAGAGGTCACGCGATTCAATAGATCCACCACCATCTCCCTGGGAAGTTGATTTGCCATTTCAGCTGAATCTTTTTCTACAGATTCAGAATTAAAACCTTTAACAAGAAGTGGATGGTCACAAGCCTGGCGAAGTCGCAAAAGCATCAAAAGTATATTTGCATAATTTTGGTTCACTGTGCCAGCAGCGGCATAAGCCTGAAAGATAGAAACCTATAACGTTAAGATACATGATAATTCAAAATGCCTAGTATTCAATAAAGCAGAAATCGATCTCCAAAATACGAGAAAAGAATCCTCTGTGAAAGTGGATGGGCCTTCAATATTTTTAGCATGTTTTAAAACCCAGTACCATCAGGCAATAAATGTCAGTCTAGCACCAATATGTGCGTTCAGGAATGGAGCATCATGATAAGTTTTATCACACAAACAGGAGGGAACATCGTAGAAATGGTGCTTAATTTCTTGGTCATAATTATCTCTGTCCATTAACCCCAAAATAAAGACAGCCCTGCCATATTTATTGAATATGCAAATACAAGAATAGTGCTGATTTCAACAACATATGCAACATGTAAAGGGAATCATGATGTGGGGGAAAAAAAACAAGAAACCAAATGCATCATGATAAAGATAGTGCTTAATTTTCTTTATTTATTTTGCAAGAATCCATGATTAATAAGCAAATTGTGATTTAGAACAAAAGAAATATGCAAATACAAGAAAGCAAATGCAACATGTTTTCTAAAGCAGAATTTTGCACAAGTGCTTCCAATTTTGCAAGCTTCAACAGCAATTTTAACAGCCATATATGAAGTAGTATTGATACTAGTGGTTCTTTGAGTCTGGCATACAGAGGTGATCATGATGCCAAGGTACCATAGCAAATGAATGTGGTATTGCAATGGTAAAGTAGGAAATTTAGCATTTGAAGATTATTGCAATCTCTAAAAATGGTGGGAAAGAAAGTGTTTGGAAACTGTATTAAACCAATAGATATTTGTTGCATTAATGTGATGCAACGTATAGCAAAGATAAAACTAGGATTCTCAGGTTCTAAGATTACAGACCGAATTGTAGAGAAATTTGGAGAAAATTCTTTGATATTTTTATTGAATTTGAATAATAATCTTGATCTCCATAAAATAAAATAGACATTCATATTTATACTAGTACTAAAATTCTTTATAGGAAAGAATTCTTAATTAAAACTTAACTAATTAATAGAATTCATCTAGCATTAGGATTCCTAAATAATAAAATATTAATTAAATTAAAAGTCTCAAGTCAAGTAGGAAACAGATATTAAAATCCAAAATTAATTAGAAAAATAATTAAAACAGGAAAATAGTAACTTCGAGCTTCATATGAAATGCTTCTCGGTTTCTTTGTGGACTTCTTTTTAGACTTGGCCTTGTCAATCTGGTCCATAAACTTTTGGGATAATTGTTCTACGTCAACCTCTCCCACTTAAGAAAAACTTGTCCTCGAGTTATCTATCAGAAATTGAATTCTTCCACCCCAAAGAAACAATAGTTCAAATATATTATTGTAGCTAACTTATTCACAAAATAGCAAGTCTTTGACCTATAAACTTTAAATTTTAATTTATAGTGCGTGTATAATAAGAAAAAATTCATATCTAATGTTACACTTTTTGTTCTTATGAAGGTCATTTATAGTTCATTCCCACATTTTTCTACTTCAAACTTGAGTTCACCATTATCTATGTCCTTCAATACTTCAACTGTTGTTTTTAAAGGAACACCAAAATAATCTTTCATAATATCTCCGGAAGACTTGTCAGAAATTATCGGGCCCTCCATGTTCTTGTTTGCAAGATCTTCATCATCATATAATTCTTTTTCATCATCTCTTTCAGGTTCGCATAGAAAATCCTGGTCATCGAAAAGTTCTTGCTCATACTAACCTTCAATCACGTTGATCGATTTTTGTCTCTCGGGTTGTGGTTGTTTGTCTTGAATTGACAAGGTCCCACAGCCTCCATCTAGTTTATACCCTTCACATAGATAAGTGGTTGTCTAGATGGAATTTTAGAAATAGATCTAAGGTAAGGTAGACCCCGAAGTATGTCTCCAAGTATATTCCTCTCCTCTTTGCAATTCCTATTTGCGCCTTCCATCAACCAAAATAGATATTCTTCACCATATGAATATCGTAGTCATACTGACCACGAGGACTTGCACGAACTGGTTCAATGACAGGTTGGCCACGGGCATCAACCCCGGCACATGCCTATCTTCCTCCCCGGTTCATATTTGTGCGCAGCCTTAGTGCCTCAAGCCTGGTCATCAACTCTAGCATTGACGTCGTCAAACTCATTTTGCATTCGCCCCTTTAAAGTTGTTATCGCTACTGAATGGCAATTCAGCTGATCTCAAACAGCTTGCATCCCCTTATCAACGTCACGGAGATAGTAGCCACCAACTTCTCCATGATCCTCTTCACAGTTCGCCATCGACCCGAATGTTAACCAGCCTAATATCATCTGACGCAACGTATAGCAAAGATAAAACTAGGGTTCTTAAGCCCTAAGGTTACAGACCAAACTATTGAGAAATTTAGAGAAAGTTCACTAATATTTTTATTGAATTTGAATAATAATCTTGATCTCCATAAAATAAACTAGACTCCTTATTTTTATTAGTAATAAAATTCTTTATAGGAATGGATTCCTAATTAAAACTTATTTAATAAATAGAATTCATGTAGCTTTAGGATTTATAAATAGTAAAATACTAATTAAATTATAAGTACTAAGCTAAAAAGGAAACAAATAATTAAAACCCAAAATTAACTAGGAAAATAATTAAAACAGGAAAATAGTAACTTTAGGCTTCGGGCTTGTTTGGGATTGTGGTAGCGGTGGCGGTTCAAAGTGTTTTTCGCTTAGAAATGCATCAAAATGAAGTTTTCTTATTTTTAAAAAATTATTTTTAGCATCAACACATCAAAACGATCTAAAAACATTAAAAAAATTTCATTTTAAGCAAAAAAAAAATTCAAAATTTTTGGGAAACACACCCTTCATATGAGATACTTTCGAGTTTCTTTGTGGACTTCTTTTCAGGCTTGGCCTTGTCAATCTGGTCCATGAACTTCTAGAATAATTGTTCTACATCATAATGTTATAGTTTTCTCAATCAAAACGGCATATTTAATTCCCTTCCAAGAGTAGCTTTCCCTGGCCTTCTCTATTTACAATATGGACTGGCCTTATTTTCTGATGACATTGCAATTACAATTTAGATAGACATAGTTATTACTTAATCAGTTTCCTAATATCCCACATGCATGATAAATCCCAAAGAAAAAAATTAAAAAAAAAAAAACAGAATAGTGCTGATTTCAACAACATATTGGTTGGTTGAATCAAAACACTAGCTAATTCAGTAGGGAAAGAAAATATCAAATACAATTTGGCTTGACAAAGTAACTAAGTGGGGTAAAAAGTACCTTGAATTTAGAACGAGAATCTGCTTCTAGCCGAGTATAGAAAGCCCGCTCCTCAGTTGAGAAGTCTACCTTTGTCAAGCAGATTGATTTTGGTGGCAGGTTAATTATAGGCTGCCCATCAATCAATGTTGCTATATCACATTTAGCAACAAATATTATGTTAGAAGAAATGCTTGCACAAAAATCGCATCTCTGTTATGTGACAACATTAAAGCAATGGAACACAGTTTCAAAGGATTTAACATAAAAACTCAAGTTTGAATAAATATGTGTTTGTCAAGATACAATCTAAATAAAGCTGATAAAATTATAAAGCAAATATTTAACATCCCTGTGAAAGAAATCGTTCACGAATATCCATGTTCTTAATTATTCACGAAACCAATAAAATGAAATTCAAATCAGAAAGTTCAAGAGGCAGGCCTTTAAGCAACCCATAAACTCTTCCCATTCATCCTGCCGAGAATTACCATCTTTATCTCATTTATATGTGATGAATAAAAGATGCTGCTATAAAATATTTGAGTATGATAAACACGCAGCATGATTATACTCCTGAAAGGAAATCAAAAGAGAGAAACCAACTGCACAGGTCTCATGTAGAAGTGCTTGACATTAAAAAAAAAAAGTATGATTTTTTTAGGTAAACCCCCCCCCCCAACTACATTGATCCAAAGAACGAGAGCGATCACCTTTTGTACGACGCAGCATTATAGCCCTTAGAACTGCCTGCAGCTTCTTGTAACCATGCAATGAGTTTCTGGATATAGGAACTTTAATGGTATTGTAAAATGATTTGTAAACAGCGTAAGGGTCGTATCTGAGGAATCTGAAGTAGCTGTATAAATCATCAATTGAGTTTTGTATAGGTGTTCCAGATAAGCACCACCTTCTTTTGGCACGAAGGCTGCAGCAGGCTCGAGCTACTTGAGTTCGGTGATTTTTTATAGTTTGAGCTTCATCCAGTATCACCCTAGACCAGCTCACTCTAGCAAGTGCACCGAAGTCACAATCAATAGAGGAACTATCCATTCCCTTTCTGCCTCTCTTCTTGCTGACTTTAGAAGTCTTCTTCCTCTTCTTATTATTTGAAAACTCCGAAGATAATCCATGCTTTTCACCATTTTTATCATCAGCCTCATCCTCATCAACCAAAGGCTGTTTTGGAACTTCATTAGTTACAATTGAATATGTAGTCAAAACCACATCATGTTTAGCCAATTCATCAGGACTCCTTGTACGATTGCCACCATGATAGATCAGGACAGAAAGTTTGGCTCCATCAGCAACTTTATCATCCAGCTCCCGGGCCCATTGTCGGAGAACACTCGCCGGACACACCACTAGTGTACCTGCTGCTGGTCTACGTCTACTAATTGCCTTTGTAGAAGAACCAGCTTCTGGGGTAGATTTAATATCAGCCGACTCTCCAGTCTGCTTGTCTTTATCCAAGACAAGAGTTCCATTATCATCATCGTCATCCAAATTCAATGCTTCAGTTTTGTGATTGCGCTGATCTTCAGACTTCGATTTTGTCTCCAAAGACTTTTGCATTTGTACAAGGGCAATCATTGAGATTGTTTTACCAAGGCCCTGGAGTATGAGATCATAATGAGTGATGGCAGATATGTAGGTCTAAACCAAAAAAAGAATTAATCATGAACAAACGCAATAAGAATAAAATGGACTTCTCTAAATGCATAACCTGATCATCAGCTAAAATTCCACCTAGACAATGCAAGCTTCTTGTTTCCTTCTGAAGCATCCATGCCAAAGCAATTTTCTGTAAAATAAAACAACTTCAATGAAAAATGTAAAATACACTAACCAACTTGTAGATTATCAGTAAAATGGTAAAACCTGATGTCTGAGAAGAGGCACAGACATAAGACCATCAGGTAGATTAGCTTCAACTTTTGGTTGATTAAGATCCTGCAAGAATAAATGTCCATCATCTTTATAAAATTTTCAAGAACTTCAAACATTGACTTGTCTCCCAGCAACTTGAAATATTAAGAAAAGAACTAGCATAATTTTGTTTGTTATACTCAAAAGTTTTAAAACAAGTAAGGCTATGTTTGTTTTTGCGGTGCCCCGCAAAAACAAATGGGCCCAGATACCAGCAGCGGAGACAGAAATAAGCCTATAAATCATGGTGGATGGTACTCACCTAGAACTGTACATAAAAAGTAAGGCATGCAAGTCAAAGATTGAGTACAGCTGTATTTGTTGTTTGTTAGGTCCCCAAAGTGGAAAACATAGGAAATTAAAATTGATAAGAGCTCAATATCTCTTCATGAACACAGAAATCAAGTCATTCGTTTTATGAGAGTTTAGAGATAACAGCGATCTGGCAATGCTGGGCTCTAAGATAGACCAAGTGACAAAAAAACTCCACACGTGTTTTCTTGGAAAAACGCTGTCACTAGCCAAACAAAATGTTACACAAACTAAAACTTGAATGTTATGAAAACTAGGCTTGAATAGTTTTTCTTGGCTCCAGATAATCAGGACAGAGAAGCACATTTTTTTTCTGTACCAGGTAATTATGTAATAATACTATCACAAAAATGCTAAATTTCATATGACCATAAACTAAAATTAAAATGGACAGGTTACAGTTCCAAAATATAATAAAAGAACGTAATCGATAGCTTTCTGAAATATGAACATAAGTTCATGTGCATTATTAAGTAAAATAAAATGTTGGTACGAATCAAAAACAAGTCAAAATTGTCTGGGTTTGCTTCATCAGTTATGCTTCTGAACAAGTCCAAGCTCTTAGCAAACAAAACTTGAAAGTTTTTTGCAATTAATGTTAAGGTTGAGGTGTGTTCAGGCTCAGTTTACATCTAAAACAACCAAACTTGAACAACATGCTGCTTGGCTGAGCTCAACTCTATTACAGCCCTACCAACACTTGAAAAGAAATGCTAGTTATAGTATGAAAAAAAAGACAATGACCGAAAATGAGTTGCTATGAAATCAAAATTATGCTCGTAACCAGCAAAGAGGAAACCCCAAATCCTGTTTATACAATATAAGCAATTAAAATAAAGGTAAAATTAACTCCACATACTTCCAGTGCCGCTTGATAGACCAGTCTCTCGTCCGTTCCAGCAGCATTTTCATCCCCAGCCATGGAGTGATACACAGGTTCACTTGGACCAGGAAATTGTGCAGAAGGTTTTCCATGCATAAAAGATGGAGGTGGGATCCTGCTTCCGTTATTTTCATACATCATAATATCATCATTATTGCGCTTGCTGTGAATGTCTCTCGTATAACCCCTGCTATTAGTTACACTTGGTCCTGCAAGATGATAAGCATTTCCATAGATATCACGAGACCCACTGCTGCTGGCATTCTCTACCGTGTTGTTTGCTTTATTACTCGGTTCAGATGGATGAAGAGATGACGGAAGGGTCCTCTTTAAAGCCTGTTGGGATGAAAGCTTCTCGTAATCTGCACCAGAAACATTAGCAATTTGAGAATTAACAGCCCGAGGCTGACCCACATTCCCAGTCCCTATAAAATGCCGAGTACCATCGCCTCGAGCACTAGGCCAACTTGTGTCTCTAATGTTGGCACCGTTGGTAGGTTGACCGTGGATCTTCATCCATGAAAGGTCATTTACATTTGATGAACTACTCCCATTTGAAGCATATGGTCTTTTAAGAGGGGAGGCATTTTGTGTCTGCCCGCCATAACCTGCAATGCAAATTTAGTTCATTGTCACCAAGATTAGTAATACATTCAACTTTGGTGAGATCGGCCATTTACGTATAGCAATGTGAGAGTGAAGTTTAGATAAATAGGGAATGAAAAGAAGAAGCGGGAAAGTCAGTCCTTGGTGGTATAGCAAAATTCAATGAGACCGACCTGTATATCTTGAGGTTGTGGGATGAGCAGTAGCCCAATCCGGAAGCGTCCTGGTATTGGCAGAGTCCCTTGCATTTACAGGCGATATTTCAACCTCATCATCGTCAGTAAAATTGAAATCACTATCAGATGAACTGATTTCTATAGGACTTATAGCAGCCATTGAGCTTTTATGAGGATCAATCCCCCTATCGTCAACTAAAATCTTCCCTTTCTTCAGCCAAATTAAATTAGCAAAATAATTCGTCAACCTGCATTTACTTGCAAGAAAAAAAAATTCATTTTTTGAAAACATTCCTCAAAAGAAATGGCATTGCAATTTTCCATCTAACGTGTACATTAGATACTAATTAAGAAAAGTTTAGGTTTATCTTTTTTTTTATAAGAGGAGTGAGCAAAATAGGCAAGACCCGTTGGAGAGACATTACAGCAATCAGCATATTAAAAAAAGCAGAATAATACATTGAAAGATGGAGACATCCAGGGCAAAGAAACAATAATTAATTAATAGCATCGAGATTTAGACTTGAAATTGAGTTTGAGAAAGAGAGAACGAGAGTAGTAGAACCCTACCTGTGATTGTGAAAGGACCAATCATCGTGGATTGAAAATTAGGGTTTTGCAGGGACAAAAGCAAAGCAAAGCAAAGCACTTGCAAGGTGTTGTGTTGTGTACTTGTGGTGGGGAGAGAGAGAGTTTAAAAAACGTAGAAAGGAGTGAAAGAGATGCCGTCGTTTTACGGCTTGTTATAATCTCACGAGATTTATTTATTTATGTGTGTATAAAGAGAAGATTAATTTTGTTCCTCCACGGTTAAAAAATAAATAAAAAAATTAGGAGGTAGAAATAAAAAAAATAAAAAAAAGTGGGAATGGATTATTCAAGAAATGGAACATCAATTATATAGTTTAGTTTTATGAAAACTATGAGAATAAATACACTATAAACAAAACAGTTAGGATGTGTGATTTAAAGGTAAGAGGAACAAGTTTTAAGGATTGATAATAACCATATGATCAATAATAATAATAATAATAATAAATAGTTATTATCAATTTTACGACACGGATAGATGCAGGGCAGGGGTTTAGTTTAAGTGGGCAGTCATCTTTACCATTCTTATGACTTGAATTTAATTAATCTGTTTAGAATATAGATATAGAAATGAATTGGATTAGCTAGCAGCCCTTACTATTTGATCTTTAAATTATTTTTTAAAAGGAAAAAAAAACATTTAAATGGACGGGACCCTTTGTTAATCGGTGCAGTAAATATAATACCATGAAGATCGTGGTCGAGCAAGGCCCATAAGCATCCTTGAATTCCGCTCTGTTTTCCTTTCATTTCTTCCCATGCCCATGACATGATGGGTACTCCTCGCCTTTGTTGGACTCCTTCCTTAGTACCGGCGATGCCGGAAGAATATATATAATCACTTGATCTTGATGTGCTGGTTCCCGGAGATGTTAAGCACGGTCGGTGTTCATAGCTCCTATTGATTTATAGCCAGTATGCTGCTATCAACTGTATCCTTTTGAATTCAGTTTCAGGACTCCAAACAGCCTGAAAAAAGAAGGGGAAAAAAAAGAAGAGGAGGAGGAGGAGTTGTCCTTAAACTAAAAGCAAAGTCCAGCAAGCACACACCCATGAACCCACAAAAAACTCACGTCCTGACGTGGCCGATCTGGAAATTAATCTCGGATTCAACAAGTCCCTTTTCCGGGGACGGATGTGATTTCTGGCCAAAAAAACAGAGAACTCAAGCAATTGATTCACACGTGAAGATATTAATGTAGGGAAACATGCATGGGGTTGGATGAAAGGCTTCCATGCGAATATATAAAATCTTATCATTCAAATATTATTAATTATTCGCCGCCACAACTTTAAATTTGCTGAGGGGTTCAGAGAATATATGTTCTTAGGATTCACCAAAACCAAATCAATAATTCTAAAATTCCTATCAAAGAATATTAATTAAATAACAAGTTTAAGAAATAGAAAGAGAGAAGATATATAGTATAAGATGAGAAGATGGAGTAAGAGCAGGAAAAAAAATAGAAAAGAAAATGAAAAATTAGGAGCCAATTAAATCGAAACCAGAGAGGGAGAAGATGAGCTGAAAGAACTGAGAAGACATAAAAAAATTAATATGAGAAAGAAAAGTGAGAGAAAATAAAAGGATAAAGGGATTGTAATATTTTTAGTTATCTCATTTTATCATGACGTGTTGCCATGGAAAAATTCCCTATGAATTGATTAGAAGACCAGGGCACACACTATAAAAAAAAATACATTAAGGCTCTGTTTATTTGCTGAAAAATAGTTTTATTTTGGAAAGTGAATTATTTTTCGATGTTTGGTAGTGTAATAAAAAATAAGTTGGAAAATATTTTACAGTGTTTTGTTATGTCATGGAAAATAACTTATTAATATTTTATTTTTCTTAAGTTTATTAAAACAATGAACAAACCTTACAAATTAAAAGGTTGAATGAGAATGAAATTGAAAAAAAAATAATTTCATAAATTATCTCAAATAAAATAAATAATAATCAAAATAATAGACATCAAATCTAAAAAATAAAAAAAATAAAAGATGAAAAAATTAAAATAATAATAATTAACATTTCATAAATTATTTCAAATAAAATAGGTAGCAATCAAAAGAATAAAGATCAAATTTGATAGATAAAAAATTTCAATAAAAAAATGATAAGGGAAAAGCAAATAACAAATATAAAATTGAGGACCAAAGTTAATATAAAAAATAAATTTTAAGAGATGAAATTAAAAAATAAATATTCAAAACAAAATATATATGATAATCAAAAGTTTGAGGACCAAATTTGATATAATCAGTAAATAATATGATATTTTTAAATTTTTCACAACTTCCGGAAAAACGTTTTCCGCCCAAATTTTTCAGGAAAATACTTTCCTAAAAACCAAGCCAAATTTTTCTTTTACTAGAAAGTGTTTTCCATTTACCAACTTTCATAATGACAAACAAACACAGGAAAGTCTGGAAAGTCATTTATCGGAAATCACTTTTCGAAAACACAAACATGGCCTAAAAAACAATAATCCGCTCTCTCTCGCCACGAGCGAGCCACCCTTCCATTATCCGATGAAAACCAATTAATGCCACGGGCAACTCCGACCATATCACAACCCTGAACCAGCAATGCATCCACCTGAGAAATCTCTAGCCAACCCTCGATCCACCACATTGAAACAGCCACCCTTCTTCAACAAACCTTGCCAAACTACCACCGTTATAAATTATAACTATCAAGTATTAAGCTAAAAGGTGCTTTGTTCTTCCACACCTATTAGCATTTGGAATTACAATCACTACCATAATTTTTATATTTACCGACGGAATTTTTCATCGGTATTTGTACTATCATTCAGTTGGTAATTAATTTACCAACAAAATCACCGACGCAAAATGCTCCGTCAGTCATTTTTTGCCCGTCGATAAGTCCGTTGGTAATAAAAAAATATTACTATGGATGGATTTACTGACGGAAAAGCCACGCAAAAAAAAATTATTCGCTTCATTCCGTCGGTATTTCATTCGGAAAAATACCGTATGTAATTTCTTCGGTAATTATTTAAAAATATTTTAAAAAAAATCCTAGGCTTTTATTAGGCATTTTACCGATGGATAATTAAATATTAATATTTTTAATCATTTCGTCGGTGATTCCATCTGTAATATTTAATTTAAATTTTCAATTTAATCAAAAATTTTCAAAAACCGCCAAATATCACCGACGACTTTTCAATCCATCGGTGATTTCATCTGTAATATTTAATTTAAAATTTTAATTTAATCAAAATTTTTCAGAAAACCGCCAAATAACACCGACAACTTTTCAATCCGGCGATGATTTTATCTGTAAAGAACAATAATTAAAAGTGCAATTGGGAAGTAAATAGTTCCAGAGCTCTCTGGAAAATACTGACAGACTTTTCCGTTGGTGATTCCCCTTGTAATTGACATGATGATTAGTGTTTACAGTTTACCAACGAATTTACCGACGGAATAAATATCGTCGGTAATTTTGTTGGTAAAAATAGCACGTCATTTTGTTTTGTTTTGTTTTAATTATTTTTTTCTCACTGTAATTTCCTCGGTAAATACCGAGGAAATATTTTCGTCGGTAAAATCCATCGTCAATTTACCAACGAAAATATTCACTTGGTATTTTCGTTTGTATTTATCGATTTTCTGGTAGTGAATAAAATCTACAATGTTTTTTTCTTTTGCATTTTGATCCTTTTTTTTTCATTTGGTTATGGATATTTAAAAAATTTAGTCCTTATATTATGTGTTTATGGGAATTTAGAGTTGATAATTTATTTTAATTTATCTTTTATATGATTATTGCGGTATCAAAAAAACATCTCAGTATCAGGTTGGTATCAGAAAAACATCTCAGCATCGCGCTATGATTTATTTTAAAAAAAATTTAATTAAATAAAAAATGATTTAAAAAAAACTAAGTTATTAAACTCTTTGGAGTAAATGACCCGGTTTGTGAGTTTGGTAAGATAACTCTGGTTTCCCTGGTTCTCGAATTTAGCAGGGCACCTTTTGTTTCTTTTTTCTAATTATTATTATTATTATTATTATTAACATAAAATATAGAGGGTATGGAGAAACAATTGTTCACCCACACTTAGTATATTGCCTTTTTAAAAAAGAAATTGTTATATTTCTTTTTCAAATTTATTTTTTGTCTATTTTATTTTTTAATATTTGAGTGATTAGAATTGAATTTCATGATTTATTTCCATTTATTTTGCCTATTTACAAGGTTAAAGTTGTTTGCGGATTTGTTATGATAACCCAAGTTACCATGATTTATGGGTTTGGTAGGGTGTTTTTTTTTTTATTAAACTTGAATTTGTTATCGTCTATTTTTTTCTTGTATAGTTAAAAAAATAGTTTTAGAAAAAAAACCATGTTATTAAATTTTATAAAATTCATGGACTTCTCTTTGTTTTTTATTTAGTCATTGATTTTCTGGTTAATATATCTTTTATTTTGAATAATTTATGAAAAATGAATTTATTTTAATTTTATTATTTTTTTAATTTGTCTTATTTAGTTCCTGCTTTTTAATTATTATTTATATCATCTGAAATAATTTTTATAATATAATTTTTTTTAAGATTTCACTCTTTTATCCTTGCTCTCTTAACCGTAGCATCCTTCAACCAACAAATTCAGACAACAATGCCCCGTCAAGGAAAATGAAGTCAATAAAAATAATCTCTCTCTCTCTCTCTCTCTCTCTCTCTCTATATATATATATATATATA
>Ga0307511_10002314_pt1 | contig 19900 bp, 18 predicted proteins | sample 13_EM_MG_FD_200266 | JGI IMG/M metagenome (GOLD analysis project Ga0307511, IMG submission 200266) | Populus trichocarpa ectomycorrhiza microbial communities from riparian zone in the Pacific Northwest, United States - 13_EM | ecosystem: Host-associated > Plants > Roots > Unclassified | place...
CTATTAATTACTTAAAAAAAAAAAAAAAAAAAAAACCGAACACAACACAAGCATCGAACAAGGCATCCGGTAGTGATGCACGGCTCACCACTGCGCCACAAACTGCGAACGATGAGCAGGTGGTTAAAGGAAGATAACAAAGGGGTGGAGATCCAGGGTATTCGCTGGTTGCTGAAGGAAGTCGCACTGGGGAAGACAGCGTCCTCCCTGGTCATATATATGAAATCCGCGGAAGTGACGGGGAAACTGAGGATGGGGAGGAAGCTATTTCGAACCAAGACCTACCACGGGAAGCGTCCCCAGGCGCGGAAAGTAGCCATTAATAACTCATGGTCGCAGGCCTACAAAATATCCCAAGCCCAGGGTAAGGTATGAGACAGTCTGTTCACAGTTGAGGATGTGAAGGAGACAATAATGGGGAATAAGAGACCGGGATGAGTGTGGTAGGGGATGGTAATGAGCATGAGTTTGAACTGCAGCCTGAGGGTCAGCTAAGAATTATCCGGTGGAAGAAGTATGCGGAAAACATGATCCAGCATTTCCAGGTACATGACCGATAAACTGTCACCGAGAATGGGATACTTCATTTGCAATAGAATCTGAACCTTTAAGAGGGTTCCATGAGCCAGAATTACCCTAGGAAGTCACTTGTGCAATAAAGAAAAGTAATTTGCTATCCATCTACTATATATATGTATAGAAGGATAGATTCGTAGACAAAGTCGAAAACTTACCTTTCATTACGCATACAACTCCGACTTTTTCAGGACCCTAACTGCATTGAGTCAAAAACCAAAATATGCTGGTGCTGAGATCGGGTGACGGAAAGATGTTACCAGCAATGACTGGGGTTGTAGTGAACACAGGATCTTAACTATCGGCAGCTAAGACAACATGGGTTGAGATGAAAGAAACAGTTGTGGATCCAAATGGTCCATACGTGCTGCCCATTGGATCATCGATCAAGACCAATTACCCTATGTACGTGAGCGGCACAGTTGGCATGCCGCCCGCGAGCGGCCCCGAACATATTTGCAAGACGTTGCGTGAAGAGAGAAGGAGAGTAGGAGAGTAAGGAAATATCGAGAGGTTATATAGAAATTCTACCGCTCCAACTAGCCAATAGAATAGACCCGTGAACACAGTACTCAGCCCTCGACCCCATGCATGCTTATCAGCTCAGCCCGTTCAATGTTGAGAGGGCGTGCCTGTGCCAGTCTGAGTCTCTGATGCCGAAGCCGGCGTGGGAGTGGTCCCGAGCTTTTTGTCCCCTGAAGGCCGGTTTGATGCCTTCATGAGTCGCTGTCCGAGGTTTCAGAGAAATCACGCCTAGGTGTGACCCGAAGGTAGCCAGTTGGTCGGCTTGTTCGTTACCTTTTATGCCAACGTGGCTTCCGACCCAGGCCACCGCCATGGGCGTTGCCCCCTGCGAATCAGGGCTTCCTTAATGCCGCTTTAGATTCCCGATCTAGGAGGGATCCCCCTGGACAGGTTGAGAGGGCGCTCATACAGTACGTGAGAACGCACAGCTTGTTGTCAGAGTCCGTGGCGTGGTCTAGGGCCAATGCGATCCCTTTTCTTTCCCCGTCTTCAACTGATGCTTGGTTGCCTAGGAACCCCAGTGCATCGACGTCCGTCTTTGGTTCCACTCCCAACCCCCCTCGTTGTACATCCCGGCTTCTACTTCCCCGCCCCGCCCCGTCCCGTCGGTCTATGCTAGATCCCATCCGTCCTTGAGGAGACTGCCCAGCATGGCCGCCCAACTGATCTCAACTGGTGTCGTGAAGGAGAAGGCAGTGATTTGGGCGTCCAGATGATGGCCCCAGCGGCCAGATCAATCGTGCCATAATGGGAAACCCTTGGATGGGGATTCAAGCTTACGCTTGATGAGTGGATCCCCTGTTCTGACGGCTTTGGTTGCCCACCGCACAAGAATGGCGTTTATTTTGGAGTGGACGGGCTCTACGTTAGCTATGTGTCCGAGTTCTGTGTGGGCCGCCCATGATAGACTCCTGGGATCTTCCTTAGGGCCTCGTATAATATTCTCCGGAAGGCTGCCTAATTGTGTGCACCTAGCTGTCCGGCGCCCCATATTTAGACCTCGCACGGAAAGATGGGGCGAATAGCTCCCGTGTAGAGGGCTCTTAAGGCCCGTGGTGACATTTCCCCGTTGATGGTTCCGAATGTGTACATGACATTGCTAGCCGTGCGGCCTTGGCGGTTCTGGATTCGATGTGTGGTTGGAAGGATAGTTTCGAGATCAGGAGGATTCCCAGGGTGACCGTGCTTTATAATGAGCCATCTCCGAAGCTTACGCTGGAGTTTTTGGTGTGGTCCCAAGAAAGCCGGAGTTCTGTTACGGTATGCTCAAGAGCCAGCTTGACTTTATCGCAGTAGTCCCGGTGTTGACGGGCTGTGGTGTTTCGGATGATGACTAGGGGGTTAACGTCATCCGCGTAGCTAAATAGATATACCTGTAGTTGGGGTGTGGGAGTTCGAGTCGTGCGCAGTGATCGTCTCAGTTGGGGGGGATGAATGGCCTAGATAGCGGTCTCCGCTTGGAAAAGAACCCTGGCTATGTAAATGAGCCATAAGACTGGTGAGAGAGGGCCGACAAACGAGGGGGGTCTTCCATCAGGGCATGTTTATGTCCTAATGGTGTGTTAAGTCCTTCCTGCATTGCTGCCTGAAGTCAATTTCGGATTTGCGGCCTTGGGCACGACTTGCCGTTACCCCTTTCGGGGAACTCGGATGTGGTGGATGTGGTGGATGTGCGTTCCAACAAGTTCTTGACCCGTTCTATGATAATCATGCGCATTTATCTAACGGAATTATGGGAAGGAACATACTTGGACGTTAATATTGGCTGGGTCGAATTAGAGCTATATTGAGATGCTGTCAGCCTTGCGAGTCCTGCCAAGCTCTGGGATGTTTCCACAACTCTGGGATATCTCAACAACTCTGAACAAGTGACGCCCATCCACTCTCTTCAGCTAATGGACTTGATGGGCATGGATTCCTCAGACCTACTACGCACAACGGTAAAAGTGGTGCCGTTTATGTTCTCCTGGTCGAGGCCTACTTCACTGAAATACAGGAGCCGCCGCTGTCGATTTTGTGAAGAAAATAGCCAGCGTTGTCAGATGGTAATTAAGGGTTTACCTGATAGCTTACAGGCTACAGATTAGCTAAGAATGGGAGCTAGGCCTCGCCAAGCCCGCATGTCGCCAAGGGTTAAACGTCGCCGAGCCCAAAGGTTCCAGCTCGTCCGTCGCCAAGAACTTCAACGTAACGTGACTGAAATGTAACAGCGCCTTCACACCAGCTGGCTTAAGACACTGTCGAGGCTGCACGTGACAGGGTCGGAAAACGCTACGTGACCTTAACAGATTCCACTCTCCGCTAGGACGGATTTTGCGAATTTACTAGATGCCTCAATGAACCATACTAGTCTCAATGCTGTGTTCTATAGGTGTATGAACTCATGTGCCAACCAGACTATGAACTCATGAATTCTTATAAACACGAATGACATTACATTTTGTAAGTAGCCGCGATAGTCTACGCTTAAGATGCCAAGACGCCAAGAATAGGTGGAAAATTTGCCGTAGGGGAATCCCTTACCGTGTAGATAAGCTAAGAATGGAGGATTTTGCAACCTAATCTGTCGCCTGCATGCCACAGGTGCTGAGTAATGGCTCTCACAGAGTCAAAGAAGGTTTAGCGAGCTTACTAAGACCAGCTGGTATCACGTTATCTATCGCCTAACGATAAAGCTAAGCTTAGTTCCATTATCAGAAAGATTCGCACCATTGGTCCTAGCTACATTATTAGTAAAGGAGGAATCGGATAAAACACCCGATGTATTGCAAAGATGGGATGAACCCTTCAAGCCTGTTGTTCACACAATCACCACATGAGTTTCAAGAGTTCACGGGATTACATCATCACAACTATACATTGGTTTCATATCTTGTCAGCTGCTATGGCACGACATTCTGCACCAAACGGAGGGGGCCCCGTGCTTTAGGGGGGTTAAGGTGGGCAAAAGTTTAGGCATGAAACTATGTAGAAAATAGGAAGGTCCTTAGAGGTTAGTATACCTATATCGAGAGTTTGTGGGAACTGAAGAATCTGAAGACTTCAAGATTGATTGGACGTTATGCTTTTGAATCCTTGAAGGGGTTTGTCCCAAGAAAGAGGAGTTTGGCGGATGAAGGAATGACATGGGTAAAGGAATGGATTCTACGACAAGAAGGGTTACAAAGTGTGATGCTGATACAGGAAGGGATATCTTTATCAACAAGTGAAATGTGACTTTTGGTTGACGGAGATGGGCATCTTGCAGATTGCCCATGGGGTGGGACCGACTCACTAACATTTATGTCAAACCTCAAACATAATGTTGTCCGGGATGATAGTGTTCTCTCTGAAGGTATGATAGATAGGTAAAACTTTCTGTCGCCTATAACCCCTCTATAGATTTCCTTTCTATATCATTGTTTTTGGGGGGTACCATCCATCCTCGGGAAGCGGATCACCACTGGGAAGTGGATCACCATGGCGCTAACTGTTTTGGGACCGGGATCGAGCTAAAGGAGAGCCCAGAGTGGACGGAATCAGAGGAACACACACCAAAGACCGTCGAGAGACCTCCATGAGGGGTGAAGGGCCCGTAAGGGGTTGTACCCTTCTAGAAGGGGGGTAATGGGGTCACAATATGGAAAATGAACTGGTGAAATAGACAACAATAACCTGCTCAGATATGTATCCCATGTCTCTAATTGTTTATTAGATATCTTTACATGTATTTAGGATTGAATTGTAACCACTGGGGTAATAGTTGAGGAGCTCAGCGTTTCCTAAACCCCCGTACTGATCACACTTTTCCGTTATTCTTGGAGATTGTTATACATCTCTTCTCACTGGCGTAAATACAAGTTAGCCAATATCTTGCCATCAGAAAGCTTGCCATAACCATTCCCAATTTAGCTCTAGCCCTACTGAATGGCCAGGTTTACTATTTTAGTTTTCAATAGTGGCAGCTTGCCCAATGCACTTATGCCAACCCACCACAATTCCCAAGCACTTTCAATATCCTATGCCATCGAAAACTCCCGCTTTACCTCCAAATGAGTTATTCTGGAACATTGCTTGGGTCTGTTAAGTGTTGCAGAGGCAGGAGCACTGCTGGTACGGTGTTGCCATGATAGTAGGAAGAGGAGGCGATGGTGATTCTGAGACATTTCCGTGCGATCGCTTGGCTAATATATTTTGGGCATTGTATGATACAATAGACACAGAGAGTTTACATATTTAGTCAGTACTAATTTTATAAACTAGTAATGATTACATAGTGTTTACGTTTGTGGTACATGTACGCCAGGTGCACTATTCTGAATTCTGCTACTCTCAATTAGTACGCACCCATCCCATTCAGGCCCTATAATAGTTTGTAGTGCAGGTGACCATACTAAATTACCCTAACTCCACTGTACAAAACGGCCTCGTTTTTTTGCGTAGAAAATTTGATTTTTTTCAGCCGAATTCAAGGCCCCAGGCGCTTAATTTAATTGAAATCAAGCAGTAAACTCGTATTTTTATGTGTTTTGTGCGCTCAATTCAATTGAAATCAAACGGTAAGCTAGTCTTTGTATGGGGATCGGGTACTTTATTTGGTTGAAATCAAGCGATAAGCTAGCCTTCGGGTTCTTGATTTCCTGGTAAGCAAGCGTTTGCATGGGCTTCCGGATTCATTTAAACGCCTTGCTTTCGCGCCCACCCCCCAAAAAAAGGTTTTGGACCAGACTCTCTACGAGAGCTTGTGCCAACCAGACTAATTCCAGAGGCTTCGTTGATGCTTTTGCAAGCTAGAAAAGCCTCTACTTAAATATATTGTCGCTAGCAAAATAGGTGAGAAAAATCAAGCTAAAATTCTAGACACTCTTGAACTAAGATTATCTTATCAGGCGATAGTAGCTAATGAGGCATAATATAAGTAAAGAACATAGGGAAGATTCAGCAGCGAACATTGCAGAAACCACGGGAGAAGGGCGCGCGCGTCTAGAAAGCAATAAAAGCTGCAAAAGCTGGGCGATTTCCCAATCGTTAGGCGGACTGCCAAGGCATATGATATACCACTTACAACGGTACGCAGTGGTAGTACTAAATGCATTGAAGCACCTGTATACCAACAACGCCTAACACCTGCACAGGAGAAGGCAATTGTTCGATGGATATCCCACTTAGAGGAGCGGGGGTTCCCTCTGAGGATGAACATCTGAAAGAGACTGTTGCATCTGTTACAGTCTAAAGAATGGGATGAAAAAGATGAGAAAGGAAAGAACTGCATTTCATGCTTCTTCCACAGACACCCTGATCTCGTCGCCAACTTCAGTAGGCAGATGAATATGAAACAGCTGAAGATGAGCGACCCTACAATCATCACCAATCACCTGAACAAAATTTGGCTATTGCAAGAGAAACATTGTATTCTGTCAGGCCGTACCTACAATGTTGATAAGACAGGGTCTAGGGAAGGAAGATCAGACTGTGCAAAAGGTATTTAGATGGGGAGAAAGAGGCATGGCAGCCAATGTAGCAACGGATGACAAGGAGAGCTGATTACGGTTATTGAGTGTATTTCCGGTGATGGTCAAGTACTAGCTCCGATGATTTATAATGGTCCTGGTTATTATGTAGGATAATATCAGAATTTGGACCCAAAGGTTATTGGAGATTATAAGTTTGCTTAAACTTCATGTGGCTAGAATAATCAAGTGTTGGGATCAATGGATAAAGCAGTTCTATGCATATAGGGCCAAGTAAGCAAAAGGGGGGTATCGGTGGATGATCAAGACTCTGGTGTTAATATTGAGTTCTGTGAGTTCTGTTTTGCTTCGAATATCATTGCATACTATCTATCTTCCCACTGAACACATCTAGTCTAACCAATGGTAAGAAATCTCGGCTTGAATTTGCTAGTCGTGTTACTGTACCTAGTAATGAAGGTTTTTTCATGTCAATTGAACACTGGGATACTATGGATGTTGGGTCAGATTCTTTTATGGAACCACAAATCATTATTTCTATGCACCGACCCCGGCATGTGCAGGTCCTCCTGTTCTCTACCCCACCATCTCCCGTTCAAAGCGGTTCACATCGCTCTGCAAGTACCTCTCGCACCTCTACCTTGCCTGTTACTGCTCCTACTTGTGTACTTAGATCGCGATCGGGCACCAAATGTACCGGTTAGTGCGCCACCTCTTCCCAGTGATGCATTGCATACTTACACTACAACTTTTCTGAATCGTTTCTGAAATTCCGACATTTGGTAATTCTGGGGAGCGAAGTGGCCTGTCGGAGAATCTCAATCCCACATTCCCGGGGAGGCTCATATTGCCCCACAAGGTCAGCCCTCCCAGGAATCATAGGCATTCCCGCGCAGATCAGCGCCTCCGCAGGCAGGCCAGCCCACCTACGAATTAGCGAGCTTCCTGGGCACGTCAGAAAATTTCTACTCCTCACATACATGGTTCTCTCATTCATTCAAAGTCGCGTCGCCCCAAATTGGCAGTAGGTGGTCGGACTCGGACTCGCCTTATCGGATTCGGATTAGTAATGGGAACCTTCGAGACGCATCGGCAATAGGAACAAACTAGTCTGCTTGGCACAACAAACCATTCTTCACCAACAAGACTACTGCACTCTCTCCCCCACAAACTGTCCTCCGCCAACCAGACCATCACCCACCCTCGTTTTTCGCCCTCTTCTCCTCCTACACAAAAGACCCAGCTGGTATTAAACAGTCCTTCATCGTAAGTTCATCAGTTCTTGATCCCATCTCTCTATCATTCATCGTTCATGGTGACTTGTCGTCAGAATTAGCCCCCACAACGTAGAGAGATCTGCTTGTGAAATAAGTCAACTCTTGTCTGGCGGGATTGACACAGCCAAAACCTTTCCCCGGATGTGGGTTAAGAGTGGAGACCTGGGTGGTTGAATACTGCATTCATGTCCCAAGCAGTTTTCCTACTGTTGCTCCACTATGTCAAAGTTTGTTCTACTCGCATGTTCACTAATACTTCTTTTCATCAGAAACGGCATCCGATTCTGAGAGAAACTCACACTACGGTTTCGAGGGGATTTTCTGCGATAGATTCAACAACAGCCTGTCAGCAGTACACGGTACATGAATTCTGATTAGTTACCGGAGGATTGACGCTTCGTTTTCTATTATCGATGAGCAACCTGAGCTCAGGTCCATCTTTTCCACCCCGGAGTTCCTCGATCGCAACAACCAACAAGACTCTTGACCAGGCGAATGCCATGCCCACTCCTCCGCATCCTAATGTTCCGGAAAAGCAAAACATACCGCGACGTATCTTCAACAAGATACTAGCAGCTACTTCAGGCTCCTCTCGCGAGAACAATGTGATGACACAAGATATTGGAGGTGCATCATATAGCGATCTACCAAAAGAACCACATCTACCCACTGGCGGAGAAGCCCCGGCGCCTCCGGGTTATTTCCATGACACAAACAGATATGGCAGACCGAATAATTCGTCACCAAGTTTCCTATCGGAGGCCGAGACCAAGGCGGGAATAAACTCGTCTAGGCCTCTCCAGCAACGACATTCGTCCTTCGTACCACTGACACGACTGTCCGGAAGAGAGGAAGAAATACGGTCGCCGCAGACATCTCCGACCAGTTGCGAGAGAGTCGCTCAGTCAAGCGATTCGCAGGATCTTTTGCCACTGCATTTCACTGCCAGGTCGTCACATTCAAGTTTAGTTGTTAAGGAGTCTCGAGAAAACAGCGTATCAACTACCCGTCAATCATGTGGGTATATAAATGCTACTGATCTTTCAGATGTTCACCAATCAGAGAAGGTTGCAGGTTGTCGGGGGCTAGAGCCTGGCGCAAAACAGGTGCTTCTGCGACCTGATACTGGAACATCTTTGGTTTCGCAGACCAGCTACCAATCAGAAGCCTCAGAAGCAGGCAGTACGAGTAGATCGGGGTTGATGGCATGGTCCTCGAATCTGAAAAAATGGGGATTTGGAAGGGGTAAAGGTAGGGAAAGAGATAGTCTGAAGGAGAATCAGGATAACTCTGCTGGGAGAAAAATAAGCTGGCGAAAGAGTACAGCCGAAATGCTTTCGGCATATACTGGAGCAGAACGGAGGACTGAGGAGAGGGATGGTCTATTCTGGAAGAAGAACCGCTGGATGGAAACCCGTTCACCGCAGCAAAGCCCCATATCGGAAATGAGTTTGGCAGGTAGCTGCAGTTATGAAAGTCTCAATACCCCGTTGCAAAATGTTTCCGCAGCTTCTAGTCAATTGCACACAGCGAATGCTAGGCCAGAAATAGGGAACCCTCAACCCTCAACTTCGCCCACAGCTCGTTTGGGTAGATCTATGTTGCCCTTACCTGAACCACTAACATGCAATTTAGACCTTGGGAGCATGCTGCTCGCAGGAAATACCGAAGGGACAGGTTCAATTATGCGGCTATCGAGTTCCCCTTCGTCGGTGTCGTCCATCTCATCACACAGCACCACACTTAAGAAGGCTTTCACCCCAATTAGTAATCCACCTCTCAGGGCATCCTCACTTGAGGAGTTGAGCCTAGACTTGGCTAATTTCGGTTCTGATGCCGAAAGCGATACCGATGATGATTATGAAGAGGACGACGATGCAACAATTACGCTTAAGACACACCAAAATAGCCTAAAGATGTCTCGGACAGGATCTCCAAAGACAAGGGGCCGCTCACCACAAATAGGTAATAGTCGGATGGTCAGTTCCTTAAGCGGGAACGACATTTATTCAATATTTTATAATGGCACTATCTCGCTTGGTTATGGAACGTTTATCAAATTATTCCAAATTACGGTGACAGGCCTGCAGACAGGTGGACAAAAGGAGAGTGACGGTCGAAAGTGCTTTCATTCCATTTTATCCTTTGTTAGTGTAACCTCCCAAAGCTATTCTCATCCCTCTTGTATACTGATTGAGTGTCCATGGGTAGTTACCTCTTTCACAAATGATCCAGCTTGCGAGGACTTCGAAGAATTTATATGCTGCAGTAATGAACGCTATGTTCGATAGGATTCATTTCAAGCCAGGAGTAAATCCTCTTTCGAAGCTGCCTTCCATAATACTTGGCACGAATTATAGCGGGGGCAGGCTCTCTATCAACGCACTACCGTACAACCCAAAGAAAGAAACATGTCACGCAGATATAGAGCCAGAAAGATTTCAGCAACGGAACAACATCCATATACTGGTAGTGCAGCTAAATTGCTTGGGGAAAATGCTATCGCGAAGGGCTTCTAAAACCTTTACAAAATGGCAAACCCAGGACACTGTCGCAGGGAATGGGTCGTTCGTTAGGTCATTGGTGTTTGATGCAAATTGGGCAATGGATGGGGTAAATTGGAAGATTGTAATACCAGTTGTGGAAAAGTTACTCAGGAATGGTGGCATAATCTGCCTGGAATCCTTTAAATGGGACATCGAGATACCCATAACATCCGACCTGATGGAGGTCTTGGCAACCCAAGAAGGTACATTAAGAAAGCTAAGTTTGAACGGCTTTCACCAACAAATAAATGTACACGGAGTACCGAGTCGCATCTTACCTGGGCCATTGAAGGGGTTTAGTGGCTTGGTTGTACTGGAGCTCCAAAGACTGGGTTTTAGTGGCGGTGAGAGGTGGGATCGCGATAGACAATACATGAAAGAAGTTTTTGGGGTCATCGTTCGGAGCCCAGGAATAAAGGTTTTGAGATTGGGGGCAGGAGTTGACACAGAAGTACCCTTTCCAGCATCGCATGTGGTCATGGATGAGCAAGACACGGAATCTACAAGCGACGGCATTCAAGCTAAGAGCAAAAGATCCGATACAATGAAGGAAGATCATGGTCTGCAAAGCTGGGTTGATCTCCCGGTGTTTGATTATGATATCTTTGAGGAAGTGTATGGCATGGTTCATGGAGATTCTTCTCGGGAAAGTACTACGAGATATGACACTACTCGCTTTAGCATGCATCTATCACCATTCAAGCAAGCATACTCGGCCCCTAGTTTGTCCGTGAAACCGCGTCTGGGGCTTAAGGAGCTGTCCCTAGACGGATTCATTGTGGATCAGCGGTTATTAAATTCTGACAAACTTAAACCCGGGTGTTTGGAAACCTTGAAACTCACTCGGTGCTGCTATTTAGCATCAAGCGAAGGATATTATAACATGCAGAACGGTTTTACCACTCATTGCCTCTTAGGCCGGGATCTCAGAATCAGCCTCAAAGTCATCAAATTAGACGAGGGCTTCTTGTGTAGCGCAGGGAAGGCTGGGGCCAAAAAAATCGTGAAGGAGTTATTTGCCGGCCTACCACCGCACCCTATACAATTTCAAAGCAGTCCCGAAGGGTACTTGTGTCGACAGAATACTATACATGGCAAACATGGTAATCTCGGATGCACTCGCGAGCTTTATATTTTACCTTCAGTATACAAAGGGAACCAGAGCGAAATTCTCCGCAAGGGGTCAATAAAACGAATGGTACTGAATTCTATGACTGAACCAATGCATATGGGGCTCGGAACAGGCGGCAGCTACAGCGCGCTAACTGGGGGGAGTCAGCGGCAATATGACTGTGAGAATCCTATTAAGGTCCTGGCGTTAAGCGCAGGGTGGGTATTGAGAAAAGAGGATTTAAGAAACCTTGTGACATCCGTTACTGGTTTGGGATTGAAAGAGCTAGCCCTTGATATTGGGCATGACACTTGGGTTTAACCCCCTCCTTGATCTAGCCTGCCGATTAAAGTAGACACTAACGGAACGATAGAATGATTTTCTAGGGTTGTTGCCCAATCTCAAGAATCTCACTGCCGTATATCTTTACAGACCTTTCGCTAGAAGCATTTGCCAGCAGTCAGCTGAAAGCTCTAGTACACCTCTAACAGTTGTAACGGGTGCGGGCCGAGCGAAACTTATTACTCTGAAACCACGACAGAAGTTCCTAGACCAGCGGCTTCCTCAATCGCAACCACCCCATACATTCAACGGCTTACGAGAGGTTCTGAAACGGATCCCCGAACCAGAACATAACAGACACGTCATACCCTCATCCACAACCCGTGGAGTCATCCGTCGCAGATACCCGGCAGATGATGCAAGTGCTATACTCTGCAGTGTGCTCAACAATATGTACCGAGCGAGTGAAAATAGGTCAGACTCGGTTGAGCGGCAAGCAAAGTCGCATCCTGGAGCTCTGGTGCTTGGAGAAAGAAAACGGTTTCGACACACTGACTTAGCCTGGATTGGTGTTGGAAGGTCCGTGTGGAAAATAGCAAAGCTGGAACCTGTTTATAGACCAAGTAAGCTCGAAAAAGAGATCAGAGAGGCAAAATTGAGGGAAGATGGTATCACCGAGGTCCAGCTACCTATCCAAGTCGGAAATGATGAGGCAGCCTTCTCTGATAGATGGGGTTTGAAACGATGCTCTATGGAGGACGCTGAAAACTGTGGTGTAAAAATATTCAAGCTTGGGAGGCAGGACAGGGATGAGGAGGGGTTATAATGAGCCCGCGTTAGCCAGGATTTGAGCTATTGGGGCAAGAACTTGCGAGCATTTCTGATTTTCTATGCCATGTCAGACTTACCATTTTCTTTATTTGCATGACACCTGAATTTGAGGGAGAAAACATATTGCTGATCAATGGCGCCGAGTTGCTGACCTTGGGGATTTGACTGCTATGTGTTGATCATGATGGGATGGAATTGGTGTTTTAGTTTTAGCTATCATTGCTGTAGCTTTACTTGCTTTTACCTCTACACTATTCAGATGCTTAGCAGAATAATATTAGGCATATCACCGGATCGAAAATACAAGCACCTGAGGTCTGTGTAAGGTATGAGTATCGGTCTGGTTCTGTGCAGTCTCTAATTCCGCTCTTGAGACTGATGGTTAATCTTCGTTCTATTGGATGCGTTGCCTTTTATTTATTTTTATTTTATTTTAATAACTCATTACTCGTATGTGTACCTGTAAGAGGGATATGACGAGCCTACGGAAATTCCGATAGGTTTCAAGGCGACCCAAGTTAATCTGGGGGGCCCTTCGCGCGCGGAAATCATTAAATACACAAATACGGACTAGCGCCCCTCCGCCTCCGCCCGCTCTCCGGCTCTCCTTAGAAAGTAAGCTCAGCTTCTACTTCACTGCCTCTGTCTCAGCCTCAAACGAAACACCCCCTTCCTCCGCCACGCCCTTTCCGGCCCTTCCCCGATGAATATGAAATACGGGCTAGGAAATACATGTCCGCTTCTCGTCCCCGATCAACTTTCTGCCCCTCCAAAGGCTAGCCTCACGTCACATAACCAGCGAGGGGCTGGGGGAAAGTCGTTGCAGACTTTAACAGTGTCGATAGTGGGGTGGCGGCCTTACATGGTTGGTTTCCGGGAAGTGGTGGGGCTCTAATATTTTGCGGAACAGGTAGTCGAAAAAGAACTCGATCGCGCAGTAGGGGGGGTCGTCCCCCTCCATCCTCCATTGCGGAGCGTCTAGTTGTTCCCTGGAGTTGCAGCCGCTCAGGAGGTTCCTCCATTGCGTGTGATGGGCGGGGCAGGAGAAGACTATGTGGTGACCCCCAGTGGGGTTTTCCCTGCACGAGGGGCAGGAGGGGTCCGCGCTCTTGCCTATATGGTGTATTCGAAGTTCCGGGGGTCAGGGCGATCCTTTCGAGAAGGGAGTGGAAGCGAGAGATTTCGTCAGCCTTGGTATTGCCCGTAATGCCGATGTGGCTTCTAACCAATGCGACCGCTGTAAAGGGATCTGTGGATGAGAGCGTTTTTGAGGCACACTTCTATCCCAAATCTGGGGGGCCCTCCTCGCGACGGGTTGAGGGTGGTGTGTAGGGCGGTCATGCTGTCCGTGAGGATGCAGAGCTTGATGGAGAGAGGGCCCTGTTCTAGGGCTAGAGAGAGGCCTAGTCTTTCCGAGACTGGAACTGAGGCTAGGTCCCCTAGGAAATCGCCGGAGGCGGCGTTGTTGAAGAATACCCTGGTGGCTGCAGAGTTTTCCAGGCCCGAGCCGTCGGAGAAGGCTAAGGCCAAGTTGTCTTTAATGAGATTTGCCAGGGCTGCGGCTCAGTAAACCTTTTCCTTGGATTTCGGGTCCCCCGGGTTAAGTAGCGAGACCTGTAGAAGGTTGCCGCGTCTGAGGTCCGATGCGTCCCCCCATGAGATCTCGTGCGGGGGGGAGCTGATGGGGGAAAGGGCAAAGGCGGAGGTTATCGGGCTGTTTTGTGTGGTATATGGGGTGGGGGCAAGGTGCCAGGGGGGAAATGGCTCGGTAGGGGTATCCTGTAAGAGGCCTTTGATGAGGGGGTCGGCGATACGGCAAGCTTTCGCTGCCCATCTGATTTGGATGCAGTTCAGGATTGTCTCGATGGGTTCCACGTTTGCTATCCATCCTAGTTTGATGTGGGAGCTGCCGTTGTAAGCCCCCGTTATCTTTCGGAGGGCTTGGTATTCTAGGCGGCTGAAGGAGGCTATATTGTAGGGCTTGTTGCTGTTATTCCATAACTCCGCGCCCCAGGTGAAAATGGGGGGGATGGCTCCTGGGTACAGGCTCCTTGCTGCTGAGGGTCAGAGGCCCCTGTGGGAGTTTCCAAGTCTGCTCATCACCTGGCTTAAGCGAGTGCCCTTCTCGATTCTGGAGTTTATGTGCTGCTTGAAGGAGAAGTTGGAGTTGATATGGATTCCGAGAGAGATGGTGCTGTCGGAATGCCCTCGTCCAAAAGTGACGCTCGAGTCCTTTGCTGGATCCCAGGAGAGATGGTGCTTGTTCGCGGTTTCCTCCAAGATTTCTGTTATCCTGTTTGTGATGTCTCTGTGTTGACGGCTGGTTGTGCGTTCGTCGATCACGAGAGGATTCGTGTCATCTGTGTAGCTGAACAGGCCTACTGAGATGGAGGGTCTGTGTAGGAGGGGGGTGGGACGGCGTAGGGAGAGAGAGGTACGGGGGAACATGGCGTCCCTGAGTTTACTAATGGACAGGTCGGCCTCTTTGAGTACTATGGCGATGTAAGCGAGGCAGAGGGTTGGAGAAAGTGAGTCCCTTCCCATGCTCCTTCGATCATCTTCCCCTCTCCTTGTGCCTCTCCGTTGAAGTTGATCTGAAAGGTCCTGCGACTCAGGAAATCTGTGCAGTTGCTGGTTAGGATGGGGAGGTTGGTCGTGGAGGCTATGATATCCAGTGCTGCATAGCGTCTCAGGTGGTTAAAGGCGGAGTCGATTTCCTTGCCTAGTAGGGTGGCCCTGTGGCCGTTGTTGATGGCTCGCTGGGCCTTGGTGGTTGTGATCATGTTAGAGTCTATTGCTGAGCGACCCTGGCGGGAGCCGTATTGGAGTTGGTGAAAGAGGGCTGGGTGGGACTGGAGCTGGTCCGCTAGGCCCTTATGAAGGAGTTTGCCCTTGGTGTTGCTTAAGGCGATTGGTCTCCAGCTCTTGAGGAGTTTGGTGTCTTTGTCGGGCTTCGGGATCATGACCATGGACATGTTTGACCACTCAGGTGGGGCACCCCCACAGGTTAGCGCGTGGGCGATGTCGTTCAGAACCTCCTCCGCTAGTGGTGTATGCCGGATGATCGTGAGGAGTCTGTAGGAGATGGGTCCGGTCCTGGAGCTGAATAGTTGGCTGTCTAAGCCAGGTGTTGGCGGATGGACTTGAGGGCGTATGAGGGGGCCCAGGAGTAGCAGATGGGGGGGCGCGGTGGTGTGGGTACCGTGGGGACGGTAGCTGGATCATGGAGGAGGTTATGGGAGTGGATCCCTGGGAGGATGTCGGCTCTATTCGAGAGGACGGTACCATCTGGAGTTTTGAGGGTTGAGAGGCGTGCTTGGGTGTGAAAGGTATCTTTCGCAATTCTGATGACTTCCAAAGGGTCTCTGTGCCCGTTCTCTTGTACGAGCTTTCCCCAAAACTGTCTCTTTTTCTACCGGATCAATCTCTGTGAGATTTTCCTTTCTTTGTTGTAGAGGGAACGTAGGGCTCTCTTGTCTTTCCTTTTCCAAGTTACTGCGTTTGGTGGGATGTGCTGGTGGAGATTATTCTAGGGTGGTCCAGTTGGAGATTTCTTGGTCTCTAGGGTTTGTGTGAGAATGGTTCCAATCTGTATGATGGCCGTTGAAGTCGCCTAGGATAGTGGAGTTGCCGGACACGGGTAGGGATGCTAGGATAGTGGAGAGAGTTGCGGGGTTGCTTCTGCCTGTAACCGTGTGGAGGGTGACGCTGATATATTCTTCCTGAATTACTACCTTTAGGTGTTGCGTCAGTCTCTTGTTAGCGAACGCCAGGATCGAGGTGTGGGAATGGACCGTGGAGTTCAGGCGTCCGAAGGAGGGGTGTAGGGCGGTGCCCGCTCGATGAACACTACGAACAAGAACGAGCAGAGTTCAACCGACAACACGGAGAGTTAGTGCACGGGCAAAGGTGACAGTTTAGTAGCTACTACTAACGATATTGAGGAAGGACATAGGGGGAGGAACGGTATAGTGCAGTTAGCAGGTCATCACCGGAGTGGTCAATGATGATGGAGGAGACAGGAGCGGAGTGCCGAAGTCGAAAGAAAGAAAGCATAGAGGACTGCCCTCGCTACCACCACTACCGCCGCCGCCGCAAGTCCATACAGGTACCCAGAACCCCCCGCAAGCAGCACCTTGTTCGCGGAAGAGTGGCAAAACGCAGACTGTCGCTCCGGCACGCAGATACGCGGAGATAGCAACCCAGGCCACCCCCCCAGTGATGGAATCGAACAAAAGGAAACAGAGAGAAAGGCCTAGCAAAGGTGCACCACCAACGAAGACACTACATCTGGGGCCTCGCGCATTCCTTCTGGCCTCAGTATATTTAAATCTCATGTCTGGTAGATATCCGAAACCTTGATTCCGTTCCCAGTGGTGGTCTGCATTCTCGTGAACTATGAGGCGTGTCCCCACTTGCTTTCATCGTCAAGTATTTTGACAATTCTGTTGTGTAGAGGTTCACCTGGTTTTGGGGAGGACTGCAAAGGGGTCGTGGCGGAGGAGGAGAACATTATATGTGGATATGGTTCGCCCAGACGCGCCCAGACTAATTTGTGCCACCTTGAATCCGCTCGGGTTTCCGGTTTCCGGGAGGCTCGTCACGGCCCTCTTAGAGCGCTATATACGGGTAATGAGTTTCTAAAAAAGAACTTCTAAAAAAGAACTTAAAAGATATTCACCTAGTTTCAGCACGAGATCACCTGATTTCCACAACTATGTCACTCACCTTGCCATTACGGTTTTCTCGTAGATCATACAGTCAGGTGGCAAAAAGAATTGGACACCCCCGCTGCATAAAGAGGCCCAAACACTGCATATTTGAGACTTTTGTATAGGTTGGGGTTGGATGATATACATGCATTTGTATACAGCGTCCAATTCTTTTTTCCACCTGGCTATATGTAGACTAGTAGTACTATTATATCAGGGACATTACCCTCGCTTCTACCCTATCCTAACATCAAGCTACCGGGGAAACTGGTGAATAAGAACCCTTGTCAAAAGTGAAACATAGCTGTACCGTATTGCATAAATCGAGCCAAGGCCGCCTATCTGCCCACAAGTAGTAACGCTGCTACTACAAAAGGGAAAGATCAAGAGATATTGACAAGGGCTCTTATTCACCAGTTTTCCCGGTATCACTTCCCATTAGTTAAATAGTGCTCTTTCCTTAGTCAGTGAAGGTCCCTGGATAAATTGAGAGTCAGATAAGCGGAGGAGGTTCTTAGGCAATTGGAAATACAACCACACATAAAAATTTCTGATTTACCACACATAGGTGAAGGCACATCTACTCTAGATGCTCTATGCTTTGCTCCAGGAGAGGCGGGAGAACCCCCACAAACGAAGGGAGAAACAGTTGTCAGAGCAGTTACGCTGGGGCCTTTTAAGGAGTACCTGGTCAATACTGCTTGCGAACTCTGCAATATCGGTAGAAAGGTCGACAAGCAGTGCATAGAAATCACACGGTGGTGATGAATTTATTACGAGGTTCATCGCGAGATACCGGTATATAACATGGCTGACAAAAGACTAAAGATGTGTTCTAATTTGGGGACCGGAGTAGTTATAGCTCAAGCGTAAGATGGCAAGAATTATTTTTGTGGTAAAACAAATTAAAACTGTGCCTTGTGATGGAGAAATGCTTTGGTATATCGGGAGGAGAATTGAATACTTGTGCGATGATGGGTATAGGGCTTGTTGCTAACATAGCCTTCTAAAAATAACCCTTTAGAGTGGCATCGGATGTGGCAAGCTGCTTGGATTCTGGAGACGTAAATATATGGCAAGCTGCTGACAAGTTAAGAGAAAAGGCTTATTATTGTGAAGCATGACTGAATAGCTGTGGAATAGTATACATAAATACCCCAAACCTAGACCTAGTATGTAACGGCACTCTGAATGGGCTTCCCAAGGCTGCCTGCCCTTCCCAAGGCTGCCTGCCCTTCCCAAGGCTGCCTGCCCTTCCCAAGCGCTCGCTCTTCTCGCGTCCGCTCGCCCTGTATATATATAGGTGGAGGAGGGAGGAGGGAGGAGGGAGGAGGGAGCCACGGGGCACGGCGGGATGGGAGGTGAGGGATTCCGGTTAGACCCAGATTGGAAGGGAAGAGTGAGGTTGTAACCCGGTAGAATTATTGTTGCAATGAATTCCCAAAGGGGAAATGGAAAACGGAGACTGACCCTAGATGAGAATGTGCATTGAGCTTATGGTACCTCTGCTGAGCTATAATCAAAGCCTAGCAGGGTATATAGTGATAGCAAGCCATGTGCCAATTAGACTAGCGAACATTCTTCTCCCCTGAGCACTCACGAATGACCTACAACTAGGAGAGCTCAATGACCTCTACTACCAACTACGTTGGGGGCATCTTGATTGCATATAGATGTAATGGTAAAGCACCATAGTATGTAAAGTTTAACCAGATCCTTATTACCAATTAATTGCGATCTTGTCCGTCCATATGTCCTTCCACTCCCGCTTCTTCACCTTCACGCATCCCGACGCCATCAGGTGAGCCGCATTCTGAATCTCTCCGCAGCTGTAAAAGGGGTCCTCCGGCTTCTCTGTCTTGTGTAGGCACGCTCTCTGTGGTCCCCTGTCCCTGTGCAGGTATGTCAGTCCCCTCAACTCTTCTCTACCCCATCTCATGTGTGTTTCCCTCCCGAAAAGTGGGCACGGCTGCCTGATGCCTGCTGGTGTTGCTAGGTCTCGGCTCGATTCCCATATCCCCTTCATGACCGTGTCTTTCGCTCTCCTGTCCGCATTCTTGTTCCCCGCGACCCCTATGTCATTTCACCCACATCAGCTCCAGCCCTGATCCCGCTTCCCTCGCCACCTTCACCACCCTCTCGCCTATCCACGACCTCTGGGCCTGTGTGCCGGACACCAGATTCCTGCACTGTTAATCGCCGCCTGGCTGTCCGATGCCACTCTTCTGTACTGCTCCTCCCACGCCCCTGCGATCCCGAACATGTCCGCGTCCATCACCGTCGCATATCCCCCTAAATATATTCCCGCCTCTGGGGTTGCTGCCGCAGCCACCCCAGCTATACGTGAGGCATCCGTGTAGCCCACCCCCTCCGCATTCGCATCCCACTGTTTCACCGTACTTCCCCCCCCCTCTCCTCTCCTCTCATAAACGTCAGGACTACCTCCTCCCCTAACTCCTCACTCAGGATTCGTTGGTGCAATTGGTCTGAGCTCTGGTTCGTCTCTCCCGAAATGGATGCTGCCCATCTCACTCTTATCCTGTGTGTTAACACCTGCAGTTGTGGTATCCCAGTTATCTCCTCGATTTTA
>Ga0307511_10002315_pt1 | contig 19896 bp, 22 predicted proteins | sample 13_EM_MG_FD_200266 | JGI IMG/M metagenome (GOLD analysis project Ga0307511, IMG submission 200266) | Populus trichocarpa ectomycorrhiza microbial communities from riparian zone in the Pacific Northwest, United States - 13_EM | ecosystem: Host-associated > Plants > Roots > Unclassified | place...
AGGCAAAGTTGTCAAGTCCGCGCGCCGCCCATGGATGGCTCCACAACCGCTCTGCGCTTTCGGCTTCCCACTTCAACACCGGCAGGTCACATCAAGACGCAACTGCACCCCTGTGCCGGAGGCGCATATGGATCTTCTGCCTTGTTGACAGGCCCCCAGACGGAAGGAATCTGCACAAGGATGAACGATGGTCAGCCAGACCGTAAGAGGATCAGGAACGCCAGTCGGAGCGCCTGGGTGGGCTGAGAAAGAACGTCCAGCCCGCGTCAACACATTCAATAGTTGTGTGGTGGGAAGGTTCACGTCTCCCACATGATGGACCACCGCTGCCAAGCAACCCAATGGACTTACGAGGTGATCAGTCGTCGTTTTGCAGTAACGAATCAGACTGGTGGAAGAGAGAACGAAATTAGCGAACGGCTTTTGCAGGCGAGGAAACTGTGATATAGGGGGACGGCTATGTGGGGAGCACACGAACCTTGCGCTAGCCTCGCTCACCCGTATCCGTGGCCGAGCGAGGTCTTCTCTCAGCCGTTGATTATGCTCCAACAACCTCCTCAACTTGAGTTCTGTCATCGACTGCTTCGGTCCTCGCGAGCTCATTTTCGTGGGCGCGAAAACGGGTGTTTGGGAAAGCCGGTGGGTGATGGGTTGGCAGGAAGTATGAGGCGGCGCGGGACGCTGGGCGGGAGAGGGTGCACGAAATTTCCCAAGGATGTGTGGGTAATTGAAGGAGAGGGTTGAAAGAAAGTGAACGGTTGGTCCAAATATGTTTGGCCGTTGACTTCGCGATCTCCTTTACGTCCAACCTCCAATGACAAAATACGCTCTCCGTCTCAAATCCTCCTCCGGTATGATCTACTTCTTTTTTACTGCCGCTAACATCAGATTCTCTTCGCCCATTAACCTCCAGAAAGCTCCCTACAGGTCCCCAAAGCATCGCGTCACTCGACCAGGGACGCGAGGGATCCTCAAACCCTACCAGCGGCTGCATGCGACACGAGAAACACAGCAAGAGTCGGAGGAGCTCGCGTTTTACCGTCGGCTCCACTCTTACCGAGAACGCGATGATGTTGGAAATCCCCATCAGAATGGGCTTGAGGAAGACGATGGCGGCGATTGGACCGACGAATCCACAATTATCGCCATGTTTCAGGAAAAGTGCGTGTCTACTCTCAGCGTGCTGCTTCGCGTTTTTGCTAGACGCGTTGTATCTCTTAGCGATCCGCCCGAAGACGAGGACTGCGACATAGCTGAACTTCTGGACCGTTTGAACGATGCGGTGGTCGCTTACAGGCCCGGGCTCAGAGACTATCTCAAGGATGCTTTGATTCCGACGATTCATCATCAAACGCTACTTCACGATGCTCTCAGGGACCAGATTGACACTTCATTTGCCACCGGCGTCTTGTCTGCGGACCAGGTGTGCAAGAACGTCGAGTCTTTTAGGTTGAAGGACGAGGAGGACGTAACCAACCTTTATTCCGAGGTTAAAGTGCGCATATATCCAGGTCTTTTCTCCTTGACCTCACTCATCCCTCCATGAAGGTGAAGGTTGGACAAATCCAGAAACAGATAACAGCTTTGGAAGCCGAAAGGAAGCGAATTCGAGAGGCTTTCGAGCGGGAGGTGACCCAACGCTGTATTTAACGACTTCCTTTTGATCCTCGTACGAATATCCTACTGACGATCCCCCCTCTGGTCCCAGTGAATGCCATCGCCTCGATCGCCGAAGGTATGCCCGCTCACTTGGAGGTTATACTATCCAGGATGGAAAGGAAATGCAAAGAGCAAGAAAAAGAAACCCCTGACTTGGAAAAATCTGTTGCAGCGTTGCTAAAGCTCCAAATGAACTGATCAAACGCTGTCCGGGCTCTCGGACTTCCCTTCTGCGATCCTATCATTCTGTTACACGCCTCTGCCCTCCTACTGCCACATGTATGCGGTCCTTCTTGTCGACTGGGCCTGTATTTTTAACAATAAAATATTTTTGACATCTCCCTGTATTTCACTTGGCCAGCTAGAGTGATTGCGATCGGAACCTCCTCGTATACAGCGAGCGACCGTAAGAAACGGTGTTCCGGAGCCCCGAAAGGCGCATTTTCGAGTCAATGTCGGCAGCGCCGCATTACTCTGTATTCATCTCACTTATCCCGTCGCGCAGCACACGACTCATCGTACGACCTGTTCCAACGTTTGATGCTCGTGTCGGATGCATTATAAAGACGCCCCCACCCACAGCCCTCCCCCTCCTCAGTGCGTGCTTCCTCCCTCCTTCTGGTTGCCAACAGGCAGATCCCAGCTCCTACCTTGGATCACGAGTATGGCGGAACTGTTAGACAAGTTTGCGTCCGCATACGAGGCGTACAACCCTCTCTTCCACGATCTCTCGCATCCGGTGGCAGATGTATTCGGACTCAAGAACCTGGGACCACATTTCGATACCTTCGTGTACTCTTTCATACTATTCAACTTTGCGAACATCGTGCTCGTTCCCGGCCTCAGCACGCTGCTCTTCAATCGAATCTACGGGGCCCTGGATGCGAAGGTTAGGAACAAGTGGTACGCAATCTTCCCCTGATCCCTCTCCCGCGTTGGTCCCTCCATTCCCCCGAGTTCCTGGATCGGTGGGGAGTATAGATTTCACCATTGCTCGTGGACATGTGGTCCGTGTTTATGTTCCGCGAAACTGATCTCTATCCGCCGTCCATCACCCAGGAATTGCCGTGGCGTGTCATTGATCCATGTATCGCTTGTGATTCCCTTGGCCATCCGATGCCTCGGTTCTCCCGCACTGTCTGCAGATCGTGCATTTGGTTGGGATGAAAGAGCTGGGACTGCATTCGCTGTGGCAGCTGGGTACTTTCTCTGGGATACCATCGACATGATCATGCATTTCGAGGCTTTCGGCTTTGTGGCCCATGGTTCGTGCCATCCTCATGACATTCAACCCGTCCACGCGCTTACTAGAAACAAATTACAGGTGCGGCGTGCTTCTTCGTGTACTTTCTTTGTTTCGTAAGCCCGCACGTTGTCTCCGCGAAGGAAGGCGCCTGACGTACCCATAGCGCCCGTTCTTGGCTTATTATGCCGTGCGATGCTTGCTTTGGGAGGGGTAAATCCACCAATTCATCGTTTAATATCCGTTGCACTCGCTGAGGTGCACGCGACAGGAGCACGATCTTCTTGAATATCCACTGGTATCCCTGTGTGTAGAAAACAACTTCGGAGTCCCTGATCGCAGTTTTCAGGTATATGGACAAATCTGGTCTTGCTGGAAGCCGGCTTCAAACGATCAATGGGGTCTTCTTGCTCACCTCATTCATTGGATTGAGGATCGTATTTGGAGGTTACATAGTACGTCACTAGTCATCCTTCCCTATCCGACCGATTAGAGCGGGCGAATGGCTGACCTTGATGAAAGTCATACGCATTCTTCAAGCTGATTCTCCAAGTTCATGACAAGGTGCCATTCGCCGTCGCCTTGTACTACGCCTGCGGGAACTGCCTTCTGCAAGGGCTGAACTGGTTCTGGTACGCTTACTATGAAATTTATTTGCGGTGTATTTTTGAGACTCGGTTAGGCTGTTCGCCATGTTGGAAGGGTTCAAGAGGAGGATGTCATCAGGGCCGAAACCGCAGGCTGCGCCCCGCAAGATGGAGTGATGGGGCTGAGTCCTTTCTGTTTGACCCCGGCCAAGATGGTGGTAAATAGACGTGTGTCACTTCGGTCTGTTGTTTCAGAGTTGCATCTTTCTCCCCGGATTCACTTATGATATCTGTGCTTTGGTCGTACTCGATCTCTTCCGCCACCAGGCCGCGGTAGATGTCATGAGGGAAGCTCTTCGGATCTGCAAGCGTTCCGTATCGGTCTTGGCTGTTTCATCGCACCGCAAAATTGTCTGCTTCGCGTCGTAAGGTTTTCAATCGAACAGTGCAACCAACAGCTTCGAGATGAATCGATTCGCACATGATCATCACAGCCTCGTTTTCATACATGTACTGATGAGGAGATACCGCGGCACGTCACTTGGGCGCTTCCAGAAATGAACGGAGTTGGCTCTGGGAGGTAAAGTGAGGCAGCTGAGGGCTCGAGGCCGTGAGGGACGGACAGTCTACGTTGTCACCTCCATTGGACCCTATCTCCACACAATCGCAGATGGGACTACTTATATCTGCTTGGGCGGCGTTCTGTCGAAAACCGCTCACCGGCATTTCAGTGGCCGAAACTCCGCTGGGAGCCTCGTATATTTTAATCCGCTACAAGCTCCCTTTCATTCCGTCCCTGGAGATACCTAGCATGATCACGAAATAACTCCGGTGGTTTTTACACTTTCATGATTTCCGGCTCACATGAAACATATCTGAGCGTCGTAAGACACATCGGTCGGGCGTGATTTGTCCCACGGAATCCCTGCACTCGCCGTTGTGCTGGCTGCAGAGTGCGTGGGCGATCCGGGGTCCCGCTCCGGGCGAAGCTGGGCGGTGTGACCACAGCGTGACAGTGCCTGTCACGGATCAAAGGGAGTGATCGCTTGGGAGCTGAACGCGAACACCGTCCCACGCACACGGCCAGGTAAAGCTCTCCTCACCTCCTCTCTCGTCCTGGATGTCGCAGGCAACACTGTACGTCCGAAAAACCTCGACGGAACGACCCGACTCACTTACCTCGTCAACCCAGCACGCTACGCCCCCCTCCTAACGTCGACTTCGTCCAAGGTCAGTGGAGATACAGCCCCACCAACCCTTTCCGACAAACCCACGGAATCCTAACCTCCCTTCAACAGGTTATCCTGGTATCCCACCCGGCGCTGATAGGCCACAGGCCGCCGTCAAAGGGGTCAGATCCGCTTCCGCCGTCGTTTTTGCCCATACCACACTCAACCTGACTATGGGTCCTTTCCAAACAGGCGATCGAAGTTCGTGCCGGCCAACAAGGCGTGAAGGCTAAATGGGTCAGGATTGAGCTCAGGAAGGTCGAAGTCCTTCCTGGTGGGGGCCAGGCAGGGACTTTCTTCGACTATGTTGGACAGAGTCCCATCAACCTCTGGACGGGGCCGGATGGAGAGTACGGAGTTTTACGACCAGTTCGTCCTTTCTCCCTCCCTCCTCGTTCTTTCGTGTCCTAGTCGGTTCTGGTTTGCTCAACAACTGTACAGCAAGATTTTCCGTTCTACATTCGTATCCCTGAATCACTACCACCAACAATTGCTCTCGAGAAAGGAGGTAGGTTCCGACTCCAAATCCCCCCCCGCGTTCCGTCGCTTATTACGATTACAGCCGGTATCAAGTATGAGTTGATTGCTATGGTCTGCATCAAGGGCAAAAGGTGTGAACCCTTCAAACTTACCTTGCCGTCACCAACTCATCCGGGGTTGCAGAGGATTCTTCCGGCGAGATAAATCCACCATCGTTTCGACAGCCTCTCAAATCATTATCGACAAACACGAACTTCATTCGACGTGGCCTATCTACTCCCAGCCAGAGACCCGCAACATTGTTCAAGATGGCGTCACCCTCACCGTCCAACGTGGCCAAACGTGCTATGGTCCCGGTGATCGGATGACCGTCAACGCGACCATCAAAGCCGACAACCTCAACACCATCCTCTTACGCGGGTTTGAGTTCAGTCTCCGCGAATCAACCGTCTTCCGAACCGGACCAGGTGTTGGAGGCAAGAGGGGTGCTCCCCACGTCAAGGTGGTTGTTATCGCTGAACAAAAGGTCCCCGTCAACGCAACGCTCTACGGCGGCACTCAACACAAAGCCGAACTTACGTGCATGGTGCCTTCGTACCACACCTCCGCCACGATCAATGCCGCACGCCACATCGATATCACTTACGTTCTCAACGTAAAGGCCCTGATGGGTACCGGGCTGCCGATTACGATTGACTTGCCCGTCGTTGTATCGAATTGGCCCAAGTAAGCGTGTTCTTGTCCTCGTTTTGTTCCTGAACTAAATAATGCGACTCATCTTGTAAAGGACCGTATCCTTGGAAGCGGCGAGGTAATGAATTCGTGACTATCCTTGTATTACGGGTATACTGACCCCCCGCGTAGGCGAATAGGGCCCGTACCAAACCTCTCTTTGGTCCCCGGCCAACAGATTCAACCTCGACCGAGCCAACCGGTTCTCACTTCAACTACATACAACCCAAACACGACCGAGGAGCGTCAAGAAAATAAAGTTCAATTCAACACTGCACCCACACAACCCACCAACGGATATATCGCCAATGGCGGCTTCAAGGCAGATGAACTTGGCTACGGGGTTGGAAGTAACACTTTCAACACTGTATCTGGTGGCACCCTCCCCACAAGCACCATCCCCAGCCGTTATGTCGATCCCAGGACAGGAGGTTCTAGCAGTGGGCGACCTGGTTCGAGTGGTACAGGGCGTCCCAGTTCGAGTGGTGGAGGACGTCCCGGTTCGAGCAGTAATCGTCCGGGCTCCAGCGGTGGGCGTAGTCGGTTGTTGGTCGCAAATATGGGTGATGACATCCCAGAAGAGTCTCCGGTCAATCCAATGCCAACGCCCAAGCCGGCTTCACCCCCTCAAATTTTGCCTCAGCAACAGCAACAACGGTGGCTCAGTGCTGAAGAGGAGAAGAAGAGGTTGTACGAGAGTGCTGTAGCTCGTGTTGAACAGGTGCAAGGTATCCAGTCGATACCTCCCCCTGAGCCGAGCCCACCACTTCATCAGGTATGTGGGCTTTGTGATCCATGATCACGCCACTAACTCTGCTCCAGCCCGTTGGACATGTCGATGCCGGTCGAATTTTGGCAGGTCCCAACGCCCAACCGCCACCTTGGAGTACCGCAGAGCAAGAGAAACAGCGCTTGTATGATGAAGCGCAGGCTGCTGCGAGGAGGACGCAAGCGCTCGCCTACTCTCCACCCCCGGAATCGACTTCACAATCTATGTCGGTTGGGGCCGCCCTATATTCTGACGCCCTGCTTTCGATGCGACGCGAGCCACGAGATGCTCAACCGCAAGCCTCGCCTGAGAGAGCTGACGCGATACCCCTCTATCCTCCCGAGACTGACAAAGAGATGATAAAACGATATTATGACGCCAAAGCTGCTGCCTCCCGTAACCAGGGACCAGATTATGTGCAAGCGGAACCCATATCTTATGACGCTCTCTATCCCTCTAATAGCCCTAACGCTGGGACGACCTCTAACTTACAGCAACCGCCTTCGTTCCCGAGCAGAGAAGATGAACCCCCTGCGTTCACCTCGGGATCCCAACATCCCATCCTTTCGGAGAAGGAACGCTTGAGGAGGCATTACGAAGCTCAGGACGCAGCTGCTAATCCCGTTGTGTCCCCCACACCCTCGATCCCAACGCCGGAGTATATGCCATCCCCCCAACCTTATCAGACCACGTCACCACCTCCCCAACACACTCCCACCACACCCCCACAGAGTAACTCCCCTCCCCCTCCTGTGAACAACTCCCCCACCCCTATGAGCGCGTTGGCTGAGAAGGAGATGTTGAAGAGGAGGTACGAAGCTGAGGATTCCGCACGACAGGCCCCGAACCAGAATGGCAGAGCTCCGCCCTCACGTAGCGGCTCTGCCTTGCCTCCCATCCCACGCTCTCCCCCTATTCAGGGGGGTGGTAGTCCTGGGCGTCCCCTGACCGCTACTGAGGAGAAGGCCCAACTCGCAGCGCGTTATGCAAACAACACCCCCGCAACGCCCCCAAGCCCAGGGCGGCCGTTGACTGCTGCGGAGGAAAAGGCGCAGTTGAAAGCCCAGTATGAAGCCCAGGACCAGTTGGCCTCCCCTCCCATCCAGACCTCGTATCCTCAAACTCCAACCTCTGCTTTCAACAATGTCAACCCGAACAACACCCTCCCCTCCCCACCCCCACTGAGGCCCCGACCCCCTGTTGATTACATCAACCAGACAAAAGAGGAAGACACCCGTACGCATTCACAATATCTCGATCTGCAACGCGTCGGATCCCTGGGCTCAATCAGGGAACAGGGGAAGTCTGACCTCTCAAAGCAGTTTTCTTTGAACGGGCTTGCCACGAATGGGAACGGGAACGCATACAATCATGAATCTTAAGGCGAGTCTCGGTTGGTCGCGTTCTGCTATTTGAATCACTTTCTTCAGTACATACTTCTCTCGTATATATCTACCCCCACCCATCGCTGCTGTTTTGTTTCTCAGCAACACGCGCAAACCCGTGACCCCCACCACCCTTGTAGCGACTGCTTCCCCCTTCGATCCCTCGTCCTTTCTCGTTTCTTGATTCCTCTCGAGCTTTAACGATTCTTCCTCTCTGCTCTCTCCCCTTACTAGGTTTTTCGTCATTCTTATGATATGCAAGCCTCTTTTCTCCTCGTTGGCGGTCCGCCTCGTGTCCTCGGCCAGCCATTGCACGCACACTCGGACTAATTTACCTCCCGTTATTTATTCTACCCTGGCTCCCACTACCTTCGGGCCCTCAATCACATGCATGATTACTACCAGGACTGAACGACTTTTCTCGTGAGGATAAATTCCTTCCAAGCGCGTGGGATATGACTGGTGGCGGGAGCGGGGCACGGTCGCGTGCGGGACCTGGCGTCGATACGCAATCGACAGCCATTTTGGAATCGGAATATTCACGATGTGGTATCCTGTAGTAGCAGTACAATCGTCGAAGAACTGTTTGAAGGAAAGTATTATCGTGCTTGAATCCTGTGGACGGTCGCCGGACAAGCCGAAACACACCCTCCTGGTTTACACCCAACCACCGTGATCCCACCCGGACTCCTCATGGCCACTCAAGTCCTATCGTCACAACTGGCGAACGGCATTACGAAAACCAATGACGTGAATGGAAAGGCCTTCAAATCGAAAAACCAGCAGCGTAGGGCGAAACTGAAGGCAAAGAAGGCGGAACAAAAGGTTCAACCCGTGCGTCACGTTCGTTCGCCACACTGTCCGGTTCAAAACCTGAGTTTTCTTGCCCTGCGAGCAGGAAAACACGCCAGCTGAGAAACAGACCCCAGTGTCTGAGGAGGCACCTAACGATGTCGAGTACGTATTTGAACAGTTGGATATAAAGGGCTCTGGATTTGAAGAGTTCGCCGACGTACTTGCTCGTTTCCAGCAACCTCCCGAAGCTACTTCAGTGCGTCGATTCTCACTATCTAGTGCTTCAATTGACCAGGGTCTTACCAATGCGCAATTTTGGATCTCATCCAGGGCGTTACAAGCGAGGGTCCTACCAAGGGAGAGATCATCTATTCCGACGATGATATGGCTTCCGAAGGGGACTCAGATGAGGAGGGGGAGAAGAAACCGTTGTCGAAAAAGAAGGCGAGGAAACTTAACCGTTTGACCGTGGCTGAATTGAAGCAGCTCGTCAAGAAACCTGAGGCTGTCGAATGGACAGACGTATCGGCTTCGGACCCTCGGCTTCTACTTCACCTCAAGAGTTACAGAAACACCGTGCCCATCCCTGCTCATTGGAGTGCTAAACGCGACTACCTTCAGGGAAAGCGAGGTATCGAAAAACCCCCCTTCCAACTCCCATCCTACATAGCGGATACCGGTATCGCGACCATGAGGGATGCGATAAAAGAGAAGGAAGCCAATATGTCTCTCAAGGCGAAGACTCGTGAAAGGGTCCAGCCGAAGATGGGCAAGGTCGACATCGATTACCAGAAGCTTCATGACGCGTTCTTCAAGTTCATGACCAAGCCGAATGTCACCGGTTTTGGTGAATTGTACGTCCCCTTCGTCTTTTTTTGGCGTTCAGCTGACATCTGTTCTGACTCGCAGATATTACGAAGGAAAAGAATTCGAGACTCAATTGAAGCATAAACGGCCTGGTGAACTATCCCCTGAACTCGTAGAAGCGCTGTCGATCCCGCCTCTCGCTCCGCCGCCGTGGTTGATCAGTATGCAAAGATTTGGACCGCCACCAAGTTATCCCACATTACGGATACCCGGTCTGAACGCTCCTATCCCCGAAGGGTACGTATTTTGCCATGTTCTTCGTGCCAAAGTTAACGTTGGCCAAAGTGCTCAGTGGGGTTTCCACCCCGGAGGTTGGGGTAAACCTCCGTTGGACGAGTACAATCGTCCATTGTATGGTGATGTGTTTGGTGTTCTTCCGAAAGCGAACGATGCAGATGTAAGTTGTACAGGACAGTGTGTGGGCTAGGGTTGACCGATTCTGAAACAGTTGGGCGAACCTGTGCACAAGACCCCATGGGGAGAACTCGAACCAGATGGTAAGTTGCCCCACACTTAGGAAGTTTATGGCCCAACTTGACTCCGCTTTTCAGAGGAAGAGGAAGAGGAGAGCGAGGAGGAGGAGGAGGAAGAGGAAGAAGAGGTTACCGAGACTCAGACAGACGGACTCCAAACACCCTCAGGGTTGGAGACGCCTTCAGGCATGGCATCCGTCGTTTCGACTGTTGCTGGTGGCCTCGAAACTCCGGACTTCCTGGAGTTGCGCAAGAACGCATCGAGGGTCTCGGATGTCGGGGACTCGTCGTCTCGCTCGTTGTACCAGGTCGTGCCGGAACGGCAAACCTCGGTTCGCGGTCTCATGGGAAGCGATCGTGGGTATGACATTGGTGGCGTCTCTGGTGCTGCACAAAATCTCCCGGTACTTGGCGAAGAACGCGGAACGAAGGTGAGTGTCCAGGGCAAACGTGAATTTGTAATAGAGCTGATCCGATATGTTTCCCTACCCCCAGCGGAAGGCCGACGGGGTCGATATGTCGATCGATGCGGGTGACCTCGAGAACATGACGGAAGAGGAGCTTCGACGAAGGTACGACGCTCAGAGCCGTGGTTCCGCCGGAGTCCCTGGTGGCCGAGAGGATTTCTCGGACATGGTTGCGTCCGAGATGGCAAAGAAGAAGCAGAAGATGGAGCGACGACGCGAGGCGAAGGAGAAGGAGTTCAAGTTCTGATGATTTCTTTTAGCTGTAGTTCACCCGACCCCAGTATCGATAGCTTTTCCCCCCGTAATGGATCCTTGAAACTCGACGTACGTACCAACTTGCAACCCGTCTCTCCGCAAGTTGTGACTCGATGACGAAACTTTTAACTTTATAAAACCCGGCCTGCACCCTGGTAAGACTCCGTAAATCCACCATGCCGATGCTGTCCGTATCTCCGTCCTGACCCTGTCCGCACCATTCCAGAAGCTCACCAACCCCTCCGCAGCACTGATCCGTCGCAAAAATACAAGCCTTACACTCCCTTGCGCCTTGAGAACCGACAGTGGCCGTCGAAGATCCTCTCAAAACCTCCGATCTGGCTGTCCACGGACTTGCGAGATGGAAACCAGGCCCTCGCCAACCCAATGACGATTGAACAAAAGACCCTCTTTTTCCAGACCCTCGTTAGGTGTGGTCTCAAGGAGATCGAGGTCGCATACCCTGCTGCAAGCGACACGGATTTCGGTTTCGTTCGCCTGTTGATTGAAAAGAACATGATTCCGGATGACGTCTGGATACAGGTAACGTCTGTGTTCCCCTCGGTCAGCGTCTAGGCTCACCGGTACAAATAACACCCATCCAGGTCTTGACGCCGGCCCGCGAGGATCTAATCAGACGGACCATCGAGTCCGTAGCCGGGTGCAAGAAAGCGATCCTGCACATGTACAATGCCACTTGCCCGACTTTTCGTCAGGTTGTGTTCAAGAATTCACAAGAGGAAACCGTCGAATTGGCCATCAAGCACACGAAACTCGTCCGTCAGTTAACTGATGAGTGTACCGCTCAGTTCGGAACACAATTCCGATACGAGTACAGCCCGGAGACTTTCTCACAGACGGAACCGGACTTTGCTATTCAGATCTGCGAGGCCGTAAAAACGACTTGGGGGAGGGCGGGACCGGCTCATGATGACCGTATTATCTTCAACCTTCCTGCGACTGTGGAAATTGGACCCCCAAACCACTACGCGGACCTGGTACGCTCATAATATAATCTACAACCGAGTCTTGAGTCTCATGAAGTTTAGGTCGAGAATTTCTGCTCAAAAATCTCCGAGAGGGAAAATATTTTCATCAGTCTTCACCCCCACAATGACAGAGGCATGTAGAATCTGCGTCATGGATGTCTCTCGCACTGACCCCCTCCAAGGGACTGGAATTGCGGCCGCAGAGCTTGCGCAGCTCGCCGGTGCCGACCGCGTTGAAGGCTGTCTATTCGGCAACGGGGAGCGTACCGGCAACGTTGACTTGGTGAACCTGGCTCTAAACCTCTATACCCAAGGCGTCTACCCCGAAGTCGACTTCTCCGACCTCGATTCCATCATTGACATTGTGACGAAGTGCAACGACATCCCCATCCACCCTCGTCATCCTTACGCTGGAGAATTGGTTTTCACCGCCTTCTCCGGTTCACATCAAGACGCGGTCAAAAAGGGCTTCGAAGCCCAAGAAATCCGGTGGAAGGAGGCGGAATCGAGGGGGGAGAAGAAGATTTGGGATATCCCTTATTTGCCTATCGACCCAGCCGACCTGGGGTGCAGTTACGAGGCCGTCATCCGGGTCAATTCCCAATCCGGAAAGGGTGGCATCGCCTACCTCGTCAAACAACACCTGGGACTGGATATGCCGCGCAGAATGCAAATCGCGTTTTACTCAGTCATTCAAGCAATTGCGGATCGGGAAGCCAGGGAGGTCACCGTCGAAGACATTACCTCTGCGTTCAGACAAACCTACCACTATGGTAGCGGAAGTTACCAAGGCCGATTGGTGTTAAAATCTTTCCGCCTGATGTCTGAGCCATCGGTCGATCCTGACACGGATGAGGGTGGAGAGGAGAGACGTAGGTTCGATGGAAGTGTCTACGTGGACGGTACCCTCCGAATCCTCCGTGGTGACGGCAACGGTCCCCTATCCGCCCTCCTCAATGCCCTCAAAACTCATCTAAAAATCGACTATTCGATCAAGAACTATAGCGAACACACCCTCGGCGAGGGACAGACTTCGAAAGCTGCCTCCTATGTCGAGCTCGTCCCTCCTGGACCGCGGTCGACGAATGAATCTTGGTGGGGTGTTGGAGTGGACTCGGACATCGCAGGGTCTGGTCTACGAGCCGTCCTCAGCGCCGTTAACTGTGCTATCGGCGACCGCACACTTCCAGAGCTCAGACTCAGCGTCGGGTTCGGTACCTCGTCAGGCCAAGCGGATGTTGCCTCCGTCATCGTCAACAGCCTGAAACTGGAACTCCCCCGTCGCATGCAGGCTTCCTTCTTCGAGGTCGTCCAGCGAAAGGCCGATAATTCAGATGGGGAGATGACCTACACAGATGTTGTTGAGCTCTTCAAGGAGACGTACAAATACGGTGGTCCCATTGGGCGATATTCCATCCAGACATTCCAGGTGGACAAGGTCGGGAACGGGACGCAGAAGGCTTTCAGTGGAGTCCTCGAGGTGGAAGAGAAGCAGACCAACGTTTCTGGGGAGGGAAACGGTCCACTGTCAGCCTTTTTAGCCGCCATCCACTCTCATATTGGGGGAGGGACGCTCTCGATCCGCGAATATTCAGAACACGCCATAGGAGAGGGTACCGAGGTGAAAGCTGTCTCCTACGTCGAGCTGGTTTACGGGGTCGAGGTTGAGGGAAAGGCGAAAAGAACCAGTACGTGGGGAATTGGTGCTGACACCGATATCACAGGATCCGGCCTAATGGCCGTGCTGGCGGCTGCGGAAAACCTGGGGGTGGAATTCAAAGCGTAGTAGTAGCACTCTTGTTTTTGTATCTGTTAGCGAATCTCTTTCGATCGGAATCATCTCCGTGACTCGATCACTTCGGGTCTATATACCGTCTCCCTAAGCGGGTGGCTGTCACTCGACTTTTTTCCTCACTACCCGCCATGTCTCTGACGCTATCGCCGGCATTATTGCCGTTTCCATATGCTGCAACTGCCCTAGCAACGTACACCAAACGGGCTGAACTGGTCTTCGATGATGCCGCGCCCGACGTCGCTCTTGATCTAAACGGAATTGTAATTTCTGGAGAAGAGAAGATCGTCGAGGAGTTGGCCAAGGTTGGCGGCCTCTCGGGCGATAGCACAGCGGTATGATCACCCGCTTCAGCTTTCTGAGGCGGTTATCTGACCTTTCGCTCCAGGCTCCAGCCCTCATCTTATCAGCCAGGGCACTTGCAAAGGCAACGGCTCATCCGGAGGTTGTCGCCGCTTTGGACGAGTTCGATAATCGCCTGGCTTATCGAACTTTCTTGGTTGGCCATGACGTCGGTGCTACGGACTTTGTACTTTGGGCCGCTTTGAAGAGTGAGCATCCCATTCACCCCACGATCGATCTTTAGTGATTTGACACTTCCCCCAGCAAACCTCAAGGCGATCGGCCTCTCCAAGGGTGGCCAGTACCCTCACCTACAACGGCTGTTCACCTACATCGACACCCTCCCAACCACACAAAATGCTCTCGGCGCCCTTGCTCAATCAAAATCCAAAGCAAGATCGTCGAACAAGACCGCTGCTTCATTCGCCCTCGGACTTCAAGGCGCGAAAGTGGGCGAGGTTGTGACACGGTTCCCTCCCGAACCGAGTGGATACCTCCACATTGGACACACCAAAGCCGCGATTTTGAACCAGTACTTTGCCAAGATGTACAAGGGGAAACTCCTCATCAGGTTCGACGACACCAACCCAACAAAAGAGAGGGTAAGAGGACAGTATGGACCGCTGGGAGATTTAGGGCTCACCTCTTTTGTTCAGGCTGAGTTCGAGGAAACTATACTTCAGGATCTTTCCCTCTTAGAGATCCACGGAGACAAGATCTCCTACACTTCGGATTACTTTGATACCCTGTACGATCTTGCCATCAAGCTGATTAAACTTGGAAAGGCGTACGCGGACGACACTGAGCAGATGCAGGTTAGTTGAGCGCACTGGGAAATGTGACAACTGACTGAGCGTCTGCAGATGCGTGAGGAGCGCATGGAGGGTATTGCTTCAAAACGAAGGGATAACTCCGTAGAGGAGAGCTTGAAACACTTCGAAGAGATGAAGTCCGCTACCGAGGAGGGTCTCAGATGGTGTATTCGAGCCAAAATGAGCGTCGACAACCCCAACAAGGCTATGCGCGACCCTGTTATATACAGGTGCAACGTCCTACCCCACCACCGCACGGGGTGAGTATTCCCGAACTTCCATTTCCCTTGCCCCAATTCATGGTATACCATAGCGAGAGGTGGAAGATCTATCCCACTTACGATTTCGCCTGTCCGGTCGTTGATTCGATTGAGGGTGTCACTCATGCCCTGAGGACGAACGAGTACCGGGATCGCAACCCCCAGTACTCCTGGATGATAGAAGCTCTGGATCTCCGTCCTGTCAATATCTGGGACTTCAGGTGATTCCCCTTCGTTGTTCTTCGATCTAAGTACTGACACACTCATCTGCAGCCGCCTGAACTTTATCTATACCTTGCTCTCGAAGAGGAAGCTCCATTGGTTCGTGGACAATGGCCACGTTCGCGGGTGGGACGATCCACGGTTCCCCACCGTCAGAGGTACGTCCCTCACCAAGGGCGGGGTACCGGAGCTGTTGGTTAACATTGCACATAGGCATTCTCCGACGTGGAATGACGGTTCAAGCACTCAAGGAGTTCATGCTTTCCCAAGGGCCATCTCAGGCGGTCGTTTCCCTGGAATGGGATTCATTGTGGAGTTTGAATAAGAAGGTCATCGATCCTATTGCTCCTAGATTCTGGGCTATCTCCAAGGATAAATCGTAGGGCGTTTCCATCATAAGAGTGCGCGAGTGGCTGATAAACACTCTCCGTCAGTGTCCCGGTTACAATCAAGGGTGGTCCGTCTGCGCCTGAGATCAAGACCTTGCCCAAACACAAGAAGAACCCCGAGGTTGGAGAGAAGAAGACCGTGTACACGTCCACGATTCTATTGGAGCATGAGGACGCTGCGTCGTTCGAAGATCAGGAAGAGGTGAACTAGCCTTACCCGTGCGGACAAAAGATAACCCTGATGAGACTTCTTCAGATCACCCTCATGGACTGGGGCAATGCCATTGTCCGATCCAAGGCAATCAACGCTAGCGGAGCGGTGACCGGTATCGAGATGGACCTCCACCTTGAGGGTGACTTCCGCAAGACCAAGAAAAAGATCACCTGGCTCGCCCAACCGGCGACCGAGCACCCCCTCGTAGATGTGACTCTCCTCGACTACGACTACCTGATCACGAAAAAGAAGTTGGAGGAGGGTGACGAATTGAAGGATTTCGTCTCGCCCGTCTCCGAGTTCAAGTCCGAGGCTTACGCAGACGCAAACGTCAAGGATCTCAAGAAGGGAGATATCATCCAGTTCGAGCGAAAGGGGTATTACATATTCGATGGCACGGCTGGGGAGGGCGACGCGCTGAGGTTGGAGTTCATTTGTATCCCCGACGGCAAACGAGCGAGCCTGGCTAGTAAGCATGTCCCGTCCGAGACGCCCACCATTCCAAAGGAGAAGTCTGCCAAGGGAGGGGGGAAGAAGGACAAGCAACCTCAACCCAAGAAGACCGCCGCTCCCACCCAAACTGGTCTGTCAATGTACAAGGTTGACCAAGTCTATGGCGAGGATCTCGGCTTCAAAAATGACGATATCAAGATGTACAAGGTGGACAATGTCTACGAAGCGTAGTAGATTCCAAAACTTGTGGGGTATTTGCATTGTAACATTGCGCTGTGGGATTGTGTAGATAAGATACATTGCTATTTGTATGTGCCTGCGTTATGAAGAGGATGGGATCAGCTTTGGACACGAGCGGGTTCATGACACGGTCGTGACACGGACAGAAGGGACAGTCAGAGGCAAAAGAGCGAGAACGGAGTGATGAAAGGGAATTTGAAAGGGAAACTGCAATGGGGAGGGGGAGATTAGGGGTGACTACTCAAGTACTCAGCAACCGATAACACGAGTCCTAGGATGGGTGCCCAAAGGGAATAAAATCCAGAAATATTTACCAGGTATTATTAAACAGCGATCGCGAAGAGGCTGAAAAATACGCGGGAGGAAGAACAGCGAGCGGGGGTGGAGAGGCTTCAAAGGCGGTTGAAGATCTCCTCCAGATCCGAAGCTACCTCGTCCATGGTCGGTCGCTCTACGGGGTCGTGAATCCACATGCGTTCCATAAGGTCAATCAATTCAGGACGCCACTGCCTCTTGAGACCCTCCATCGAAGGTCGTTGTCGCTTTGCGCCAACGACATCATAAATAGCGTGCTCGTTCATACCCTGAAATGTCATTATCAGCGATCAGGAGTCGGAGGATCGGGAGGACTGGTTTAGGGTGCTGACCTCCCAGGGGTATTTGGGTTCCGGTAGGTGCCACTGGAACATCTCCCAATACACCATCGCACACGAAAACACATCGACCTTGAAGTTGTATTTTGGCTGCGGGTGCCACAACTCTGGCGCTTGCCAGTTGACTGTCCCGACCAAACTCCGGACCATCGACCGAGTTGATTGCTTTACTTTGGCCAGTCCGAAGTCTGTGATCTTGGCGACACCTTTGCTGGTGATGAGAATGTTGGAAGATTTGCAATCCCGGTGGATAACCGATGGCTTGTGGTTGTGGAGGTATTGAATCCCACGAGCGATATCGAGCATCATACACACCTGGCCAATGTCAGAGTGACTTCACCAGGTGTATCCGAGATCTACGGCTCACCATTCTCCGGACAGCTGGAACCGGCGACCCGCGAAGGTAGTCAAAAAGATCCCCGTTCGAGCAGAGTTCGCTGATAATCATGACAGGCGTCTCTCTCGTGTTCACCGGAATGCTGACGCCCAGCTGTGCACGGTTCATTAGAGGAACGTCAAAACAGTGATGAGCATGCATACGAATCGGACGATATTAGGGTGATTGAAGTCTCCAAGGAGCTTAAGTTCCTTAATATCCACTACCAGACAGCGTCATCAGTGATTAGGGAGTGCGTTCGATTGCACCGGGTACTCACTTGCGTTCAACTGCCCTCGGAACTCTGCGATGGCCACTCTCCGAGTTTTCAGCTTACCAACGAACACGTCCTTGAAGCCACCGCTCCCGATCTTGGACAACTTGACGATCTTGTCTGGTGGGATCTCCCGATCATGTAGACCCAAGCTCTCCAAGTCCAGGTCGACATCAGGATCGGTGTCACGGGGGTTCGATACAGGTGGCGTCTGCGGAGGATGCACGTGGGTCTCGACCTTGCCTTTACTTCCTTTACTTCCTCGACTTCGGGTATGTGGCCTGACCGTACCCGTCGATGAAGGGCATGGGGATTCGGAGATAGGATGATCTCGCCATTTTACCAATGCTCGAGCCAGTTGGGCCTTCTTTCCGGACGCGTCCAAGTCCCGGGCTTCACAGAGCCTGACGAGGTCGTCCCGTCGGAGCCGGGTTAGTGACTTGACCGTGGCGGTACTCAGGTCGACTAAGATTAGCAACGATAGGATCAGTCCAACCTCTCCCTCTCAAAATGAAAGGAAACAATGCCCACATTCGTCCATGGACTCTTCACCAACCTCGCCCTCCATATCCGAATCTTCCTCGCCCTCAACGTCGGACGTTGACTCCGATTGAACGCTCGCGGTCTCGTCGTTGGCCGCCTCGTCTTCATCGACAGAACCTTCTTCGTCCTCCACCTCCACCATCTCCACAGATTCCTGGTCAGCACTGACGACCTTCCCGTTCCTCAGAGTACGGGGCTTGATCGGTGTAGCTTCTGTATCATCCTCGGAAATGTCGGCCCGGTCATCCTCGGCGCCTCCTTCCTCACCATCTTCCTCGACCGCTTCCTCCTCCTCCTCCTCTTCATCATCCCCATCGCTCGGCGGCGTATGTGTCTGAGTTGGCCTGGGTCGCAATCGAGACTTTACCGGAGTCCCCCTCCCACGACCAGTGCCACGCGAGGTCCCGGCCTTGGACGGGGTAGACATCGGCTGGTCCTCGTCCTCGTCCTCGTCCGAAGCGTCTGGAAGTTCTTCATCCTCATCCTGGTGGACGGGTTCCGAGGCGCGGGCTTTGAGCTTTTGTGCGAAGGAAGCTTTGCGACTTGAGTCTATGCCTGACTTTCGTTGCGCCTTATCCCCCTTGCTCCGTAAGCGCCTTGGACTGGGGGACAATTGAGTCTCCTCGTCAAGCTCTGTGAGATCGGTAAGGTCACTGTCGTCCGCAGCGGTAGTGATGTCCACGATCTCAACCTCTCCGAAGTCGACCTGTTTGCCTTTCCCGTTCTTCGAGCTTTGGGCTGCGGAGACCTTCCTGGTCCGTTGCCTGGTGGCGGGAGGGGAAGGTAGTGAAGATGACCCATGGGAAGTGGACGGGGAAGATCGTGTAGTGGAACTCGTCGATCTAAGATGCCGAAGTTCAATCACCAACACGTCAAGATGTGCCGTGTCCGAATCAGCTCACCTAACGCCGAGGTTACTGTACTTGGCGATGGCGGTATTGAGCGTTGTATCAAACTGATCCTTGTCCAGTTGTCCCAATGAGATTGTCCTCCCCGCTTTGGTGCGGGTTGGCTGGACGAGTACATTATGGACGGTGACTCGTCTCCGAAGTCCGCCCATGACAGCCGGTCGAAAGCGATGATTGACATCGGTCTCTTCACCGCCACCAAAATGACCATCGTCTGAGGAGCCGTCACTCGAGGTACATCCTGAAGGAGACGAGGGCGGTAGGTCCACAACATCATCACGGGCGGAAATGATGGCGTCGGCAAGTTCGTGTTTTGTGAGTGCGTCAAAGTCGTCTGAAAGACCGGCAGATGTGTACAACCGGATGAGCGCATTCTTCCGCAGCCTGAGGAGCTCTCTCATGTTCGCGTCATTGAGGTAGTATTCATTCGCTGGGAAATCCAGGCGCCCATCGTGGAAAAAAAGGGGAAGTAAAGGGAGGTGAAATAA